>JAAUXT010071044.1_pt1 | contig 19117 bp, 27 predicted proteins | sample 7278171 | NCBI WGS metagenome assembly JAAUXT01 (sample SAMN14350112, study PRJNA611818) | marine sediment metagenome | isolation source: surface marine sediment (1.8m) | place: French Polynesia: Moorea | collected 2018-08 | reverse complement strand
ATGCTACGCATAAAAAGCGTGTGGTCACACAAACGTTCGTTGTTCATAAATGGTCAGTGACCATCACAAAATTTTTTTTCGAAAACGGGTCTTGGGGGGGGGGGTGGACCCACTTTGGGAAAAATGGCCAGAAATGATCAGTGATGTTCACTGACCACACGCTTAAAAATGACAAGGCACTGGCGGAAAACAGACCTGCGTGGAATCGGCCAACGAATCCTGAAATTTCTTGCTGATTCTCCTCATGTACCTGCCGTACGCAATGGCGATAATGAACACAGGAGGCACAATGCTCAAGGCCACCATCGTCAGTTTGGGGGAAACATAAAACTGAAACAGCGAAACGGAAAGGCTTTGACTGTCACATAAAAACGTGATGAAGACCGTTGACTGGAAATGTTTTGTGGTCTGTGCAATTTTTTTGGCCCATCTTTCAAGTCAAAATTTCGTTCTGGGAACAGGGTACCTGCACGGCAAGTGAAACAAGAACATAAAACGCCAAACGTTGAGCTTCCGCTCAGTTTCAGTGGCACAGGCAGCTTCACAAGCAATGCAAGCGCACCACCCAAACGGAGAACGGATGAGGGGAACCCAAAGTTCACTGAACCAATGACTGACTTTTTGGACACACAGATAGGTTCCAAGGAAACCAGCATGCATGGGAACATCTGGACACACTTTTGGATCAGAGAATCAACATTCGAAAGAATCTTGCAGACCCTACCGTCACCCACCCGCCCAACGACGAAGGGTCGGATTGCCTTCACACACAATCTTGAGTACATGTGAACACAAACACACAACCACGTTCACATATCACATGCGTACATGCACGCACGCGAGTGGACACCAAATGTCGAAAAGACAACAGCTGCTCTCCAGTTGAACGGAAAGCAGTGAAAATTGGCTTGTCTCCACAAACATTTGCCCTTTTCCAGTGGGATACGGCTAAAAACAGATATTCGTTTGACCAAACGGGAAAATTCCGACATTGGTGAAAGTTTCAGGTGTTTTCTGTGACCCAGTCTGAACCAATTCGAAAACATTGAAATTTCTGGAGAATGTTGTTGGCCCATCTCTGAAAAGTTTCACCTTCCAGAGGTACCCCACCTGCGTCGTGTCCCGCCCTCTACCAAGCAAACAGGGAGAAGTAATCCCGTCAAACAAACATCCGGAAACAAGTCTGTGGAAACTCTCATTCGAAAATCTTACCATCATGCCAAGCCCGATGCCGGCTTGAGTGAGTGACCTCAATCCGTCAGATATGTTCGTGGTTACTGACTGCCCAACCACGGATGTATCAGTTGACAATCGATTCACCAACTCTCCAGTCTTTGTTTTGTCAAAGAAGGCCACTTCCTGATGCACAATCGATCCAAATAGTCTCTCCCTCAGCCGTTTGATTATTCTCTGACCTGTAATGTGCAACATGCTCTCAGAAAACTTTCAAGCTTGTGTTCTGTATGGTTTGTTGCGCGAGCAGACTGAGCTACACACCTGAGACTCTCATCAAGTAGACCCTTCCAAAGTTTGCGACGCCACCAATGAGGAAGATACCAATCAAGATCTTGTACACGCCTTTGACGCGATCAGAAACGCTCTCAGCGTCGCTCTGGGTGTAAATAAGATCGATCACTTTCCCAATTCCAAAAGGCACAGCCATGGAAACTGAGCTGGACACCAGAAGCAATGCGACGGCCGCTGAAAGCAAAACGTCAGAACAAATTGGAACGACAAACATCACGAAGGTGCAGCAAACAACCGTCCCAAAAGTGAAAGTATTTTCGAAAATCACTGTGGAAAAGCAGTGGTGCGTCAGGCCCTGCACTGCTGGTGGACTGTTGTTTCTTCACAGATCGTAAGAAGTGAACTGGTGTGCTACCTGCAATCTTCCACCTCTCTGGCTTCGCAATGGACAGCAACCGTCGAACTTCAGACACCCTGGGTAAGGTTTGAGAAACTGCTTTGTTGGTGTTTCCATTCGTTGCAGCCCACCGGACAACCTGCAGTCTGCTACTGATCAACTTCAAATCTCTCCAGTGACAATGCTTGTGCACAAATCGCAAGGAACACAGATGGAAATGTTTCACATGGAATTGCTGGACTGGACGAATCAGCTTCCAGCGAACAGAGCATCCCGAGTTTTGAGAAACTGTGGACGACTTTCTGCAGACCGAAGGACTTGTCCTCTTCAGACGGGGTGCCAGGCTGAAGTTGACGTTGGCTCTCGTCGTCTGCCACGCCCAGCGGTGAAGCCAACACAACATCGTGGCACATACGCTGGGTCCTCACTGAAATCTCGGACATCGCCTGCAGTGAAGAAAGACAATGTTTGCAAAACAAAGGGGAGACGATGCAATGCAACGAAACCGTAATGAGGCGTATCCAAACACCGGAAAACTGATCTCGTCTGAAAGGCGAGACTCCACCCTTCAATGTTCCTTGCCAAACGAGCTTTCTGTTTGATGATTGTCATAATTTGACAACTCCAACAGTTGCCTGTCTGTTACTTTTTATCTTACAGACGTGCACTTTCAATACACTGTCAAAATGCCTTCATAAACAGTCAAATCAAATTGCAAACCATGCCGCGCAACGTCCCATCCCGGCCATACTTGTTTTCAAGGTCAAGGTCAACTTGCAAGAAGTTCTACTTACTGCAAGACGTAGAGTCCCGCCAAACCGAGTATTCTTGCAAGAATACTCATTGGGCTCAATGTGATTCTGTGTCAGTCATTTTTGGCCAGCAGTAGGACATGCACTTTTGATCTTGCATCTAATGATTCCACTGACACCGATAGGACGCAAAGCGTGCATTTGTACTCGTTTGTCTTCTGTCGGGGACAAGGTGGTTCCCTTGGAAACCATTGTTTTGGAATCTGGGCTCAAAGATATTTCTAATGACAAAAATTGATTCTCTGTGTATCCTTGGTAGTAGAGATGTGTCCAATTTAATGCTGCAAACACTTTTTGCATGGCAAAAAGTGGTTGCCAAAGCAACCAACTTTTTATTCTATTTTTTATCCAGGCTCAAAGCCACTTCTCATGACATGGAGATGAAGCTTCTATGTATCTTAGTTCTTGGGATATATGTCAAATAGAATGTCTCAAATGTATTTTGCATGGCGACAGGTGGTTGCCACAGCAATCATTTTTGTATTTTTGGAATCTGGGCTCAAAGATGCTTCCAACAAGACCAAGATCAAGTCTCTATGTCCAGCAGTTCCTGATATTTTTGAGGGTGCAATATGGGAGGTGCAATATGGAGGATGCATGACATTACATCACGACTGAGATGCCATGTTGGGAGTGCATTATGCGGGGTGCAATTCAGTGGGGGGGGGGGCGACATTACCTGGGTCATCCTTGGCAGATGAGCTGCCACACACACATGCAGAAAATGTGGGGTGCAACATTGGGGGTGCAACATGAGGTGCAATCTGGGGGGTTGCATGACATTACACCGGACATCCTGGCCAGGATGTCATTTGTACAAAAATAGTTGGTTTCTACCACATCTGTAGTGCTCTTGCCCTCAAGGGACATCGCAAAGCAACGCGCCTGATTTTCTTCTGGGCTCAGGTACAACATGGATGTGGTATATAAATCGAACAATATGTTTGCTGCAAGCCATGTCGGACGAGATGTCCCATGTTCATCCTAGGAGCCTCTGAGACAAGATGTGCGCAGTGCTCACAGGTTGAAAGACGAAGTTGGTTCCTGCACACCACTCGAGAACGCGACAGAAACCTGATGTTGGTGACACATTTATTCAGTCTTCAGCATTCTCAGACAAACCAGCCGAACCCAATTGTCCAAATCAGTGCAATGCGTCAGACGATCAAGTTCCGTCAGCCGCATCAACTCCGTCCTGAAAAGGGGAACTATTTGTCAATTCCACGCACTTTTGGTTTGTCTTGCATAAATTTGACACCATTGATGTTTCAGGTTGGTCACTTGTGTGGGAGAACCGGCGCGGGTTTCTTTGACCACGCTCTCAAACTTTGTCACAAAACTCATGAATGTCCACTTTTGCCCGCCAGTTTTTTCACGAACCCACAGTGCGACGCACCTCGCCCCTCCACCCCCAACTGTTTGTTTCATGCGGGCCCAAGCAATAATTGTTGCTGCCCTCCTTGACCTCAATCCTGGATCCGCCAGATAATCAGGTTTCCGTTTTCATCTTTGTTGGGGCGGAAAACGATCCCGAATTTCCAAGTCTGCCCAGTCTTGACAGAGGGTACCATCGCTCTCGAGGAAACCGGACATGCAAGCAGGACAATTTTCTCGTATCTCCTGGGGTCGAGGGGCAAGCCCCTGCTTCTTCTGGACCCGCCAAATCTTTGTGGCTTTGCTTCCTTCTCTGGGTTTCAAATTCTCTTCCACAGTGTCCAATTCCCCGTGGATCTCACCCCTTCCATTTGACCAAAGCCTGATTCTGCCCCTGGCATCAACCAAGAGTGAACCAGTTTTGTCCAGAACTTTTTCTGCAGTTGGTTCTACTGGAAACACACAAAATTTGTGTGTAGAAATGGGCCAAGAGTGTCACCTCTCGCGGCGGCGATCAAAAAAGTCCAAAGTCCGCCACATCGATTCTATTATACACCAATCCCAAACCTTGCCCTGTCTGAACAAAAACACGCGCGACCGCGAGTGCTCCACACCCGCGTCTGCACACGTGCACCAGCGTGTGCAGGGGCACCCATGGCAGGAAGTGTGCACCATGCAGTCACTACCTGGAGCAATTGCACCATTCAACAAGTGTTACGAGGCATGCAAACTAAGTTTCCTTTCCAAGTCGCAAAGTAAGAGACACACATTTTTGATCGTGACTTTTTTCATGCCAATGGAACATACTGATGTGAACAACATGCCAATAACATAAAATTCAACATTTTTCATGCACAACTAAGAAATTTTCAATAAGAAAAACAGAGTCCATTGCACGGATGGCGAGTCGGCAACACAGTCAGATAGGCGAAATGTCAATCTTCATCAGAGGACTCAGAGGTTTCCTGGGATGAATCCAGATGCTCAAAAAGTGGATCAACCTGGACACTATCACCCTCGAAGTAGTCACCATTGGCAGCTGAGCACTTTTGCCATCTGAGTACCATTTCATGGATGGAATCTGAGAACACACTGCGGTCCAATTCTCGCTGCAAAATCCGGCTTGTCTCTGCTTGGAGAGCCTTCACTGTTGGGAATCTTCTTCCTCTCAGATGTTTTTTCATCTCTGGGAACAATTTGAAGTCGCAAGGCGCACAGTCTGGTGAGTAGGGGGGGTGTGCCAAAGTCTTCATTCCCCACTGTTCCATTTTCCTGAGAGTGAAGTCAGCAGTATGGGGGCTGGCATTGTCATGATGAATGAGGAATTTTCTGTCCTTCCACATCTGAGGTCTTTTTCTTCTGATGGCCTCCTTCAGTTTCCCTAAGGTCACAACATACCGCTCCTTTGTGATCTTCTCTCCTCATCCTAAAAACTCGATCAGAACCACGCCTTTGCAGTTAAAAAAGAGTGTCATCATGGTTTTGCTCTGAGACTTCAATGTTCTTGCTTTCTTGGGCCTTGCACTTCCTTTTTCCAACCAGACTGTAGTGGCTTGTTTGCCTTCAGCTTCAAATGTGGAGACCCACGTCTCATCACCTGTGATGATTGATTGCATGAATGCCTCTGGGTCATCTTGGGAGGTGAGCAACTCGATGTTCTCATCGCAGATCGTCTTTCAGGTCCACTTCTGAGGTTCTGTCAAGATGCGGGGCACAAATTTCGCACACTTTTTGCTTAGGTTCAAGTCAACACAAAGGATCTTTGCAACCACTGGGTGGGACAAACCAGACCTTGAAGAAATTTCTCTGATGCTCAAGCTGCCATCACCGGAAACCATCCCTGAAATTGTGTCAATGTTCTCTTGTGTGTGGGCAGACCGAGGACGTCCAGACCGAGCTGCATCAGTCACTTGTTCATTGCCTTCTTTGAATCTCTTTGCCCAAACTCTGACCTGTGTTTTGCTGAGAGTCCTCTCGCCCCAGACATCACGCAGTCTTCTCCAACATTCTATGGGTGTGACACCACTCTTGACTAAGAATTTGATCGTCACTCTTTGTTCACACTTGTCATTGATGGCTGGATTCACCAAAAACAAAAGCAACCACAGGAAAATCCAACTTGACAGGAACCACATTTTGACAGTCGCCAAGGAAATCGCCACTGACCCACAAAGCCAGAACTTTAATGAGGTCACGAGGATCGCCTGATCTTTCCCTGTGTTCGATCACTGCCCAATTGTGAAGATCAATGTCTACCCTAGATCATGTCCAAAAATCAAGGATACAAAAGAAACCGTTTCTTAGATACGGACTTGGAAAGGAAACTTAGTTTGCATGCCTCGTACAAGAATCTTGGAAGACTTGACTTCGCTTCGTGGTCAAGTCGACTGGTTATACCTCGGTTGCGTAAAGAATTTGCAACACTTTGGTCGCAAACTTGGCATGTTGTCCCCTGTCCTCCTGCTCATCCCGACACAAGTCTTCGACGTCCCGCAGTTTCGCGAAGTAGAAATCCCTCTCCCTCTGCAGACCTTCTGACTCCAATTTGTTCTCAGCATTCTGTAAAAGGAGGGCTTCATCATCAGTGGCATCTTCTTTCGTTGCAGTTTTGGCAAGAATGGAGAGGGCAATGAACGAGTGCACAATGGTTGTTAATGGCGCACCTGTCTTTGCAGTTTCTTGATTGTCAGCTGATCCATTTCGTGGACTACGGATTGGTCCACCTCTCCGCCGGACATGAGAGAGATAGAGGAGCTCTGTCGACTCTCCCTTGGAGAGAAGTAACCCTCTTCGTCTCGTCTCGAGTAACCTCTGTAATTCTCGTCCCCTCGTGAGTTAAAATTCGAACTGTGGGTCACATTTGGCCTCCTGATGTTACTACCTGCGTGGCGCAACAGGGCTACATTTTTAAGTCTAGAGAACGACGTCAAAGTTTGATGTTCAAACTGGCGCAGCCCCGACGTGACTGATTTACCTGCTTTGTTTCTTGGAGTTTGGTTCATCATTTTGGGTGGCAGTCGGTTCTCCCTGCCAGCGCCCGCACCGAGAGTCTGCCCGCCCCGCTCTTCCAGGGCATCATACTCCCGCCCGCTCCAGTTGCACTCGAAAAATTTCTTGAACCATTGAACAAATTCAAAGTTGTCTTGAAATCTCATTTTTGTGAGTTTGTCCACTGGTACATGCTGTAAGCAACCAAAATATTTTCATAACAAGCTGACACCAACAAAACTCGTCGGTGCAGAAAAATGCTTCATGTGGTGATCTCAATGCTCGAATCGTTCAAGAAAAGGTTGAAACCTGCTGGACCCCAGCGGCATTGAAACTGTCCTGCAGAAGTTTGAAGTTGTGCAAGAAATCTGTTTCCAGTTTGGCAGCAAATTTGATTTTCCTGATGTTAATTGTTCCTGCAAAATAGAACTGTACTCAAAATGTCCTCAAACAATTGGGAGAACGATGAAGTCGCATCCACCTGAAGAGCCAAAACTGGAAAAAAAGAAGCCTGCACTCACGAGGAAACAGGAGGTGCATGCACTGGCAATAAACTGCTCCTGGTGAAAATAAGAATGGTTGCAATCGTCGCGTACCGCAAAACAAGAAACCCTCAATTGAACCGGAAGGCTGAGACCCACAAGCTTATCTGGTGCTGTGGTACAGCTGTACCTGTGCCGAGTTCCTCAATCTTGATCAGATGTGCGTCAAGTGTGTCGTTGATCCACTGGAGCATCTCATGGCGACTGATGTTTTCTGATGCCGAGTTGGTCAACGTCACGTTCCTCGCTTTGCCACCACTCATTCTACAACACATGTATGTAGTGCGAGACATGCAGAAACCAATCTCCATGCAGTCAGACCTGAAAGGGCGTACACGAGTACGCTCGACCGTTTACGTGCAGTGTTCTCCTCCAATACGAGTATCAAAGTGCTTTTACACTTTGCTACTTTGTGAACGCAGTCTCAATACAAGTAAGATGTCCAGTTGTTCTTATGGATTTACAGCAGAAAGTTGTACGCGGCACGACGTGTTGCTCACTCAGATTCTCTCGCAGACGCAGAATGGCGGAGCTATTCGTCTGTGGTTGCATGGACGCTCTGTCCGACGTTGAAGTGAAGTCTTTGATGCCCAACACAAGCGTGTGCAAAGCTGATCGATAAACAATCGATACTTTTAATCAACCTTTACATCGGCTATGATCGAAGTGGCTCGCCGGAAGTGTTCAAGGATCCAATCCGGAACTTCGTGGCGGCTCCGAAGCACCTGGCGATTTCGGGGATGTGGGTTGAAAAGGAGAGCCGGACCCGTCCTCAGATTTCAAGCTCGTCATTTTTGTGCTGACAAACTTTTTGGTTTTTGGTTCAGGAGTCGGACCCTCAACCAATCCTGGATCCAACCCCACATCTAATCCTGGATCCGGCCCCGCACTTGGTTTTTCGATTTCTGACCACACATGCACTCTTTACCTTGTGGTCTGGACACTCAGGTGCCGTCAGGTCAAAGCAATTTCCGTATATCGAAGAAGAAACAGGTGGTCACAGGTCACAGCAAAGAAGGTTTGCGATTCTGATTGCTTTACCCGCAGCAGATCCCTTTGTCAAGAAATTTCCAAACATTGCAGAATTGCCGCAGGGCCACGTACGCAGATGGATTCAAGCGACCTTTCTGATACATGTTGTGCTCGTTTTGCTTTTTGTTGGCACTCGTCTGAATTTCTCAGATCATGCGAAGCAACTTTATGAAACTTTGCTTTCGAACTCTGGTATACTGACCTGAGAAGAAATGCCGATTGTGGTTCCAAGTTGTCCGCACACGCCCACTCGTGTCTACTGTGCTCAACGTATTCACCGCTCGTTTCGCTTCACAGATTTCTATGCGGGCGTCACTGCAGAGCAGCTTCAAGATGCAAGCAATGGCAACCAAGTTGCCTTGGAAGTCAGGTCGTCCTTCACAGCAACCACTGTTTAGCGAACCAGTGCACCGTGCTTATGGTGTTCAAAAGCCTGGCTGTGAACGAAAACAGATTCACCGGTTTTGTGAGAGGGTTTGTGGAGCCTCTTCCATGCAGACAACAGACAGAATCACGAGCACCACGCCATGGATACATGCACACAAAAAAAAATCATCAAGGGCCTTCCCCCCCCCCCCCCCAGATGTCCATGAAGCACGCGTCTCCATGGTTCTTCCAAACCAAAGTTCAAACAAAAAATGTTCACAATTGGGTGCCGTGTACTTTTGTTGCGCCCCTCGATCATAACTTGTGGGTGCAACAAAAAAATCCTTCAAGCAAAATGTTGACAATTCCGATGATTTTCAACAACAATCCCGATGGTTTTCAACAACTGGTGTGGCCTCGACCATCTGGGAAGTTTTCCACGGAATGTCAGACGGACGTGGAAACGTGCACGGCGTGTCATCGATAATTTAGGTGGTTGTCTGCTCGACCGTGGGACCGTGTCCGGTTTCCTGCCCGATTCACCGTGAAAGAGATCCACAAAGTGTCGTTAAGCTGATAACAAACGTTACTGCGGCGCCATGAATATTTTACAACAGACGTCAATACCGACATATACGTCTGCCAAGGAACCCATGACTGAACAACACAAAATGTTGTCAGTGTCAATTGCAAGTAATGCGTGCCAGAGGCCTTTGCCACAGATGACAACTGTGTCGCACATCCGCACACAGAAGTTGTTTGTCTGACGCACAGTGCTCTGGCAGAAGGTAAACAAGCCCATTACCACCGAGTTGTGCAGTGCACAAAACTGACGCAGTGTCAGCGTCAATGTTGACGGTGCTTGTTTCGTGTTAAGATTTCCTGGTTGTCCAACACAGAATTCAAATTCACAATGTTTACGTGTTCAACAAATGTTTATTTCGCGTCAAAATATTGACATTTATTGCACGTTAGTTACAGAATGAAAATATTCCCAACATAGCCCAGTAACAAAAGCATTTTTATCCCCATTTGCTCTTTATAGTTGCACAAACAACAACTACATTTCTGGGGTTTCCGACCAGTGAAGCAGCTACGCGCGTTGGCAGAATCCAGAAAGAGAAAATTTTTTTCAAAACCTGGTTTAGACTGTGGAACAATTCAGTGCCTGTCGTTCACATCTGTTCACTGGTCGGAAGCCCGAACCTGCCTCCAGACGGCGGAAGGGTGTTATCGCAGCACGAGATACAGGGTGGCTGAAAGCAATCGGTTTGTGGCGAAATTGAAGATGTTAGTTACCTGGAGACAGATGACCCTGTACAGTAAATGTGGCTTATGCGGACACAAAAGCAGTTTTCAAATGAAATGAGTTCGACGCACGAGGAATCAACAGAATTTTAAAACATTTTCAGACTCTCAAAAGGCAACAGAAGGAACAATTTTTACAACTGCCAGTTGCTGTTCAGCATTGGCCAGAAAAGAAATGGTAGGCATGTTTGTGTACAAGTACGGTCTCTTACAAAGTGCACAGCAAAAGTTGCTGCAGAATAGAAATGTACATCAAGTGACACAAGACACAATTTGGCTGGTCGTGACATGTAGCCACATTCGCAACTAGCTCTGATGGTTCCTAGGTTCACAAAGCACGAGACAGTCAGCCACAGCGATCAGACTATCTTTCAAAACAATACAGGCACGCAACAGGGAACAAGACATTCTTTTGGAATTGAAATACTGGAATCAACACCCGTTCGTCATTGTATTCTTTGTAATTGCACCCCGTGTTTGATTACTGTGTGGGTTTCACAATCCCTCTTGCCAACTGAAACAAACTGCTGCGCGATGCCGGAGATGTTTCGATGATCAGAACTAAGCGGTGGAAAGGTTACTTTAACGCACGTCCCATCGCGCAGCAGTTCTTCAGTTTACAGACATGAAATTCGAAGGCCGCGACACGCAGAATCGAATTTTGTTCTCACTTGCACTTTGCTTCCAATACAACGCGGAACAACAAAATGTCCATTCTGCACCCTGGCCTCTGCTCGCAGCCCGGGCGATCAGCTCTCGTTGGTGGTGGCAGCCGGGTCCTCCTCCTCGAACACATCGCTGCTCACGGACTGCGACCGCCCCGTCACCTTGCCCGATGGGTTGCGCGAGCGCGGGTTGCTCTCTCCCGACGGGTTGCGTGAACGCGACCCCTCTGTTGATGAGCTCGAGTGGCGACGACGCAGCTGCTTCTCGATGGCGTCCGGGTGGCGGCACACGATGACAGGGCAGAGCGAGTGGTGCACCAGATAGTCACTGACGGAGCCGAGGATGGTGCGCCGCATCTTGCCCATACCGCGCGCGCCCGTCACGATCATGGACGCGTCCTCCTCCTCCGCGATGCGGCAGATCACCTCGCCCGGTTTCCCCGACGCCGTCCGCAGCACGCCCGATAGCTGCAACGTGGGGACGGGACGCGACATAAATCAGTCAAGTGTACACCGGAAAGTGTTCCAGGATTCTCGCCTCGTCACCAAACGTTTCATACGGAGGAACAGTATATTTTGAGACATTTACCTCCCGTCCGATTACTTTGCATGAATTTTGTTGGACACATTTCCTGCGCTTTTGATCACTAAGTGACGCACTTCAACTTTTTGCATTGTTCCAAACGAAAAGACAACATTCTTTCCTCTTCCCAAACGGAACGAATAACATCTTTGTTGATGAGCGGACATGCACCCACACCAAGGACAGCCTGCCATCACCACATGCAAGGCCTCTCAAGATGGTTAGCACCAGCAAATCACCGAAGCGGATCAGTTAGCTCTCTCCTGTTTGGCACTTAGTTTTAGCTTTTCAGACAGTTTCTTCTGCTGAAAATTTGAATACTTACTCCTGCTGGCTATCAGACAAGAACAACAAACGTTGAAAGCATAGTTAACCAGAGGGTTTACCTTCAATGATTCTTTCCGTTTTATTTGCATATTTATTTTTTGTACAAATTCGAGCGTGCCCGCGCCAAACTGTTAGCTCACCCTTATGTTGATAAACATGCACAATGCTTCGTTACTTCAACATTAGTTGCCGAGCAGAGTTTTCTACAGTTGCAGCAGCTGAGGAGTTCGCGATGGCAGACCTCACTGCCCGACGTCCTCGCATGCAACAGACCAACTACGGATTTACTTGTGGTACCATGAGCCTGCGAAAGGCTACAAACCCTCTTTTCCTTCAATAGCTCCTTCAGTTTGTCCTCAATCTGAACGGTGCGTTTCCCCCCATCTTTCCACATATCGGCCAAAACACCCGGGGAAACGTGCATATTCTCTGAAAGGCAAAGTCGGCACCAATCAACACAACCAACACACCAACACGCATAACAGAAAATGAACGAACCCCTCGTTCCTTCAGGATCACTTTTATCCGCTCTTCCAACTGTTTTGTTTTCTTTTCTGCTTCTTTCCACATTCCAGCTAAAACTCCGGGAGACATGTGAAGAGATCCTGAAACAGACGTCAAAGATGCATGCACAATTCGGAACTGCAATGGGTGATCCTGAACAACAAATTGACCAATCGATTCCGACACCTGTGGAAATGACGAACAAACAAACAAACACAACTCTGGTTAGTTGATTCTTACATTTCTGGAGAATTAGAATTGAAGATAGGAGACTGACGGATATCAGCGAAAAGTGCCGTATTGGTTGAAGCTTTTACGCCGCTCTGGTTGCACCAGTTGTCGCGTACGAGGTCAGTCCAAAAAGCAACCGCTTCTCATTCGGGCAATAAGAACACTTGCCACTGTAAACCACACGCCCAACCCTTCAATCACCTGTCCAGACCGAAAATTCCAACTGTTCGTGGCGAAATTTGTCCAACTTGTGCTCCAGAGCCTGAGTTCATTGTGGAGGGGGTGGACGGGGGCTGGCTGGGCCAAACATTTTTCGAGCCCTACTTGTGCTCCACAGCCTGACTTTCATTTCCTGGGGGTCACCAGGCCGAAATTTTCAAAACACAAGCATATTCGTCGAGGGTGGGGGTGGGGCGTCCGCTTGCATCATCATTATGCCCAAAGCGTGCAACCTTATGATCACCTGTTTTTGCGGTATTTGCGGACAAAGGACATCATTAACGACTGATCAAACAAGAAGAGGGAACAGCTAGAACCAGCCTTCATTTGGAGCTCTCAAGTTTTGCATCTTCTGATATTGGACTGTTTTGCTTCATTTATTCCACAGACAAACAAGTTTTCAAATTGCCAATTTTGAGGTGCAAAAGAACATTTAAAGCAATCGTTGAAAATGTCACACTTGCTTTGCTTGTTGTTTTCTGAAGCTCCCCTCCCAAATTCGCGATCATTGGAGTGCATGTTTTTCCCACAAAAGGAGTGGCGGTTACTCAAGAATGGACCTCGTACAATTCTTGGCCCTTCAGTGGGCAAGCAAGCACTGGATGAATTTTCATTTGTTTGATCCTTGAAGGTGGTTTTGATTGACGATGCAAAGTGGCGAGCTGATTCATACAGCCAAATTTCAAGGTACAAGAAACGTATCTTTTTGGAACAAAGACATTTCAAGACAAGAGTTTCCTTTTGAGCACTTGTGGACGTCACTGAAGCTGTCAAAACTTTTCACGAACGAACTTGAACCAAATTTGCACAGAGCGCGTCGAGAGACTGACAAACACCCTTATGTGTATGTGTGTGTGTGTGTGTGTGTGTGTGTGTGTGTGTGTGTCACTGCGTGTATGCGTGTGCTTTCTCCGCACTTGATGGACGCTAAAATGTGATCAAATTTCGAGGTGTGTTCCAGGACTGGTGGGACAGGGGGGAATAACCGCGTCAAAAATGTAATTTGTGCCTTGGTTGCCCGCCAACAACTGCCAACAACTGTGTGGGAAGAAACCTTCCTCAACTTTGAAATTTCGGTGGTTTGCTGAGACATTTCAAATTTCCAGCACATTGTCCTCGTGGAAGAATGGGTCGAAGCAACCGCCTCGCTTGATTGCGAGCGCGGACGGACGAAGATCGCACTGAAATTTGCGCCCAGTTTTCTCACAACTCTCATTGCTGCTGTACTTTTGTGACACACCTCGTACGCTTCCATGTCAGCACCATTGCAAATTCGATGGTGATACCAGCCAACTCATCAGAGACGAAATGCAAGTGTTGAAGCCATTCCCCCTGACCTTCGGGTGAACGATCATGCCTGACAGAGGTGGCAAGGACGAAATGCGGGTGTGGGGTCACTCTAATACCTACTCTTAAGCTTAGACGCCACTGTATGACCAGACACCAGGGACGCTGAAACACAACACACTGACGTTTGTCCGCATCAATTGGATTTTTATCCCCGCTGTCGCTTCACAGAAAATTGACGAACGCATTTCTTTGGTTGATTGACTCTGACCAATTGACTCGCTTCTTGGAGACCTGCACCCACGCGAACTGTGTTTCATCTGCACTCTCTCCAACACTTGCAAACACTGTCATCGCTTCACGAAAAGAAAGAGTTGAAAAACTCACTTGCTTGATTCACTTTCATCTCTGGAAGTTCGATGCAGTGTACGAAGACCAATCGATTGCCTTTTCTGTGCACATGCCGCAAGTACCCTGCAAAACAAGAGCACAGACATGAGACACGTTCCTGAGGGTATTAACTTTTCCGTTGTTGTGGAGCGAAAAGAATCGGGACTTTTCCGAGGAAAGTGCAATTTTATACAGAAAGCAACCGGTGGCATGTTTTCAAAACGGACCAATGTGTTTTCAGAGCTTGCAAAACAATGTCAATCTCATAACACACACAAGTAGTCATCAGTAATTGCTCAACATCAACGAGCTATGCTCATTTCCGCTGACCCAGTACTGAAAATGTAATTCTCATTGGAATTTTTCGCCCATTCTTTGACTTCTCAGCAAAGTTAACCTTTGGGTCTGATCTGGACGCCGTTCTTTGTTCAAGTCGAGAGGCCAACAAGCGCCCTCAGTCCCCTTTTGGTGATTGTCTTCTTTTCCTCATTGATTGTGCGAAGTCCCTTTAGGGCGAAGCACCATGTGGTAATACAGTACGAGGCTTATACCACTTCTGGGTTTGATTGCATGTTGAGGCAACATGCTCAATCGACCCCTGACCGATCTGTCTTTGCGTGGGTCAATAGTCATCAATTGATTGATTGGTTTGAGGGTCACCTTGAGGAAGTGTGGTGTTGTTCAGAGACCAAATCTGTTGTCATTTCGCCACTGTGCACAGCTGCAGGAAGGATGAAGAGGGTGAATGTGATTGACACCAGGCTCATCCAGCGCATAAACATTTACTTTTGTGTCAAACTTGGATGGACGCACGCTCAGACCAGGAATGCTTTGAAAGTCGTGTTTGGAGAGGAGAATCTTCTGTCCTGGCCTCGGACCAAGGCATGGCACGACTCCTTCAGTCAAGGGCGCACAACATTGGTCGACCTTCAGAGAGCTCCCAGAGCCAAGTCAGGAAGGAGTCCAGCAAACATTCAGGCTGTGAAAACAGTGGTGGACGCTGACAGGAGACTGACTGTTGCAGCTGTCCAAAGGCAAACTGGACTTCCGAACAGCACAGTCCACAGGATAATCAAGAAGGACTTGGGCCTGTCTTTGAAATGTGCTGCTTTTGTGCCTGCTTTCCTCACGCCACAACACATTTTGGACCGATTCCAGACCTGTCACGCCCTGCTCACATTGGTCAGAACCACGCCCAGTGCTCTGAAGAAGGTCGTCACAATGGACGAGGCATGGTTCTACCAATATGACCTGGAGCTGAAGAGACAAAGTGCACAGTGGATGTTGCCAGGCGAGCAAAGGCCTTCCAAACCAGTGAGAGGGAGGTCTGTCAAGAAGGTACTCATGATTGCCTTCTTTGACTATAAAGGGATGGTGTACCATGAATTTCTAAGGAACCAAACTGTGGATACTCCAACATTCATCCAAGTGCTGACACACTACAAGAGAGCTCTTTCCCACCGCCGTCCTCATGTGCATAGGGTGATCCATATGGACAATGCCCCCACCCATAACTCCAGGGACACCAAGCTCCATCTCCTATTCACGGGACAGAAACGCCTGCAGCACCCAGCCTTGTCTCCAGACCTCGCCCCATGTGACTTTTGGTTGTTTCCATGTCTCAAAAGGCAGCTGAGGGGGAGAATGTACCCTTCTTTGGACGCTCTGGAGGCTGCCATCACCAACCAAATTGCTCAAATTCCAGAGGCAGAGTACCGGGAGGCGATCCTGCAGAAATGGCCACTCCATTGGGGGAGATGTGTTCACAAGCACGGAGACTACTTTGAAGGACTTTGAACTTGTTCTAACAGTGCTGTGTTTGTTGACATTCCACAGGCTGTTTTTGTTTTGATTCCTTGCTGAGTTTGACCTCAAAGTTCCCAATAAAAGAGGTTAAATGCCTTACGCAATGTTGTTCATTTCCAGTACATAAGTTGCCTCAACATGCAATCAAACCCAGAAGTGGTATAAGCCTTGTATATGGCAGCTGGACCAAAATGTCCCCCCCCCTAGACCCCCCGTCCCCCTGCCAGACCCCCCCCCAGCCAGACCCCCCCCCAAAGACAGCATGACTGGTGGAGGATAAGGAGGATGAGGAAGAATTGATGAACAAGGAAGAATTGACGACACTACCGACGCTGCAAGGGACTTCGCACTGCAGTTGCCTTGAGCACTGCTTCTTGTTGTTTTAATGAGGGCTGTATTGAACAAGCAGTTGCACATCCAAGTTTGTCAAAGAAAATTCTGCAACTTTGCAGGGTCCTGAAATTTCGTCACACATTCGGGCGTTTCACGCAGGGATGTGGAAATTCAAGTCCGAATGTGAAGTCCTTGCATTTGGTTCTCTCACGTCCACTTGAAATACGGGAAACTGGACACTTGACGTTTCGTCGGACGTGTTCGTCTTTGCGTCCGCGGCACCAAAGTGGAAAGGTCTTTGCAGTGCAACTCTGTCGGAAGGTGGTTGCAGGAATCAAGCAGACTTCGAGACGTACACAGAAACTTGCTCGCATGAAGACCTGATGAGTTGGATCCCAAGATCCTTCACTGCAGCTCGAATGTATCAAAAGCTTCCAGCACTCCTGCATCCAAAGTTCAAGTGCTAAATGATGTGCAAGCAGAGGAACCGTTCGTTTCGGTCAAACACTGAGACAGTGGGTGACATTGGTGGCTCGACCCACCTGTACTGAATTTTCACACCCGAAATTCCCTGAAGTACTATCAGCATTGGAAGTTTGAATACGAGTAGAACAAACCCCGATCACTTCAGTCCGACAGCGTGACACAAGAAGGCTACGCCCACAAACCCGCGGTTGCACACGGCCACGTTGAGCTTGTCACTGTGCTGTCTCTTCAGCCACTTCGTTCGGCTTTGTTTGTCCTGTCCGACAAGATTTTCATGAGTTTGCCACCACTGAACTTTGGTGGATATTGCTTGGATCGAGTGACCTTTGCGGGTGTACGAGTAGTTTTCAATCAAGTTCTGATTCGAGTGACAAAACCAGAGAGTGCTGTACGAGCGTACGCCCAGTGGGAATTTGTGGGCATGCTGAGTGAAGAGTAGGAACAACTGTCGTGCCTCGACAATGTCATTCTGTGGAGGCCACAAGAGTCAGTGGGACAATAGGGAACCGTACCATTCACTGTCACCAAGAAGTGGAAAATCTGCGCAAAAACAAGCGAAGAGAAAGTCTGTTGCAAGGTCGCACTGGAAAATTTGCTGAACGCAAGTCTCACAAGCAGAGGACAAGCCAAGTGTTGAGTGAATCACTAGGGAGCTCAAGTGGCACGTTTGAACCATTGGCGGGCTCACGTGAACATCGCACTTTTTGAGGAAACACCGTCGCATGATGTAATATCAGAGGACTCCCTGTCTGTGATGCGCACGTTTCACATCGAATTTTAGATTTCGACGTTTGAACTTTGCACTCAATTGAGATAGAAAATGAGTGGGAAGAAAGTTCAGGTGAATATATTCTGAAAGTAGAGGTCTTACTGGTCAGTTTGATACAAAAAATGTTGAGATTGGTCAAGAATTGATGCTGTTTCGGCCCATTGAAAAGTGATCCTCAAAATCGATTTTCCGCCATTTTTGTTTGAACGTCGCAATTCTGTTCGAGACCTGACATGTTGTGGAAAATTGTTTTTTTCTCTGTTCATGGCATACCAAGCTGTACCATTGGATGTGAAATGTGTGAAGGGAACCAAACTCTTATCTATTCCAGCTTTTCTTCTCATTTCGCATCGATCATCGCCTCCTGCAGGAGGTGAATGCGAAGGAAGCATTTCAGCATTACAGGAGTGAGACGCACCCTGTGTGGCAAGAAATTGGGAAAACGATCACACCGATGTTTAACCTGGAAAAATATCCACATCTCGAGAGAGAATTTGTTTCTGGACGCACAGTGCGAAACAGAGCAAAAAATTTGATTGACCAATTCAGAAAGAAGGAAAATGTTACGAGGGGAAAGTAAGTTTTATTCTCAACAGGCAACAATAGAGTTTTATGTGAAGAATGGAAAACATTTGAATAGTCTTTCGTTTGATAATACATATAAAATTTGACAATTTGACAAACATGAATGTCAGGTCTCGCACAGAATTTTCATGTTATATTTTGAGCAGATCCGGAACTGAGGAGGAGTTTGACGACTACACGCAGTTATGTACTGATCTGGATGGGAAGCTGGCCCATTATGAAAAGTTGGCACAAAAGGAGGTTGATGAGAAGCAGCGAGTCAAACTGGAGAAGTCCACCAAAAGTGCGGAGAAGAAATCGAAAGCCTTCAAGGCACCAAGAAAGATTAATCCTGGTGCTGACGAAATAGACGATTGCCTGAAGGAGTTTCGTGAAGGCAAGCAAATCAGTACAACAATGTGTGCAAATTAAACCTTTGTGCGAGACCTGACAACAGCTTCAGTTTTGTGCCAGATATTAATCTTGGCTATCACATTTGCAAATTATATCTGCAGTGAAGAAGGAGCGTGCGCAACTTGACACTGATCTGGAAGACGAAAATGATGAGAACACTCCAAGTACATCTGGTTCTGCAGGGCCCCCTGCGAAAAGTGAGTGCAGCAAAAAGAACAGAAAGACGGAAGACATCTTCCATAAAATCAAAGAT
>JAAUXT010112015.1_pt1 | contig 19121 bp, 23 predicted proteins | sample 7278171 | NCBI WGS metagenome assembly JAAUXT01 (sample SAMN14350112, study PRJNA611818) | marine sediment metagenome | isolation source: surface marine sediment (1.8m) | place: French Polynesia: Moorea | collected 2018-08 | reverse complement strand
GTCGGGGAAATCCATCCTCATGTTGCCATTCGGATACTGAAACGAGAGTGGAAAACAATCAGGAAAATGACGCGAGTCACGGAAATTCTGAGCTTCTGAACACCCGTTTGTCTGCAACCGACAAGGAGAAAGAAATCCATTGCAACTGTAAGACAAAGTACGACCGAATTTTGAACATGTCCAGTGATAATTCCCCTGCGATTATCCCCTGTACACGCGTGCACACGACAAGCGTGCGCACGCACACACGCGTGGTGCACACACACACACACACACACACACACACACACACACACACCGCGTGTGCAGAATACCTCAATCACTTGCGCCAACCCCGGAATCTTGAAGCGCCGCGCCTCGCTGCGGCTGCTCGAGAAGCTGCAGTTCTCGGGAAGTCTCGCGCGATGTTGAGACGTCGCAGACTTGGAGCGGCGCGCGCCCCCGTGCGGCGCGGAGGGACGGTGTTCTCGCTCGCGGCGGGTGGAGCTGTGTGAGCGACCTTCGCTTCTCGGTTCCGCCAGCGGCGTCGGACGTGAACGCGTCGTCGCTTCGCTGACCATTGTACCAGCGAAGGAAGCGACCTGCGCCACAACAAACATTCTCAACGCTTGTTTATTTCAGCCAAACTGTTGAATTCAGCGGTCGACCAAGGTAGCGTTCGATTTGCCGAATCTGAGTGCAAATCCAAAACCAATTGTGATGGTTTTGCTTCAGATTCATGCAAATCGAACACAATTTCATCAATCTACCCTCAAATCCAAGCCAAAAATGAAACCAACTCAGAAGGCCGTTTGTTGAACTGGGATTTTGGATTCATGCGCAGATTCGGTAAATCGAACGCTGCCTGCCTGACTCTCACCGTAACGCAAGAGGGCGCCAGTGGCGACAGCGACGCGACGCTCGTCGGGCTGCGTCCCGGCTCCTCCCGTCGCGACGCCGCCGCTTCTTCCTTGCGCTCTCTCCCCACAGCAGCGGCAGTCGACGACTTGGACAGATTGCCCAGCCTCGCGCACCTGTTGTCATGGAAAACGGCGGGAAAGTAGGAGACGCGCTTGCCCGGTCTGCGCTGGTTGATGGACTCCATGTGCTCCAAGAGCTCCGCGTCCTCCACACACCAGCCTCGGAACTGCAAAAACAACAGATAAACAGTTCAATTCACGACGTTCTTGTGATCTGCTCTGTTGACTTGAGAGAGAAAGACCTTTCAGCGTGATCATACCATACCTGTTTGGCTTTGCTGTAAAATTCGTACAGGTTCGGTGCAAGATTCGCAACAGTGTTTTCTGACAGTTGGTGCGACGCTCCGTTTTTCTCCTTGACCTCGATCTGGGACGCGTCGGGGGTGAAGGTCACAACGACACCTGCAAAACCGGACGTTCACGAAACGTTTGCCACAAACAAATCTTATGTTGTTGTGTTCCTCTGCACAAGTGGTGATACAGCCGACGTGAAACCAAACTCACCGTCATTGAACTTGGCCTCGAAGTTGCCGTGCTCGAACAGCTTGCACCTGGCGTCATCTGTGAAGCGCGTGAATTTCGGCGTCTGTTCCTTGAGCGTCGTGACGTAGTCGGCCATGAGTCGGTATTTCCCGACGGAGAGGACGTCGGGAAATGTCGAGAAGTCACGTGGGTCGCCCGGTCGCATCGGCGGCGGCGCGTCCCCGATTCTGTATCGCTTCCCTCCGTTCGGAATGTAACGCATCATCTGTTGGTCACGTGTTACAATTTTTACGTCAGGTTCTCAATTTCTTGGAAACACTGCACACGTGACAAGCAGGAAGTGGTGTTTGTGTTTCACCTCTTGGCCATCTGCAGACACGATGAAGACATTGCGAGCCATCTTGGGATTTTTCGTGCATTTGACTTCCATACAAAGTTGGCCCGTGTCAAAGATGTGAACCTGCAAAGACAAACACTGGCGTCAACAATGGCATGTCGCTTCAGCAAAACACTCTGTGCATCGTCGAGGACAGTTTGACTTATGAACGGAAGTCACGTACCACCGCCCTCTTGTTTTCCCGTCTGATCGGTTGTAATCTTTTGGTGTTCAGCTGCACCAAGGGAGAAGCGTGAATTCCTTCGCGCACCGAGTGGTGTGATCTCGATACGCGATTGTCTACGCCCAGCTCAACGACAGGTCCATCTGCAGCTCTTTGCGCCGCTTGTAGGTTCGGCGCACTCTTTGAGAGTTCCTTGGCCGAAGCACTGCGAAGACCGACGGAAGCTTGGCGATGGCCGCTTTGGCTTCTTGGTGGCACATTATTGTCCAGCACCTCTCTGCGAGTTCTGCTTCTCTCGTTTTCCAGAGAGACATCCAGTTCTGCGCTCCGGTATATGGAATCACTTTTCGTCAAATGGCTTGACACACTGCTCGTTTCACTGGCTTTCCTGCGCACGCCGTGACCTTGGTGACCTTGACCCTGCGTCCGACTGCGCTCACTGTTGCTGTCTGTCAACACAGGACTGGGACGCGAGGACCTGTCAGAACTTTGAACGAGGGCGGCAGAAGTGCGACCACTTCTCTCAGCGCTGCTGGAAGATTTTGCGTCGTAAAACTTCATGGCTTGTTGACCCCAAACGCTCGGTCGGTCAGTGGTGCCCTCTGCTGTGTTCAGGCGGCTGTGGACTCGAGTTGGCTGCGGCTCCTGCTCGGATATGGTCGGTTTGCAGTGATGGAAACTGCCACTTGTCTGTCTCTCTCGACCTTGTCGAAAACTGCGTTGACTGAAAAACAATGAGACTCGCAAAATGATCCACAGTGAAAGCACATCGCAGAAGTTTGAGACGTTGTCAATGCTGTCTGCTTCAATTGAAGAAATTGAGTGGCGTTTCCTGTCGCTGCGTGGCATTTTCATCCCGAGCATAAGAACCACATCTCACCTGTGTTCGTTCACGGGCGGAGATGGGGCAAATCTCTGCGTCGCACTTTGTTCAGAATTCACGTGATACTGGAAAGGTCGTGTTTCAGTCTGCGGTGAGGGTGGGTGTCTGTACGCGGCTGCGGTGTCAGGATATGGTGGGTTGTACTGTAAATGTCTGGCTGCGTTGCTGTGCGTAGACAAGTCCGTCGCATTCTGGAGCTCACGAGGACGATGCACGTTCGTGTCCCTCACGGGCGGAGAGTGAGGGTGTCGCTGCAGGGCGGTCAAGGCCGGCTGACTGAGTAGCGCCTCGTTCTGGTGTGTACTGACGTACAGCGCGGCCTCAGCTCCTGACTTGTCGCCGCTACGCGGCAGCACCCGCATCGGGTGACTGCTCCTCAGCGCAGAGTAGCGTGATTTGGCGGACATCGTCGAGTAGTGACCACTATCGACGGATGCTTCTGCTGTCTGAACGCGACGATGGAAGAAACACATCAAGAATCAGTCTTTTTGCTTTCCGTTTGTCACGCATGCGTCGCGCACGATGATTCCAGCAGTTCTGAAGAACGCGAGAACATTTTTTCTTGCTGTGACACTTACCGATGGATTCAGAAAACGATGTGCCAGGACACCTGAAAATTCAAAGAATTGGCGTCAGTGTCTGGTTTGCGTGACGTACCACAAATAGATCTACCAACCAACAACGCACCATCGAGACTGAGCCTGGCCTTGGGGTCTTCGACAATCAGCGACTGGATGAGGTCCTTGGCATCACCGAGGTTCTTTTCGTGACACGGAAACTGGTAACCGCAGGAGCGCACCCGTCGCAGAGTGTCCTTCGTCTCCGCGCAGTAGAAGGGCGACTCTCCGAACAGCAGCGCGTACAGCATCACGCCCAGGGACCAGTTGTCCGCAGCCATGCCATACGGATCGTTCCGAGCCACTTCTCTGCAACACGTTAGTTCCATCAATGACCAGAGTTTCCCAGGATGGCGGAGGTTTTTGTCACACGGGCAGAATGATCCCCCCTCCCTCTAACACACACACACACACACACACACACACACACACACACACACACACACGGCAGACTTACGGTGCCATGTAGCTGGGCGTTCCACACATCGTTTTCAACATGTCATCTGGAGACCCCAATTTGACGGACAAACCGAAATCTGCCAGTTTCTGAAAGGCAAAATCAAAACAAACGCACTGCATCTCCGTGTGAGCGTGACTCTCAGCAATGTCAGCGTCCAGCGCGAAGGGGAAAAATACGCACGGCGTCCATTTCTTTCGTCAGAAGAACATTCTGCAGGGAAAGATCTCTGTGCATGCGGTTGTAATGATGCATATAATGCAGGGCTTCGACAATCTGCCTGAAGTACTTCCGAGCTGAAACAAAGAAAATGATGCCGCAAATAGTATACTTTTGTCTGGTCACATTGAGTCATTCACAAGAGAATTGGTGTAAAAAAATACCTTCGAATTCAGGCAGTCCTTTCTTGGTGCGCGTGTACTGCTGCAGGTCCCCGTTGGAGCAGTACTCCAGTACCAGGTAAATGTCATGGTCGTCATGGAACAAGTTGTGCAGCTTAAAAAACAACAAAACTGAGCTTGGAAAGCCTGCGGTTTTACGGTGACCGACTTTCCCATGTGGAATGCTACCATTTGGCTGACTGAAAACTTGCAGATTTTAAAAATTCAACTGAGAACAAAGATCCAGAATCACGACGATGAATTTTGCGCAAAAAGCGCATTGCGACACCAGAAAAATTTGTGGGAAAGGTACAGTCACCACTTTCTCGCACTCACTCAACACACCATGGTGCAGACTGGAGGCAATGTGTAGTCAATGCAAAAGATACCTTGACAATGTTCTTGTGTTCAAGCTGCCAATGATTCAACAACTCTCCACGGTGGACCCCACTTTCATCAATCCCTTTTCTCCGTAATGTTCTTCTGTTGATCTGCAACAAAATTATGCCTTGTGTATTGTACTTCGCCAACACAAGAACGTTGTTTTGAACTTTATTCACGCAAACCCACCGCGTCCTCAAAGTCACTGACCTCCTTGATGGCCACTTCCTGACACTTTCCTTGCACGACGCATTTCGCCTTGTAAACGGTACCGAAGCCACCTTCTCCTAACTTTCCACATTTCTCGTATCCCTGGAAACAGGAGACAACATTTGAACAACAAAGAAGGAGAGAAGGCTTTTAAGACATCAAAGCGAAGGAAAAGCTGGGAAACATTAGGTTCAGAGAGACTGCTTGAAGCAACTTCCTTTTCCTGTCAACCCGGAGGTGTTTGCAGCGAACGAACTCAAAAGCCAAATCAGGTGTGTTGACAGGTGTTACATCCACACCTGTCACAAAACGAATTCGAAACACCAGGCAAAACCAACGCCAGCACAAATTCCAAGCTCAGTGTCTTGGCTCGGGACAAGACCCGACAACACAGTTGATCACAAGACCTGGCCAGACATGCCCCAAATCGGCGAGTCGATGTCAAACACCGGTCAATTGGCACATGCCAGACAAAACTCAAATATAGCACCTCAAGTGAGCTCACACTGTCGTGAGTAAGTCTGGAGAGCAAGCTGGCAAACTGAGCAAGGGATTTTTTGAAGCTCAAAGAAACAAAGGTGAATAAGATGCACTTCCGGTTTCTTTGGGAAACGTTCAGGTTCAATGTTCTACGTTTCTTGTCCGATCTGGGCCTCTCTGACTTATTCGCAGGATGCTACTGCTTGCTAAGATAGCAGAACAACTCACATCAATGGAATTGGGAAACTCCATCACTATCCGTAATCAAAAATACTTGGATTTCCAAAGTTCATCGTGATTTGAATACTTCCGCCAAAACATTTGAGCAACAGATAAAAGAGAAATCTCTTTTTTCAATCACGATTTCTGTTGACAGTCGAATTGAGATCCTATCTTGGAGGAACTTCCTCCAAAATTTCCTGCTTTCAGCCATCTTTGATCTCACTTGCTTCTTCTTTGCTGACATTCTGCTCCTTGAGTATTGAGATCTTTTCCAAAATCGAAGCAGAACGAAAATTATTGGACGAAACGGGTCAAAAGCTGAACATGCGCAGTGGGAGAGACACTTGACTGAGAAACTTGACTCACGAGAGAAAACGTAAAATACAGTTCATCTGATGGGTGAGTAGTCGGGCAGCAGAAAAAACGTGATTTTACTGGAACTTTCGAAAATTCAAGAAGTTTCTTTGTACAGTTCCATTGATGACGGATTGAGCTCAGAGTGTGCATGTGAGAAGACAAAACAGTGTACCAGCTTTGTGTTGGACTAGAAACTCAGAAATATTTGAAACATTGGGAGACTGGTTCACAAGAAAATTTCATTCAACACAAGAGAACTTCCTTCAACAACAGAAACCTCTCAACAGGCCGGTGAAATCAGTGCACAATGTCGGTGGTTGGATTTGATTTTGGATGCCAGTCCTGCTATATCGCGGTGGCGAGGCAGGGAGGCGTGGAGACGGTGGCCAATGAGTTCAGCGACAGAAACACACCGTGAGTAGAAGTTTGTGTTTGCTCCAGTTTTCTTGCCCATTGCCACCCCTCACTCGAGTTCCGGTTGACCTCGTGACTGCGAACTTGATTGAATGAAACACTGACTGGAGAGTTTGCAGTTTGTTTGGTACCAAAAACGTTCGTTGACTCGAGACTTCTGACAGAAGGCCATTTCACTGCAGTGCACTTTGTGTGTGTGTGTGTGCGCGCGCGCGCGCGCGTGCGTGCGCACTGATTCCAGGTCAATCTTCCCTCCTCGTAAAAACAAACATTGAAGCAAAAGCTTGCCCTTCGTCTTGTTGATGACAACAAACAATGGGTCAATCTTTTCAGAGCAATCGTGTTGCTGAGTGACAGGAACAGAGTGATGGGAAGTGCAGCAAAAACTCTGATGATGAGTAATCTGAAGAACACGGTGTGGGGATTCAAAAAACTGATCGGACGAGGCTTCAATGACCCCCTGGTGCAGGAAGAGAAGAAGAGGGTTCCGTACGAAATCGTGCAAGGACCAAATGGGACAACTGGTATCAAGGTGAGCTTTTGTGCTTTGTCTTCAAAAGACTTTCCTTTGCTGCATTCGACACGTGCCGACTCAGACAAGCAGGGGTGAGTTTGGCGAGTTTGACTGCTGGGCGTTTGTGGAAGGTTTACAATGGTTTTCGGATTCCTTTGGAGTCGTTGAGTTTGCTGGGTTCCGAGGTGTTCAGGTGGCCAAACAATCAGAAAGTGGTTCCCCTGTTCCCTGTGGCAGAGGACAATCTCGCAGAAGCTTTGACAAAGTCTCAGGAGTTTCTGCAAACTAAACGCTCGACTAACCTGTTGTCGAGGAGCATTAAAAAATTCCCAGTTGGGTTAGTTTTCCTAACAGTCCAAACACGGTGGTTACTCCAGCTGGAGGCTGACTAGTGGCTCAGAAATAAATCCAACTCACGTTTTCAAACCACTTTGTGTCGACCTCCGCCGCAAATGCCACAATGTCTGTTCTGTCTCTTGTCACGTTCACCTTGAAACTTGAAAGATCGCGGTATTTTGTGGTGTTTTTGGCGAGTAAGCGAGAACGCACCCCGTCGGTTCATTAGTATTCGGTGCTCGTACTCACAATGCAGCCCCGGGCGAACGGAGGTATCGTCCTATTGCTCCGCTGCCGAAGCACTTGTGGGTTCCTTTGTAAACAAACAACATGCTACTGAAGCGTTGTGCTTCCAAATAAAATTGTGCTAATGTAGAATTTCAATATTTGTTTGGTGTCATGGTGCAGTGAAGATGTTGTTTGAGTAGGAGTTGGGTATCAAAATAACGACAAAAAATGGAATCCTCACGTGAAAGCTATTTGTGTATCAAGTTTCTCGTTTTGATGTTCCCCTTGTGAAAGCATTTCTGTTTCATCGTGTGAAACGGGTGAGCGCAACTCCCGACGGAATGCGTCGGGTTCATGCAACCGGAGCCGGGAAGATTTTTCCACTCATGATCAGTGTTTTTGAACCCAGCCCTGTGTGTTTTGGCCTTTCAGTTGATGCTCGCTGTGTCGAAAACTGCACCACAAATCAAACTTTAGCACACACGGGAAAATTGTGTCAGAGATGGAAATCAAGAGAGAAATTCACCAGAACATTGTGTGTGGCGACAGACCCTGACAACTGTTTTGTTGGGGCCTGTGTGTCTCTAAATGAGACTCGCGTCCAGGAAAAAGCCTCTGCCCTTGGACTGAAGTGGAGCAAGTTGTGATGTCGGATGTCATGATGGTACCCGTTGCGGTGGCGTTCAGATGCTGGGATTCCTGTGCCGCGTGTCAGCACCGACAGGTGTTCTTGTTTGAACTGCCGGTTGCCAGTCCAGATGTGTTGAACCAGTGATGGTCGTAACTGCATGATCCAAGAGCAAGACGGGGTTTTGGCACTTGTGTCAGGCTTGCAGGTTCATCTAACAACTCATCATTCGTAATTTCAGGTGAACTACCTGGGAGAATCGCAAGTGTTTTCTGCAGAACAAATCTCAGCCATGATGTTCACCAAGTTGAAAGAAATCACAGAAACTGCGTTGAAAATCAAGGTCAACGACTGTGTGATATCGGTAAGTGTTTGCAGGTTCACAACATCAGGAGAAAATTTCTGAGCCCCAGCCGAGTTTTGAACGACCAAAACAGTCGAATCTCTTCGGTGTATGAAGGGGAACGGAACGCAAGCAGGAGGGGAGTTTCGTCTGTCGTCTCTCTCCAGCCCCCCTTCTTCTGTCCTCAGTTTTTGCGCACACGCCTTAGTTTTGAACGAGCACACAGTGCAGCCACTCTGCGTCACTGTCGTCAAACTTGTGAAGGGAAATGATTGGGGAGGGAAGGGAGAGTTGTGAATCTGACGCATCGTCGTCTGTCTCCAGGTGCTGTGAAACCATCATTGTCAAATTTGTGTCATGAAGGGAAAGTGCCCGCCCCTGTGTGTGTGTGTGTGTGTGTGTGTGTGTGTGTGTGTGTGTGTGCGAGAGTGTGTGTGCAAGAGTGAGTGAGAGTGAGTACGGGGGCGGAGCGTTCATCACCTATGAAGAGTCTGATGCACCGTTGTCTTGTTTTGGGGGAATGGAAATGGTGGGGGTTAGGAGTGAGTGTTTCGTCAGAGTCTGACGCCCGCGTCTCTCTCTCCTCAGGTTCCCTGTTATTTCACGGACGTGGAGCGACGCGCGATGCACGACGCGGCGCAGCTCGCTGGGCTCAACGTGCTGCGTCTGCTCAACGACACGACGGCGGCGGCGCTCGCGTACGGCATCTACAAACAGGACCTGCCGACGCCCGAGGAGAAGCCGAGGAACGTCGTGTTCGTCGATCTGGGTCACGGGGACCTCCAGGTGTCAGCGTGCGCCTTCAACAAGGGCAAACTGAAGGTATGGGTGTGTGTGTGAGTGTGTGTGTGTGAAACGTGTGCGTGCGCCTTCAACAAGGGGAGGTATGGGTGTGCGTGTGTGCGCTTGCAGATGTATTTGTTCCCCTGTGTGAATTGTCTGCTGGTGCGAGTTGTGTGCTGTGTTGTACCGGATTGAGATCACTGGTGCAGGACCAACGCCATTGAAGCGTCTCTCGTCTGTCGTAACGTCTGAAAAGACGGCACACACAGAAGCAATGAGGTGGACGGGACAGAAGACGGATCTGCCTGGATTCCAATCTGTGTTTGGCTGCGCGATTTCTCTCAGGTGGCGGTGGAGTTTTGAAGGTTTTTGGCTTTCTCGCCACAGGTGTTGGCCACAGCGGCAGAGCCCGACCTGGGAGGACGCGACTTCGACCTGCTGGTCACAGAGCATTTTGTACAGGAGTTCAAACAGAAGTTCAAGGTCAGTGTGATGGAGCCCCGGCTGTTTCCCCCGTTGGAAATGGCTGTTGTTCGGTGATATTTTGTGCATCAAGACGGTGGCGACGAAATGGCCGGCGTTTTCGGTTTCATGTCAAAAGGACGTCTTTTCCCCATCAGATCGACGCGCACACTAGAGCAAAAGCGTACGTTCGCCTGACGAACGAATGCGAGAAGCTGAAGAAGCTGATGAGTGCCAACTCGACGGCGATCCCGCTCAACATTGAGTGCTTCATGGACGACAAGGACGTGCGGGGCTCGATGAAGAGAGCCGACATGGAGGCGATGGCGCAGGGACTGCTGCAGCGGGTGCAATACGCGCTCGAGTCGTGTCTCAAGAGCTCCGGTGAGTGGTGCCCAGCGATTGTGTGTGTGTGTGTGTGTGTGTGTGTGTGTGTGTGTGTGTGTGACCAGCTGGTGATACTGGGGCTGACTTGTGTGTTTCAAGAAATATTTCAACCAGGCTAACCTCTCGAGATCTGTGTGTGTGTGTGTGTCTGTGTCTGACCAACTGATGAACGGCTGACTTTTGTGTTCAACTGTACTTTAACCAGGCTATCCTGTAGAGGTCTGCGTGTGTGTCTGTGTTTGGCAAACTGATTGACTTGCTCACTGACGATCCAACAAGTACCTTTTCTTCACAGGGATAAAGGTTCTCTCTTTTGGGGTTTGAGTGCGTGCGTACACGGGTGTGACTGTCTCATTGATTGTTCAGCCACATTTTCTTTTCCACAGGGCTCAAGGTGGACGACATCTACTCTGTTGAGGTCATAGGGGGCGCCACGCGAATACCGGCCGTCAAGCAGCTGGTGAAGGCCGTCTTCAAGAAGGAGGCGAGCACGACGCTGAACGCCGACGAGGCCGTCGCGCGAGGCTGTGCGCTACAGGTACGACTCGAAACGCACACTGTCAAAGTCCCATTGAAACGATGTTCTTAACACATGTGGGTGTGATGCATCATACACAACGGGCACCTCAAAATTTTAACGGAATTGCCCAGGAGAAACGCGCATTGTCACAGTCCCGTTGAAGCAATGGTAATCACAAACACGTGTGTGAGGTGCGTCTTGTACACGGGTGGACACGGTACCTCAAAATGTTATCAATATTGGGGAGGGTGATCGTGTTGAAACAAAGGCCCAATTTGTGCCCCAGTGTTAGTCACCTCTGTTTTGGTGCGCGCAAAGGATACACGCGGTACATCAAACAGTTCACGGCATCTGATGCTCCAAAACCCATTGTGTGATATTGCTTTGGTAAGTACTGCGCATCAGTGACTGAAATGTTAATGACTTACCCGTTGTCAATTTCAGTGTGCAATCCTGTCTCCGATCTTCAGAGTGAGAGATTTCTCCATCACAGACGCACAGCCCTACCCCATTCAGCTGAGTTGGCAGGGAGCCATGGATGAAGACAGGTATGGACGATTTGGCGTCTCATCTTGCACAACAATCGCGCAGGGACTTGTGGAACAGTGCTAAAATTCTGTCGTGCGCCATTTTCTTCTTTGCCAAGGCACCAAGATGTGGGTGATGTTGGGTATGGCTTGACAATATTCAGGATTGGCGTTGGCATTCCTGTTGGGTTTTGTGTGAAGATGATACCATGTCCGGTTGATTTACACAAACACGTGATCCGACAGTTTCCATCATGTGGCGCCATCTGTTTTCAGCACAATGGAGGTTTTCAGCCGGTTCCACGCCGTTCCTTTCTCCAAAATGCTGACGTTCTACCGAAGCGAACCGTTCGTTCTTGAAGCCAGCTACGCTACCAATGATGTTCCACATTCCAACCGAACCATAGGTGAGCGTTTCATCGCAAAATACTTTTGATCAAACAGTGAAGAAAACAGTCGCGCTTTTCTCTATCATGCTCCTCCATCGTGGTCAAATGGTCCTGTTCTTGGGTCGTTTTGCTTGTGGTCATCGTTTATATCATGTTGAAACCCATGTTCACGTCCGTTTTCAGGCTCATTTACGGTCGACAAGGTCGTTCCTCAGGCATCCGGTGAGAGCAGCAAAGTGAAAGTGAAAGTGCGAGTGAACATCCACGGCACGTTTAACGTCTCCTCCGCCTCTATGGTGGAAAAACAGGACGCAGTCGAGGACGACACCAAAGATGAACCGATGGACGTACGTACTGCATTCATATTCGGGTTTTATGCACTTGTGTGTTTGTTGCGTCACGGAATCCGTCACCTGGTGTGGTGTTTGGCCGCCACGGAATCCGTCACCTGGTGTGGTGTTTGGCCGCCAGGTGGAGAACGGTGCGAAAGAGGACGTCCAATCGGCGGCGGCGACGCCGGAGGTGAACGGTCCGTCGAACGACGCGGCGGCGGCGCCGGCGGCGGCGCAGGATGGGAAACCGGCGGAGGATGGCGTCGAGAATAGCACGGGAGAAACGGTGAGAACTCTGCTCCTCGTCCTCCGCGTGTGGTGTGGTCTGGGGCTGGTGGAGGGAGCAAGCTACACCTCTACTCATCAACAGACGTTTGTTTCTCTGACAACCACACAGTTCTCAAAATTTTGTATGGTAGCAAGAGAAAAATAATCACATCACAAATCATTGGTGATTGGGGCGTTTCTGCGACTGACGTTTCTTGCTGTTTTTCTATCCCATAACGAGTAATTTTCTTTCAAGGCGCAGCAAGAAGAGAAAAATCAGGCGACGGAAGAAAGCAAAGTACGTTCGTTCTCACTGAAAGACGCTGAACAATCGTGTTCGCCATTGCGACAGAACTTCGTGTCTGACACGCTAGAAATGACTTGAGAAAATGACTGTTTGGAATTGAAGCGCTTTTGTCTTGTTGAAAAATGGAAGCGCGGACTCTGACTCTCAGAACATATTTCTGGACCACGAATGTTTATGCCACAGTGACATGAGATATTCTTTATTTGCAGAAAGAACCAGCCGCCAAGAAACAGAAAGTGAAAGTGAAGTCCATCGACCTGCCGGTGATCGCTGTGGTGCCTGCCTTGTCGAGAGACGCACTCAACAAGCTGTTCGAGCAGGAGGTCAGTCAGTTCGAGCGCGAGCGTTCGTGATCAGACGCAGGTCAAGATTCAGAGGGGAACGCCCAGATGTGATTTTCTCCGTCTGCATCACAATTTTTCACAGTCGCGTCCCGAAGCGTGTTCTGTGTGCTGATGTCATCGCTTGACCCAAAGGTTCCTGTGTTGATACAGTTACGCGGGGCATGACGCCTTCGTGATCATGTGACTGATTGTGCTCGTTGTGTTTTCAGTGTCAGATGCAGATGCAGGACAAACAGCAGAAGGAGCGCGCCGACGCCAAGAACGCCGTCGAGGAATACGTCTACGAGATGCGCGACAAGCTGTACACGTCGCTCGAGCAGTTCGTCAAGGAAGATGTACGTTCAGCGCGTCACGTTCACTCCACCGGAAGTCACGTTTACTCATACCGGAAGTCACGATAATGTCCGAAGTCAAGTCACGATAACACCCGAAGTCACGTTCACTCATACCGGAAGTCCGAAGTCAAGTCACGATAACACCCGAAGTCACGTTCACACACAAAGTCACGTTCACACACAAAGTCGTGTTCACACCAGAAGTCACGCTTGCATCAGACGTCACGTCACGTCTGCGTTCCCGTTTTCCATGTTGCGTTGATTTCTGTTTGCAGGACCGGTCCAAACTGTCCAAATTGCTGGACGACACCGAGAACTGGCTGTATGAAGAGGGAGAGGACGAAACGAAGTCTGTGTACTTGAAAAAATATGAAGAGATGACGGTGAGGTTTCCTGTGACGTTTTTTGTCCGAAGTCCCAAGATCTGTTGACGTTGAATGGAATGGTGTTGTTCAGCCCGAGATCATTGTCCTCTTCTGGACTTGTAGAAACTGGGACAGCCAATCATCAACCGGGCGAAGGAGTTTGAAGCGAGACCAGCGGCCTTCGACGAGCTGGGTCACTACCTACAACAAGTGCGGAAAGCCGTCGATCTCTACCACTCCAAGGTGAGGAACTCGCGAGAAAACGAGAGTTCAGCATTTTCCAAAACCTCAGTTCTGCGCCAGCGAGGTCAGTAAAATGAACTGCGGCATGTTGGCGTCGCAAATCTGAACACCAGTGGCCGACCCAGTGAACGCATGCGCATTTGGCATTGAAGTTTGACCTCAGCATCTGCTGTTGTAGGATGAAAAGTACGCGCACCTGGAGACGGCCGACATGAAGAAGGTGGAGAAGTGTCTCAAGGAGAAGACGGAGTGGTATGACAAGCAGCTGAACGCGTGCACGCGCATGAAGATGTTCGACGACCCTCCGGTGACTGTGGTGCAGATCAGGCAGACCAGAGACGTGAGTAAACGCCCTGTGGTGTGTGTGTGATTTTCTCGATTTTGCGATCTTGTGCGCTGTCCTAAATTTGACTCGTTAGTGACTTGGTGTATTGTTCTGACACGGAAGTGATGTTTGGGGTGGGTGAAAAATCTGACCAAGTTCTTGTTGGATCACAAAATGAATTCGATTTTGCGACTTTATTTCCAGTCCCTGAACGTTGTGTGCAATCCAATTCTGACGAAACCGAAGCCGAAGCCCAAGGAAGAGCCGCCGAAAGACGAGAAGAAGGACGAGCAGAAGGCGGCGGAGGGGGATGTCCCGCCGACGGAACAGCCGAACGCAACCGCGGAACAGAACACGGAAGAGGCGTCCATGCCTTCGGTGGACAAAGCCGACATGGAACTAGATTGATGCACCATTCCATAGAAAAAAAGGCATTTCGTCAGCTACGTTTTTGTTTTGCCAGCTTGGTAGACGTTTCAACACTGCACCAATTCTGTTTTAGGAAACTATTTATGTTCATGATAACTGCAGTTGGAAGCCCAGTCAGAATGAATTTGCACCGCGACGTGTGTGAAGTTTCGTGTAATCACGAAGTGTTGACTGTTGACTCACGTTTTGCTGGTTGTTTGATGATATTTGTCGAACGAAACAGGCGCGAAGTTTGAACTGTTCTTTACAGGAGACTCTTCAGTTTGTTACTTGTGGTTTTCTGTTGGCAGATGTGAAAGCTAAACATACGTTTTCTTTCCTTGTAAATCTGCACTGACCTAGTTGCGAGGTAAGAATTGAACAGCGAGGTAAGAATTGAACAGTCTACACGTAAGTCCAGTTTTGCTCAGCGGATAATAGGCGGTGAAAATTTTTCCTTGCGACATGCCTCGAATAAATTCCCCTTTAAACTCTGAACGCGGCAACGAGCCACGTGTTTGCAAACAGTAAACACAACACGTGGTGTTTCAACTTGGACAACAGTCTTCTATTGTTGTGTGTGAAGCAGAGACCAGATGTGCACGGAATCTGCAGGGTTTGCAGTGTCCATATCAAAACAAAAGGGACTGGCACAACAGGCGTCTGAAAAATTTCTGCCATTGCTACATTTCAACGGCAAATGTACATTGTTTCATTTCATGAGGTGAGACCATTGGGTCATCAGTAAATGAAGAACTGAAAAGAACTTGTTCGTTTTGTTATGTTGTGTGGCACGAAGTGACGAAAGGTTCAGCTGTGAAGCCCGAGTGAAAGCATAGATCCACTCCCGCGAGAAAATTGGCAAACAAAAATCCCGTTGACAAGTTTCACAAATTGCAACGTCGTTGGAACAGTTCACTAAACTTTGAAATTTTGCGTCGTGTATTTCCTGTTGATCTCGGACAACACGACTGAAAGCTGCAAGGCTCGTTCTGCCGACACCGAGGTGAAAACGTCCTCCTCCTTTTCGCGACTGCTGGTGCTGCTGCTGCCTTCTGCAACAAAAAGACCCCAAGACGTCACAACTCGAGATGGAAAAGCCAACAAGACTTCATTCAGACAAACGCAGCTTCACACGCCGTGGGGAAGATGAATCTACAACTTTAGGAACAATCGCTTCCATTTCGATTGAACACTTGTAAAGGTAGCGTCGTGAACGAGCACCACCGACGCACAACAGACGCATGTAGCAGCCATTCTTGAGTTCGAAAATCGAGCGCGCTACAAGCAGACAACAGATGAATCGAAACTTCAAACATCATCGTACGTACCGTTGCTGTCTTCGTCTTTGTCGGGTTTGACCTTGAGTTGTTTGGGCCTTCCGCGCGGTCGCTTTTTGCCTGATGTGTCTCCACCATCACTGGACTGACTGGCACTTGTTGTTCTCCTCTGCAAGTGATGAGGAAATTCACCCATTGGGCTGGGCACTTGGGTCTCCCACCTGGCCTCAGAAAAATTTCTTTGCCCCAGTTAATTTCGTGACGCACGCACAAAATGTTGTCCTTTTACAAAGCAAAACGTGTCAAAATTTTCAAAGCTGAAAGCAGCCCCCCTCCTAAGCAGATACCCCGCCCCCACCCTCGACCAAGGATCCGCCTCTAACTTGACAGTCAAGAAACTTGCATCAAGACTGCAGTAACTGAGCGCTGATGAACTGCACCACAACGCGAACAAATTGTCCACGGCAGCGTTCCAACACGGCAGTCCTGTTGTGACTTGTTCATGCAGTCACCAACAAAGAGATGGATTTACAACAAGAGCTGAGTGCAACGTACTCGTCTGGAAGTGGCAGTGACGTATTCCAAGGAGTCATAAAAGTTTGGGCGTTCTCGCTTGATCCTTTCTGTTCTTCTGCGAGTTTTCAGGCGACTAGAGTACGACGAAGACACTGAAGGCCTCGACTCTGCTGGAAGCAAACCAAAGTTTTGTTCAGAAACATTCGCAGCTGCAAGAAATTGTGAAATTTTGAAGGGAACAAAGAAAATTATCTTGACCTTGTAAAGTGCGACTGGGCCTGCTGTCTTCAGACACGCTTTTCATAAATTTGTGACCACATTGGCACGTCTTGCACGCGACTGGAATCTGAAAAATTTGTTCAAAGACAAGGTGATCAAGAGAACTCTTGAACTGCTGTATGTACGAAGCGTGATCATTAAATGTGGAATTTCAATGCTTGAACCCCTCCCATTTAATAAAACGTTTTTGGCCAGTGGCTCTATGCGGGCGAAAAGTGGATCAAATTGCAAGAAAATGAAGCAACAGAAGATGTGCCCATTTATCGACAGGTGAACTCAACCGAGATGCTTACGTGTTGTTTACAAGATGGACAAAATTTCGAAGCAGTCTTCTTTGTGATGAGTTTTGGCTTCATCATGGTCACTGTTTCTTCTCCTCACAAAATGTTGCAGTCCGGAATCGAAGATCTCATCCAAAGGTCACAAAAATCAGAAAATGTAAGGTGCAAATATCGCTGTGACCCAAAATAGCTTTTTAGGATGCTATCTGGGTCACAACAGCTGTCCGTCTCGCTTGGGTCACGTGACTCAACAAATTTCTCGCGAAAGCGTAAAAGCGCACTTCGCAGTACTTTTATGAATGGGAAAACAAAACCACCCTCTTAAATTCAAAGCACGAAGTGGAAACTGATGCGAGAAAGTGTCTGAATGGAAAAAATGTCATTCTTGACGAATGCTGCCCGGACTTTTGCACACAAACGACAGGGCATGTTGTGCGGTACGAGAACGGCCAAATAAAATGCGCTCCTCTTCCACGGGCGCTGAGCGTTGGGCCCCAATTTCGCGTGGACATGGGCACAATTGCGTTGCTTCCTGGTCAATTCTTTCACCAGCAGAATGCAAAGTGGTGAGCAATCACACAAATAGTTTTTACGAAAAGAAGTGACAACAGTTGAATCAGATGTTCACAGTTTATTGACATTTGCCGCTGTTTTTCACTGTTCAGAATCAAGGTAAATTTCTGATTCGACAGTCTCTTGCTCAGCTGCGTTATGAACTGTACAAAATGAAGTGCAACCACAGCAGACGACTGATTGATACGACATATCTCTGTGATATTTTGAGGACAGGTAAAAGCGAGCGAATTCCGTTCAGTACTTTCTCTTCCTAATGATGTCCGGTCGCCAGTTGAGCGGATGAGACTCTTCCGTCTGAAACGACAAAATGTAGTCGCCATCATCATCACAAACTCCCTCCACCTGTGCCATCAAGCGGCCGTCACAGAAAATCTCTCCACCTGAACTTTCTGCACTGGGCAGCGCCGCTTTCGTTCAAAAATCTCTCCGTGACTGGGAGGAACAACGTATGGATGTTCAACAACAGTTGACCTCATCACAAAACGATTCTTTTGTTCAAAGCATATTGTGAATTCTCAGTCACAACACACTGGTTTTATGGAAGTTATGAGGTCAATTATTATGGAAGTCAGTTGACACACTTGAAGTGAAGTTTGACTGGCACATCGCACCACTCAAGGCTTTGCCTCTCGTGATGCGATCTGCCAGTCTCACTTCACTTCACGTGCGTGAACCAACACCTCATGAGTGACAATCCCCACCAAGAAACAAACTCAAAATCTCACCGCTGTCTCGTCTTCTTTGTAGATCTTGACCGTTTTGTCGGCTTCACACGAGAACAAACGAGAACCGCTCTTGTCGAAGGCCAGTGCGAAGATGCCCGCCTCAGAGTCGATCGACCCCGGCTGCACTGGGGCCTGGATGCGCTGGAAGTTGTAGCCTGTTCTCCAGTCCCACAGGAACATCGTGCCGTTGTCACCTGAAAACATAATGACGATCCCGTGAATGAATTTTTCAGTTCCATTTGTGTGACGCAGCATTCATGCACACACGTCAAGGTTGCGATGAAACGTTGAGCGTCTTGACTTCTGGAGTCACGATTACAGAAGTACCGTGTGCCCCGTTTGAAAGACGCAAGGTCTCCCCCCCCCACCCCCAGGAGAATCCAAAGGGACTCGTCTTTTTTTTTTACCTCGGATGCCTTAACTATTGTTTCAATGCTTCTTGGTGTCACAAAAAAGCAGCAAAAAGATTGGGTGCGTGCTCCACTTTGGTGCGACTTGTGACACAAGGGTTCTTCCTCACCTCCGGACGCCAGCACGCCGTCCTGATTCACCGCCAGCGCGTTCACGATCGAACTGTGTCCGGACAGGTTCTGGATGAAGTTTCCGTCGGGGAATTTCCACTGTTTGATGTTGTCCGGAGAGGCTGACGCCATTGTGTACCTGAATCAAACAAGGAAGTCCATACAGACTGAGTTTGAACCGGGGAAGAAATGCACAACAGGACATTTTCTGGTCGCCGCTGTTTCACGTGTACAAGTGCAGTAATTACAACGCGAATAGGCGGTCATCCACACATCTATCGCTGTGCTGCGAACAGTCATCGATTCCTCTTGTTGTAGATGGGGGTTCATTACCTGAGCTCCATTTGCCATTTTTTACATGTTTGTGCAAGCAGTCACGAACAAACATCGTGCTGTGATCTTGATTGCACTCGCCCTTATCAATGAAACCTAACGCATTTGGGAGGGGTACACATTTTCTGTCCGTGTGTGTGTGTGTGTGTGTGTGTGTGTGTGTG
>JAAUXT010150945.1_pt1 | contig 19122 bp, 17 predicted proteins | sample 7278171 | NCBI WGS metagenome assembly JAAUXT01 (sample SAMN14350112, study PRJNA611818) | marine sediment metagenome | isolation source: surface marine sediment (1.8m) | place: French Polynesia: Moorea | collected 2018-08 | reverse complement strand
ACACACACACACACACACACACACACACACACACACACACACACACACACACCAGTTGTCCCTGGGACGAACCTTTGTGGTGGACTGACAGAACCAGTGCGACCTACCAGCAAAATAGCCCCTCAAGGTCCACATGTTACTATTTTTTTTTTTTGGGGGGGGTGGTCTCTGTGTGAAGTTGTTTGCCCTTGCACACGAAACTCGGAACCAGGGCTCTGCTTTCGTTCTGGGTCGTGGCTTCTGTGCCCCATGTTGTGTTGGCCTGTGTTTCTCAAATTGGTTTTTGCATCTTTGTTCAAATTGCATTTTTACTTGGGTTTTTCTTCTTTTTTCAAGTTTGCATGCGTTTGAAGACTTGTGTATCTGAACTGTGGTCCTGGGGTCGGAAGGGTCATAGCCCAGTTCATCACACATTCATATTTGGCCTTGAATCCCTCGTCTCCCCGTTTGGATGTTTCCTTTTTTGACAAACCTCATGGATCCACGCATTTTCTGCCACAAGACCACTGGATATTTCAGGCTGTTGCCAAGTGCCGATTTGCCCTCGGACTTTGGTGATGCTTCTGTGTTAAGTACGTGTTGCACCGTAGATGGCTGCTGTTTGTCTTCTTGGTCAGGCTTGTTGTGACTTGGCGTGTGCGTTTGGTGTGGATGCAGCGTTGTTGGACTGCGCAGGAGTCGATGTTTCAGTGCGACACCGGATGTGCGACGCTCGGCTTGTGCATAGTTTCATTGAAAAAAGTTGCAAACACAGCGAAAGTATGTGCGATTAGTTGGGTGCATTGTCTTCAAATATTTTGTTCGAAAGTAGCATTGTTTTCAGTGCAAGCATTTCATGGCCATTGTTAACCAGCCAAAGAACGTCAGAGATTGTAAAGGTCAGCTTTAGCTCTTAATTACCTGCGTAGATTGTGTGGCAAAGCGTGGACCACGTAGAAACGAGTGATAGGAAAGTAGTTAGGTCTGAAGTTGGCAACTCAGGTTGTGGTTTGGTCTGTCGGTGCTCAGATTTTTGTGGGATATTGAACTGCTGACACTGGACAATCTTGATTTCTTTCTGAATGTTCTTCGCTGTGACTGTCTGGAGAACAACCACTGGAGATGGGCTGGGCTGATTTCTTAGGGGGGTGGGGATTATTCCTCGTCAACAGTCCGAACAGGTTCGACGTTCCAGTTTGAAACTGTGCTGAGTGTGTTTGGTTCTGTCTTGCCGTGCGGTGAGAGTCGACGCCTCCCGTTCCGTCCCTTCGCTGGAGTCGGGGACCCAGAGAGGAGATCATGGCGGCTGCAGCCCCGCGCACTGCCAATGTTCTTGTTCCTCGCTGCTGGGGTGTGATGCACAGAGTTTTATCGTTCGTTACTGGTGTGAACTGCGCTGGCAGAAACGATTTGAATGTTTCTCCGCTGCGCTCCAACGTACTTGATGCTCCGTGGCAATAACTGTATAAAATCGCATCGCACTGTAGCTTGTTAGACACACAAAGCGGCGAAGAAACACCAAGCACAAAAGAGGTGTGGGAATTTTAGGAAATTAAAACATCGCAGCGCCACATCAAACGAGGCCGCGACTGGGAATTTGTGTCGGTAACAGTACTGCGCGAACAATGGCGCAGAACAAGTACAGCAAGTATTTGATTATTACATCTGTGAAATTGTTCACGGAGGCTTATCAAGTTTCTCAATGACGGCGGCGGGGTAATGGTGACAAATTTGGTGCGGCCCCCTCGGCGCTGCACAGAGGCTGCGGCGGGGGAGCAGCGGGTGGGGGAGCCGCGAGTCTGGGCCCGGCACCGCAGACACCCCCTTCTCTTGCGCTCCTACCCACAGGGCCTGTCTCGCCGCCCGCCGCAGAGCACCGGCCCATTTCTCTTTTGCGTCGTATTTTATTATAACTCCCCTTTTCACTCCTTATCATATTGAGCCGCCAGCGACTGTTTCGCCACACACATTGAGCACGCCACTCGAGAACAGATGTGAATGAATAAGTGCGATGTACTTGGGCCGCGCGGTTCCTGGAACTCTCAGGTCCCACAGAGAGGAGCGTCTCTCACCTCACTGCCTGATCTCTCAACTTTTGAACCGAGATGAGTGAGTTTGAACGCTCGCAGATAACAACTGCACCTACACTGAAAATGACGACTGGTGAGAACGGGTGTGTTCGAGCCCACTTGCCAAACGACATTGCGTACAGTGGTTGAAATTTCAGTGCACTTGGCACTTCTTTTGTGGCGTGTTTCATTTACTTTTCCTCATTTACTTCCCGCTATTGCGCATTCTGCCTGGAGGGTTCGCTCGCCGCGGAGTCTGCTTTATTTCCCATATTCAGTGGAAGTGGGTGAAGTGTGAGTTTTGAATGGTTCGACGAACAAAACGTCGCGAGTACAATGGTGTCTGAGCGGTGCCCGCGCTGCACTGAAAAGCTGTCGTCGCCCTCGTCTCCGGCCCAGAGCCGAGTTCGGAGGCTTCTCTGCGCACTGACAGCCATTCTTTTTGTGCTTGATTCCCAGTTTCGTATTTCCTGGCCCTTCGCAAATTATGGGTTATCAGTTTGGTTGCCCGGGTGTTGTCTGTTGACGGTACGTTGACAGCTGTACGTGACGCGACACGACTGGTCACCAGTCGAAGCTTGCTCTGCGCGCACTACGTGACATCCGACCGCTGCGTCTGTCTCATACCCGATGTGAAGCGAAGCTGTTTCTGCTCCAGTACCTGCTAAGACTTCCTTTTCAGGTACCACACGATGTTTCACTGTACGCGTCTTATTTTAGGTTCTCTTGAAGTATGTGTGTATCCCTGTCATGATCACTGGTATGTTTCCAGGCTTCTAATTTTATTTGTGTTTTCTTACTTTTCTTTGTGCTGATTGGTCGTGGCTGTTTTCAGCTCATTAGCATTTTTGACGAGGTGTTTGACGCGGAGACGCAGCGTCAGACGGACGCGCAGCTCGCTCGCAGCGCCATCTTCGGCGAGGAGGCGGCGGCCGCCGCGCCCGGCGTCGCCAACATCTGGCAGCTGCTGAGCAGCGCGCGCGACGACGAGGACGAGGAGCGGGACGGGGAGGACGAGGTTTGACCACGTGCACTACTCCGTAGCACTACCACTCGTCTTCGCCTCTGTACTTGGTGCATACTGGATCAGGCTCATCTTGTGCCGTGCTGTGCACCTCGAGTGCGCTCTGTCTGGAGGAACCAGACACGTTCATAACGGGACTGGGACTTGCGTCACAACAAGTGGACTCGAGGTGTGCGCGTCTAATTCAACCCCGTAGGTCGTGTAAAGGACTCTCCCTCCTCTGTCGGAGACAAGATGGGCGATCTGCACGCTCTCTTTCCTTTTAACGATCCAAATTCTCTGAAGAAAATCGTCGGACACTGGGTCCTTTTGCCAACACTTTGTACCAACAGCTTCTACACTGTCACGATTGCAGAGAGGGAAAACTTGATCTTGATGAATGCGTTCGCTTTTGTGTGGGATGGTGAGCTCGCATTGTGCATGAGAAGAATCGTTTTCGCAGAGGCGTCGGGGGAAGGTTGACTTCCAACTGGGGCTGTGCTGGATGCCCTTCCAACTTGCATGGAATCGGTTTCATGAGTAAGCATGCGTTCTGCAAAGAAACACCGTCAGTGAAAACAAGAAGCCAAAATGTATCGGCAGGAAAGCTCAGTGGGAACGGGTCTAGACAGGAGAAGATTTAGGTCCAAGGAAAACACCTGTGCTGTTCACGTGTTGAGATTTGTGCTGCCCTGAGAGATGCTAAATATTCAGGTGCGTGCAAGAGTCGGTGTTTCTCTTTTGAAAGCAGTCAGGGTCGTTGGTGCATTTCCAATGTTTCCAAGTTTTTCAAAAGTAAATTGTGTAACCTTGCGACATCGTATTATTTTAATAGCATAACTTTATTGCTCCGCTTCCAGCAGTAACCTTGGCCAGTTGCGGATAACTCGTGGAAGAGAATAGAAAGTCGGTGTATGTGGTTTGAAGTTTGCGTGTTTGGCAAAGCACCCCGACTTCTTGAATGAAGGGTGGATTTGGTCTGTTTCCGTTGATTCGCTGCACAAAGTGGTGACGAGGACCCGGTAGATCCACAAAACAACAGCACAACAGTTCAGATGGCGGACAAAATTTTGAGACCTGAAAATGATCCAACTTCAGCGGTTTTATTTTTCCTCTTGTAAAGGACTAAGTTTTCTTCTTGCTTTTACAAAGTAACGCTCTTCGATTCAGTTTCACCGGAGTTGCACTCTGTGGGTTGGTTTCCGGAAGAAGGAACTGGAGAATGTCACAAAGTTGAGCGCGTAAAATCTAATCTGGATTCTGCCCCAGCTGCAGCTGCAAAGTTCCCGTGCCCAGCTTACTAAGCTTCTCTCCTGCTTTGATACAAGCACTGCAGCCACATTCTAACCAGACTGTATTCGTGCGTGAAAAAGATGCGATAACCAGAAAATTCAACCGCAAAGAATATTACACACAACCAATCAAATTGATCAGTCGTGTCAGAAAATCAGTTGGAACTATTCTTCACGCTCTGGTCAGGTGTACTCGTGATGATGTCCAACACGGTATCGTTTACCGCTGTGATCCGTTTCTCCTGGTCTTGGATGCTGGTTTGTCTGCTCTTGTAAGACCTGTCCATGAAATGTGCCCGTAGACACAAGACTTGTAAAGGAGGTGGACTCCCCTTGCAAATGTTTTGTCGTTTTCAGAACAAAGTATCTGTGGGCTATGATTTCTTCTCTTTGGGGGCAGCAAGGGTGGAAGAAAGGCACTGATCAGGGGGCGTTTTACTTGGGCCGATTGCGAAAAGTAGTCGTTCGTTTCGCATACATTTCTGGTTCTTTGCACTTCAATTGAATCGTTATCTTGTGCTCCAGGGGGACGAGGAACACATTGAGAAAAATGTAGACAAGGTAATGCCTTTTATTCAAGAAGACACATCTGAATTGGTCAAGATGTAATACCCAGAAAGGAAGATATTTCTGCATTGTGACACCAAAAGACAAGAAGAATTAAACGTTTTGTTTGTTTTAGGAGACTGGAAAAGCCACTGAGACATTGAGTGAGGAGGAGGTAAATTTCAACTGTAGACACCTGAATCTGTGCATATTGTAAATTTCCTGTGCCCGCTGTCCTGTGCCCGCTTTTTGAGAACGGAATCAGGGTTCAGGTACAACCCAAGATTTTGCATTTGTGGTCACACACACGAGGACACACACTTCCCTTCGGTAATTTGCTGATTCCTTTCCACAAGCTGCAGTCCTTTACCTGGCTAAGTAGTTTGTAAGTTCTATGGAGCACACCGACTCGTAGACCTACTTGAGCGAAAACGAGCCTCGTGCAGGTCAGACCGTCTGCGACATAAGTTGTGAAGACACCTCCTCGAGAAGGTCTGTGCACGCAGAGGTCAGGACGAGGGCATTTTCCACTTTTGTGGGGACGCTACACTTGGAGACCATTCAATTTGTAGCTAAACTTGAACCCGTAATTGTGTTTTATGGCAGCAGCATAGGACTGGCTATTGGCCTCGTGAAAAAAGTTGGTGATAATGACAAGCGATCATCTCGAGTGAGGGCCCCCGGTGACGCTCTTGTGAGAAGTGCAATCTCCGTGCACAATGCCGCGCGTTGGAACGTTGACATTCTACCAAGTCATAAAGGGTGGGAAGAAAAGGCTCCAAGACTGTTGGGTTTTCACAACAACTTGTCCAATTGCACAAACTGCTGCTGAAGGCAGGTTTTAGCAGGGAACACTTGGGTTTTCAACAGGACACAAATGAAGAGTCTGTTGTAGATCGTGGAACCTGGTTGTAATTGATAACAGGGGTGACTGGCTCAGCCCCGCGGCAGAGTTGTGGTATCTGACCAAACAAGAAAAGTTGGACAGAGTAATTACACAGTACAGCAGCTGTTGGTACAAGTATGGGCAGGGCCAGATAAAGGGGAGCGCTCCCCGGCCGCGCGGGAGACTTGCCGCCTTCCCTCGGGGATGAATACACGTTTTGTCCGCTCCTCGCACTATCTCGGCTCAACGTGCAGTTCGCTGTTGGTTTTGTGCCAGAAGTTGAAAGACGCGGGGCCACACACCTCGCTGGTCGCCAGTGGTCATGCTGTTCGCCACCTTTGGTCCACCTCGGCGCCCAGCTGTGCGTGTCTGCGTGCGTCCCAGAGAAGCTCGTCAAGAGGTGTGGACTGAATGAACGGGTCGTCTGTCATCCGTGTTTGAATGCGATAAACCTTGCTTGTAGGCCACGACATTTGTACAACTCAGCAGGAGCTGACTTGCACATTCACGGAGACCGGAGACAGTCTCGAGTGTTCCGCGCCACTCTGCTCCTTGTGCGCGTCTGTTTCAGGTGATGGTGAACTCACTCGGAATTGTGTTCCGGACTCACGGCACTTTTTCTGCAGCCCTTGCAGTGTCGTCGTGGGAAAGAGGTTGTGGGGCGCAGTGCAAAAGTCACCATCACATGGTTGCTTTGTCGTTTCGTGACTTTGTCGTGACACGGCACCTCAAGCTGTCTTTCTTTTGATCTTGTTGATGTGCGTTTTACATTTCTCCTTCTCTCTGCTGTTTTTGTTTTGAACTGACGCCTCGCGTCACGCGCGAGGGTGCGGTAACGTGTCGGAGCCGAGGCTTGGCTTCAGTGCCGCCGTGTTGTGTGGTAACGTAACCTCTCATGCCTCTCGTTTCCTGTGTCGCTGTTGCAGCTGGAGAAGATCATCACGACGGCTCAGAAGGTAGACGCCATCAGTGGCTCCACTCCACCCCTCTTGTTCTTAAGCCTGAGCCACCTGTGGGTGATTGGGCCGACTCTGCGTCAGCTGTTTCACTGTGAACCACCAGGCTGGTCAACGCTGCTTCAGCGATCTCCGCACGCTTGTAGATTTTGATCTTTGGGTGGATTCGCGTGAACCCTTTTTTCGTTTTTGTCTGTCAAAGCAATTTTGTACATGTTTTTGCCTAGCCATGCCATGCCCATTCACTGTTCTATTTGGAGTTGCACGGCAGTTCAGCATACCGCACGTTTTTGTGGGAAGTGTAACAAGTAAACATCTGAAACACAGTCAAGAATTTGAAACTGCCTCAAAAATATTTTCGAACTTTTGACTTGTACGTAGAGAATGCTTGTTTACGGGTGCGAGTAGACTGGGTGTCGAAGGGATTGCACGCATGCAGCAATTTGTATTGGTGCGGAACGGACAGTCGTCTGGAAACCGCAATGACTCGCTGAAGCAGCCTTGACCGTATCCGCCGAACGATCACAAAATGACCTTTGTTTTGGTGTTGTGAGAGAAAGCATCGCGTAACTGGGCAGCAACACCACGTTGTCATGGGTCCTGTTTCTGACTTTCTCGACGGTTTGACCTCTTAACACTTGTCGGCTGGAACAACCACTATGGAAAAATAAGATTCTGTGCGCTCAGTTGCTCCATGCATCACTGCAAAAAAATTTACATTTGCTCGTCACTGAGTTCTACCCTCCTGTTCACTTCACGGCTGAACCAGAAAACTGTTTTTAACTTCACTTTCTCGTTCTGTTTCGTTTCACTTCAAACCAGTTGCGTTTTCAGGTTGACTGTTTCATTGCATGCTTTTCTTCTTTTTGCAGTTGTAGACAATGCACTGGTGTTGTAAAGAAGCACCTTTCTTCTCTATTTGTACTTGGTCATCGCAGACCATTGGTGACGAGGCGCCCCGAGTCACGTAGCGCAGTCCCGAGCACTCGTAGATCTGCTTCAGGGGCGTGTGGGACTCTAGTCTGGGGCCTGGGTCGGGGGGTGAGAGGTCTGCAGCCGACTCGTCGGGGCTCGCTTTGTTTCCCCGTGGTGGAAGCGAGGTGGGCGAGAGCACGCCTCACCATTTGAAACTTCTCAGTTCCAACGTGTGTCAACTTTTCACCCCAAGCAGCGACGAATTAGTTTATTGAGCCCCCTCGGGGCTCTTGGTTGCGCAACAAGAATAAATTTGTGGTCCTTCAGCACCGAATTAACTGGCTCATGAAAAAGCCACCTTTGTCGCATCTGACAAGATTCGCTATTTGCAAAAAGTTGGTTGTAGACCCCACTGGGATAAATGGATGGATAAGTGGAGCTTCCTTGTGCACATCAGGTCTCATTGGGTTTGTTGGATTAAGTAATGTTGCGGTGAATCTTTCAATTTGTCGAGGCTAGTAATTTGCAAAAATCCACCAACACGTTGAATTGAGACTGTTCGGTGCTTCTCCGTAAATCATGAGGGTTGTTTGTTTCGAGGAGAAACACGATGTTTGCGCGAACCTGCGATCGCGTTTTCTCCCACACGGGGGGAGTGTTGTGATTTTGGTGGAACTCAATTTCCAGTTTCGTTGAGGGCAGCAGTCCCTTTGATGTGTGATAACAAGAATGTTTGCATCTAAATGAGAGAAAATTGCATGAATTATGCACACTTATCACCTGCTTTTGGGCCATCAAGGTCCCGAGGCTCAGCTCGCTGTTGAGAATGAAACTTTGAATCAGTTTGGTGTTTACTCAGTTCGTCTGTTTGGTTTGAACGTGTGTGTGTTTGTAGATTTTGTCGGCATATTTGGATACTTTGTGTCCAGGGCCCTTGGGGACCTGCTGAGCACAAATGGGATAGTTCGGGGGGGTTTTTCTCGCTTTGGCTCGAAGACACGACACTGAAATTGTTGGTACGCAACAGATTGACTGTGAAAGCGGGATTTTTTTTTCCGCGTAAAGTCTTGTGTTGTGTGGACAACCGCCGATAGACGGTTTGATAAGTCGAGCCGTTTTGGAAAGATTCATGAGGTGCGCGAATGGAGAGCGTCTGTGCTCGAGGGGGGAGAGCGCCCCATTCAGCTCCTCAGGACAGTCCCAACAGATGGTTGGCACAGAAACTCCGCGGAGATGTCACTCGCACGACATTGTCAGTCGTCTGACTGTTGAACTGGTTCGCTAATTGACCTGAAATTGTTCGTTCAGGGAGGTTACTGCATGACAAAGGGAAAGTTGGTGTTGAATTGAGGCCACTTGTCAAACATTCATAAAGCAAGTGGAGAAAAAACTTGAGAATGTGCAATATCTGCGCTGGTGGCTGATCAGCGCCAGCAGCTTGCGCCATGTGCAGTCTAGACGGACGGTGCACTTTTTGCTGCGAGGTATCTCAAACGAGTTTTTGCCTTCTTATCAATTTATTGTTGCGTTTTTGCTTCTTGTCCAACTTGCGAATGGTTTGCATGCTGTGTGATCACTCCACTGACCGCATGTTGCACCTTGCGCCATGTTTGTGCACAGGTCCAAGTTCCAGACTTTGCCTGGAATGCCGACGTGTCTGACGGGGGTTGCTGAGCAGGTCCTGCCCCCCCCCCTACGTGTCGATTGCAAACCATGTGCACTGAGATTGGTCGCTACGAGACATGTTATGAGATCTGTATCAGAAGAAAGGAAGAAACAAATGTTGCGAGTATTCATCGTTGTGTTTTGCGGGAAGTGCAAAGAAAGTTTTCAACGTCGATGTTTGAAACGGAGAGGTTTGGACATCGATTCTTGTTCTGTCAATCAAGATGGGTATTGCAGGCGTTATCTGAGGATCGCACGCGTGTTATGTTTTTGCTGCTTTCTTGTTCATGTGTAACAAACTAACCATTTTTTTCTGGTCCATTAATAGCAATTACGAGGAGAGAGTTTTGGACAGGTTCACAGCTCATTTTACATTTCCTCCTGTCTTCCCTCCCTTCACTCCGTCACGTGTCAACTTCCGTTCAGTCCTGTTGTACTGACATCTTGATCAAAATTCCATTTTGTGTCCAAAAACGTCACTGCACATACACCCTTTGTTTCTTTCAACAAAATTCGGTCAGTACGAAAAACTCGCTGGTGCACTCGTTTTCCTTCACAAGTGTGCTTTTGGTAAGAAAGCATTCTTGTTGTCCAGTAGCTTGTAATTTGATTTGATCCAAAACACGTTGAACACCAGTCTTTGTGGGAGTTGTTGTGAACGAATGTACACAGAACACGTGATTATTTCATGACGAAAACGGTGTGTCGCGGAAATGTCACTCTCCTGCCCTGTCTGCGTCGGGCACAACGTCCTTGTGTTTCTGCTGAGTAGATCTAACGCTGACGCGCCTGTTGTTTCCTCAACGAGTATTCTCACGCTGTAGCAAACAAGAACACAGAACGTTTTCCTTTCTGACGAACACACGTAAATTCGAATTTGGTCCTGTTTTTGAGGCACTTTGACTGCGCACTCGGACTGAAGCGAAGCTTTGCCTCGCTGCAGGGAGACGTCCCGGTCTACCTGCCCGACACGACCCTCCTCATCCACTTCTTCGGTCGTCGGGGACGGGACCAACTCCAGTACCAGGATTTCCACAGGTATGATTCACAGGGCACGGTTTCAGCCGGAACGTCCCTGATCGCCGTAACTCAGTCATTTTCCCGGATTCACGTTTCGTCGAGGACATTTTGATGGGGGTCTGTTGCTCATTTCGCTGTTGTGCGTGCAGCCGTCAAATTGCCGGCGGTTGTGGGATCCAGCTTTTTTGTGGAAATTACCCATAGTTAGGCAGGTGTGAGTGCCTCCTGCTCTCCATCGTCTGAACCACTGAGAGCTCCATTCATCATTGTGCCCGCCTCGGGTGAGTCGGTGGAAATTTGGCGTAAATCTGGTGGAAATCACCGCTAATGTGCCTGTTGGTCGCTCGGTCCGTGTGTGTGGGCGCAGTCCAAGGCCGAAATTTTGTTGGTGCATTCGTGAACTCTTGTCAACAGCGTGACAACCTCCAGCCTGGGCCTCGAGAGTCTCTTGTGTGTGTGTATGTGTGTGTGTGTGTGTGTGTTTGTGTTTGTGTGTGTGTTCCCCCCCACACACACACATTGCGTCCAGCCAGTCCATCATTGCGATCCATCGATGAGATCAGTTGTACATAAAGGACGCAAATCAAGACGGCGCCTAGATCGCCCACGTGCTCATTTTGGGTCACTCATACACGGAAAAAATCTGATTTGGGTTTGTCCGAGCTGCTCAACACATTGACCTGGTCGGACACGAATCGGATGTGCAGACAGATTGAGAGGTGCGAGCAGCACCGAGTCCAGTGCGGGTGGATCGCTCTGAACGGCTGCGGGTTCAACGGTCCGATCACTCTCTATTAGTCTGCGAGTGAAATCAACAGGATGTTTTCTCCAGTTGGAAATTATGTTGATGAAAGCTGCAAACATCGGCCCGTCGATGGAGCCTTCCACAAATAGAAGCGACTGTAGAGGGCTGTGAAATGTATCTGGTCTTGAGCGCCCACGCTTTGACATTTTTTGAATACATTTTGGTGAGATAATTGTTGAGCAAATTTGACGACTTGAGGTGAAAGTTTCAGCTGAATGCATAGTCAATTAGCTTTGCGCCTTCAATTGCCTCAGGGGTCTGTTTGAAAGACTCGAGTGATCGTGGTTGCGCAACTGAGGACCCTCATTCAGCTGTATGTAAGGCGTCATGCGATAGTGTCTATTTTTCCACTGATATACTTCGTTTCACGTACATGCCTGGGTGGACAAACAAGAGCCTGCCTGCAGCGCTCACGCCCACCATCGGTGTCGTCTTTTGTCGCCTTGATGTTGCAGTTTGGAAGTTGGTAAACTTTTGTCCCTGCCTCAAATTTATGTTGACTTTCTGCAGACACACAGATCCCTCCGAACAAGGATTGTTTTTCTGCGAACTCGGGGTGAAGTTTTGCAGAGTTTCTTGCGAACAGACCCAAAGGGGGCCAAACAACCCAAAGCATTCTGGGCTTCTCACATGACATGTTATGGCTGCCTCTCGCTTGTCTATTTTGTGTCAAGTATTTCTGTCGTGGAGCAATGTGCAAAGATTGTGCGTAATCTCTCGACATATCGGTCAAGGGAAGGTCAACCGGACTTGCAGCCTCGATCTCGCTTGCCCCCTGATCACGAGAATGCGGCGGAACAAACCGGCGCAAGTGTCAACATTTATCGGGGCGAAACACGCCGTACACAGGACTCCTGTTCATCTTTCCATAAATTCGGTGCCGCATTTCATCACAAACCTGGGCGTGTGGGTCAAGCAGTGGGTAAAACGGTGAGATCAGCATTCCGGCGTTGTTCTTCTCACCGTCTTCCAATAAATTGTCCAGAAACAAGGCGATCCAAGTGGGGTCCGACCTCAACATAGTGAACATTTTCTCGGAATGGCGTGCAGATTTGTGGGGTAAATTTCGGGGGCCCACCCCACAATACTAGCGCCTTGTGTCCCACACGGAGCGATGCAATTGCAGGTTCATGGAGAACCTGCAGACGGAGGTGCTCGAGCTCGAGTTCAACGAGTTCGCCAAGGGGATGCCGACCATCACGGAGGAGGAGTTCGCGCACCTGCTGCTGCGCTACACGATCCTCAGCAAGGAGGAGCACCGCGAGTTCATCACGCGCCTCCGAGAGCGCATCCCGCACTCCAAGGTGCGCCGTCAGGGGGCGGGCACACTGCGCACACACACACGCACACACACACGCACACACACACACACACACACACACACACACACACAAACCCATGTCACCACACCACACCACGCGGTCACCCGCATCTCTCATTCCAAGGTGCTGTCCGTCAGGCGGGAACACGCATACACACATACACACGTGCGCACACACACACACACACACACACACACACACACATGTGACGCCAGGCACTTGGTTACGCTCACAACGACACCTTGCTGTGGAGTACGCTTGGTCAAACTTGGATGCCCACACTCAATTCACTGAGATACAAGTCTCTTGATGTGGTGGTGATGTCGTGAACAAAGGAGTCGAATCAAGTTTGACAAACTTGTGTTGCGGTTTGGTTTGTTGTTCTGTGGAATGAAATGCGCAGTTGCCGAGTTCGGAGAGACCTGACAAGAAAGTGCCGTTGAGAACAGTTCGGTTGTGCCTGACGCCTCCGTTTTCCTTGTTTCAGGGAATCTCATTCCTGGACTTCCGCGAGTTCGGGATGTTCCTGAACAACCTGGACGACTTTTCGATGGCCATCAGAATGTACACGTGTGCGAACCAACCGATTTCTGAAGGTACGGGTCCTGTCGTGGCTTCATTTCCTCTTGTGGAGACAAAACGTTGGCATTGTGCTGTCCAAACGTTCAAGGGTTAACGACACCAGCTTCGTGATGTTGCGCGCAAACTTGGCACCTCATGTGCGCGCGGTCGAGTGTCGACAGAGGCTTGCAGCAGCAGCAGCATGTTGTGTTTTGGTGTTTCCTTCAGACGAGTTCCGGCGCGCCGTGAAGGTGTGCACGAACCTGGAGATCAACCCGCACGTCGTGCACACCGTCTTCCAGCTGTTCGACGCGGACGGAGACGGGTCCCTGTCGCACGACGAGTTCGTCCAGGTCATGAAGGACCGACTCCACAGGGGCTTCAAGGTGCGACACGCCGCCTCCGATTCAAACCTGTCCCTGGCAGAGTCCGCGACACTGCACTGAGAGTATCATGTTTCCTTTCTTTGTCTTTCAGCAACAAATTCCGACAACCAATCGGTGGGATCTCTACAAGCAATGCGTCAAAGGAGAAATGAAGAAAAGCTAGTGGTCACAACGGTTGAGATTTGTTCTTTCCGACTCCGGTCGACCGAGCGGCACCTGCTCGTTCCGGACGCTGTTCGGACGCGTCCGCCGCGCAGCTCTGCGAGTCGCCCGGCTGCCGCTGGTCGAGCACACGTCGCAGCGTGCAGCATGGCTGACTCTTCTTGTACCATCTTCTCACAGAATCATCACATTTGAGTGTCGAGGTGAAGCCTGCTTTCCACGCAACCAAGAGTTACGTTTTTTCCCCCATGTTGACAAGTTCCCCGTTTCTTCTGAACTTCAGTTACTTCATTCTATTTATGTGTTCTAGTCATTGCTTTGTCGACAGATTATATCTTCTCGTAGATGACACCAGACAAGACACCCAGCAAATGTTCATAAAATACTTCATCACTGCAGCAGTCTCAGAATACAGATCAGTTCAGGTTGCTGCCCGACTGCGGGAGAAGAGTTTCAACTGAAAACTTGTCAAAACGTTGAAGACGTGTTATCTTCGCTGAATATTTCTGTTGGTGCAGTTATGCCACTGTTCACTGCAAATACGTTGTATAAATTTCACCCACATCAGACCGTCGTTTGATTTTATTAATAATCATACATAAGAAGGGGTTGTCACACCAGAGCGACTGCGGAACGTTGATCGGGAACAGGATGGAAACAGGTTCGGACGAACATCACCGGAATTTATTTCATCAAGAACATCAGACACCAGACAGTCATTCACAACTTCTATAGCGACCCCATCTCTCGGGCTAGGAAACAGCCACCGTCTGCGCAAAACAAGACTTTGCTGCAACAAATTTTCAGTGTTACATGAGAAAGTCGGCAACTTCTGAAACTGCACACATTCGACCAAAATTGCATTTTGTGCATCGCAAATTCATGTTTCACCAACAGACCAAGCAAATTGATAAAAGTGCAAAATCAATAGGAAACCTATCAAAAATTCCACGCAGCTTCCGAGACTGATGTAGATAGACACAGCTGTCATGGCGACTTTTTCAAGTGTGAAAAGCTGGTCAGCGTGGCCTCGATACCTGTCTCCATGTTCACCAGCGGTTTGTAGTTGAAATCTTTTTTGGCTCTTTCGCAGCTGTAGTAGTGATGCGTTCCTGCCTGCGCTATGGCCATGGGCGTGAACGTGGGCTGGATGTGCTTGATGGGTTTGATGAGAAGGCAGATGAAGTGCAGCAGATAGGCGAGAAAGAAGACGAGCGCGAACGGGAGCTTGGTGCTGGGGGCGGGGTAGCCGAGCCCCGTGAGGATCCGAGACATGAAGCCCCAGAACTCGATCGGTTCGTCATTCGTGATGTTATAAGCCTGAAACACACATTGTCATCATCAGTGAGAAGGAAAGGGCGGGGCGGTGATGTGCGGTTCAGAGTTCACCCGGTGGGCATGGCGTACCTTGCCGTTGACCGGAGATCCGGGACCCAGAGCCTCGGCAGCCAAGACGTGGCCGTGAACGACGTTCTCGACGAACGTGAAATCCACCACGTTCTTGCCGTCTCTGAAGCAGAGCGGAAAGGGGTCACTTCTCTGTCATTATCTGACGCAGGAGGAAGGAAGGAAGAAACACGACTGGACGTGTGGCGCGCACCCGATGATGAACCTGGTCCTGCCGCGCTGCGCCATGCGCGCCGTGGTCGGGACCATGTGCGGGTCGCCCGGCCCGAAGATGGAGTGCGGCCTCACAGCCACTGTGTACAAGTCGTCCCCGTTGCTCTCCAGGACCAACTGAAAGAAGCGCGTTGTGCCGCAAGTCTGTGCACCATGGGCAGAAGCGTCAGAACAAACCAAGTGTCGCAATCGTCTTTCCTCTCGTAACACGCCGAGACTCACCTTCTCCTGCTGTATCTTGCTCTCGGTGTAGTAATCGACGGGTTTGGCGGCATACGGCAACGTCTCGTCTCCATTTTTGATGTTTTTCCCCTCAAACACGACACTCGCACTGCTCGTCAGCACCAGTTTCTGTGCGAAGCGGATTTCCCCCGTGAGTCGGGGCGAAAACGAGGTCGAGGCAACGGTCGCTGAGTGGGAAGGACCTCACCTTGACACCCGCCTCCTTACAGCATTCCAGGATGTTTTTTGTCCCGTGGAAGTTCACCTTCTGGAAAAGTTCCTTGTTGTTTGACAGTGGGGCCGGTGTCGCACAGTGGAAGACCAGCTCAACATTCCTCAACGATGGCAGCAAATCCTGTACAATTTGAGCGAAAGTTGCTTTGAACTTATCAGAGGCGTGCAGATGTTTAAATTTCTGAGTACATTTTATGCGAGCCCTCACCTCTCGCTTGCACAGGTCTCCAACAAAGAAGGACACCCGCTCGTTCTCGAACGTGGATCGCACGTCGAACACGCTCACAGCGTAGCCCCGCTCCAGCAGCTTCTCGACGATGTGTCGGCCCAGGAAGCCGCAGCCCCCGATCACCAGGCATCTCTTGCCCTGCAACCAATTTCCAACAATTACCTTGTTTTGACGAACACGACTGCGCACCAGAATTTCGTTCTGCCCACGACTGTTTCGGCGCTTTGTTCGGTTGTCCTGTCCGTGTTGTGATTGTAAATCACACATGCATGCGTACGTGTTTCTGTGCCCAAGGATATGATTTTGCCGGACGATATCTCAGATCTGTCGTTTCCGATTCCATATTGCAACAGGTCACAGACCAAAATACATGTTTCCTGTTCAACTGCCGATTTCTGGAAAAGTGCGCGGTTCGCACTCGTGTTGTGTCAGCACACAGCGGCAATCAGAGATCAATAGATTTGTACACAGCCACATGTTTCTCTCCAGCAAATGAAGCGCCACAGATGCTGTGTACAAACGCCCAGCATCAAGTACACGGCAGTATTAAAATCACATGTTGATTCAGATGTGAAAAGTATCGATTCGGCTTCACACAAACTGCTTGTGAGTTGATCTTGAAATATCGGTGAAAAATACAGTAGCTCCCCGTCACAGCGAAGCACACGAGGACTTGAGTGTGACACAAGCTGCTTGTGGATTGTCTCTTGTTGAGCCTGACCTGACCCAAGAGGACCAAATTCCAACTGCCAAATGCTTTTGTCTTGCACCTGTATGTGGGAGTTAATCAACCTGTTTCGGTGGTCGATGGGTCATACCACGTGGTATTTGAAAATAAGAAGGGTTCGGAATCTGAGATTGTATGGCTTTGGCATTTTGTGTCTCAATCGAAGCTGGTGACCCAAACATGTAGTGCATGGGGTCTGACCCTGCTGCCGTGAGCAGGGTCAATAGGGGTCAAAAAGGTGCCTCCGAGATCAGAGCCCACCCAAACTTCCTGTCTCAAAAGCCCTGCCAAGGGCAAGAATCAGTCAGGCTTCTGTTTGTGCAACATTTGTTTGTTGACGTCGGTTTGCAGGTAAACAAGAAGCAGTGCTCAAGGCAACTGCAGTGCGAAGTCCCGAGTAGTGTATGTTTTATCTTGGAAGTCTGGTAGCCAACTGGCCTGCCAGGCTCTTGGTGCTCTGCCTTGTATACGAGGATCTACGAGGGAGATTCGACTCCTGACGCTCACTCATGATGACCGACCGGTGCTTGCGCAACCACAACAACAAGGTCAATGCCTTTTGGCACGTGTATTGCCAACACCAAAACACACATTTGTGTCAACATTCAGTCATATGATGTCAACACATGGAGGAACTGTCAAGTCTCAAAGTCACTGAATGCCTTCAAAATAACTGCCATTTGCATGCACACATCGCGCCCATTGCTTGGGCCAGGTTTTCAGGATGCACTGCTCAAATTTGTGGGAGGCAATGTTGGAGATTTCCTTGTCCACTGCTTCTTCCAGAGACCTCAAGTTCACAAAACATTTCCCCCAGAGATTTCTCTTCACTCTTGGAAAGAACCAGAAGTCACTTGGTGCCAAATCTGGGCTGTGGGCGGGGTGGGGCAGGACTTTGGTTCTGGACAGCATCAAGAATTTCCTTGTGTCTTCAGCCGTATGACAAGAAGCATTGTCCATGTGTAGCATGAATGTATGGAATTTGCGGGGTCTCTTGTGGGCCACTGCATACCGGAGGTTGCTCAGGATGTCACAAAATACATTCCTGTTGACTGTACCACAGATAAATTCCCGATGGACTAGTCCTTTACAGTCAAAAAAGCTCACCAACATCACTTTGCCAACAGCTCTTGCATGCAGGCACTTGACCGGATGTGCATCCTTGGTTGTCAACCATTGAGAAGATTGACACTTTAGTTCAGGGTCATATTGATAAACCCAAGACTCATCCATTGCGATGATGGACTCCAAAAAGTTAGGGTGTGTTTGGAGGTAAAGCAGCATCTTCTGAGCAATTTGGAACCACTCATTTCTGTGGTGATCATCCAGCAGGAAGGGGACGAACTTAGCAGTTTTGCGCACCAGTTGGAGATCCTTCTTGAGAATGGTGAAGACACTTGTCCTGGGTACTTTGGTCATCTCTGAGAGAGCTGTGACAGACAGGTGACAATCTGCTTGCAGGGCTTGTCTCACTTTGGCAATGTTTTGAGGGCTTCTCCCAGTCCTTTGGCGTGGAGCGCGATGCAAATCCACCACAACTGTCCTTCCATTCTGGAACTGGTTGTACCAGAAACGAATCCTGCTAGGACTCAAAGAAATTCTTCCATAACAACTCTGGATCAATGTCACAGTGTCGGCCTTGGTGAAGCCGAGCTTCACGCAAAACTGGATGTTAATCCTCTGCTTCAACTTCGGACAAAGTTCCTTCACACGCTTCATCTTGCAAAAGACACAAGAAAAGTCATTTCGGCCGGTCTTCAATTTTGCACAGAGTGGTGACCCTCAATGTTGTCCCACATCGACCTCGACAATGACATAACAGGTCGGCATTCCGATCGTGCCGACTCGATCAACATGACATCGCCTGTCATCATGAGTGAGCATCAGGAGTCGAATCTCCCTCGTATCATTTAATTCTGAGAATGGTCATGATCGTAACCTTTGCACATGTTGAAGCTCTTTGACACAGTTTCCACTGTTTCACAGTCTGCTTGGGTATAAATTGGGTCATATTGTGCAACAATTGCAGAAGGTTCCGATCATGACCAGTCTCAGAATTAAATGATAGATCCTCGTAGATACCATACATAGGGGGGAGACAAAGTCCGTGGGGGGGGGGGGGGACAAAGTCCATGGGGTGGGGACAAAGTCCATGGGGTAGGGACAAAGTATGACGGGGACATCTGGCCCAGGCTGTCTATACTGCACTGCCACTGGGTACTTGCCCCAAAAGGGACTTCGCGCAACAAGAACCCTGTCACAGGCCTGACGTTGCGCGCCGCGTCACCGAGGGCGTCGGTCGACAGGTGCCCCCAGTGGACAGACTTCACCTTCCACACGTCCACATGGGTGTCGTTTGTGTGACCTCGCTGCTTGTTCATGTACGAGGGGAATACTAAAAGTTTTTGCCGTCATGTTCAGCGCTCGAACCACTCTTGACTACAGAGAACAATGCTTTGGCGGACAAGCACAAAGCCTGGTCGCAGCAAGGTGCTGAACATGACAGAAAAGACTTTCAGTATT
>JAAUXT010022421.1_pt1 | contig 19122 bp, 17 predicted proteins | sample 7278171 | NCBI WGS metagenome assembly JAAUXT01 (sample SAMN14350112, study PRJNA611818) | marine sediment metagenome | isolation source: surface marine sediment (1.8m) | place: French Polynesia: Moorea | collected 2018-08 | reverse complement strand
GCCCCAGTAGTGATGTTGTAGTATAGTTTATTGTAGAGTATGAGTTGGAGCTCAGTGGTTTAGGCTACCTTCCTCTATGGTGTCACAAGCTATTCTGTGTTGGCAGTCTGGGTCATGTGCCCAGCTTAAGATAGTGGCTCCATCTAGGGTAATGATATGATTGGCTGTGGCTATGTTGTGGCTGTGTCAGTACTTAAGGGGTGGTCATGGTAAATATATATAACAACAGTCAAGCTCGAAAAACAATGTCTTGACCCTGTCCCAATTTTTGCTCAACAGTTTTTTTTTTCTGTTGTTTTTCCCGAAGTGTTTGGATTCTTTAGAATCTTTGGAATGTTGTGATCTTCATACCGAGTTATTCTGGAGTGTCCTTGATTTTTTCTTTTCTTTGATATTTGGGAGAAATTTTCATTCCGTTTGTTCTGTAGAAGATTTCACCACTTTTTGTTGCGCCTTGCAACTGCATGTCTGCACGGATTCAGATGCCCGAATCAAAAGGAAAGCAAAGGCAACCGTGGGCTGCAAGTGGATATTGTGTTCAACAAAAGTTTATTATTTGGTGCCACAAACAAAGAACTCAAATTTTCTTTCGAAATTTTCACTCACATCACACTTTTGTATATTGCAGTTTTACATTTTCATCATCTTACGATTTCATATTTCATGGCAAGATACGAGTGTGCACAAAAATAGTTTGTCGCCCTGTCTTTCCATGCCACAACAGGTGCGCTACAGTTGCTCGTTTTCCATTGTTCTTGCAACAGAGAAACGGACAACTTGCGACCCAGGCTGGTCACAAAAATCTTTACCACCATCGAGCGTCATGTCATTGGCCATGCGACATTCCAGTTTTTTCCAATTACCTGGTACCAATGCTGACCAATTGGATTGCAAAGTTCACCAAACCAATCAACATGCGCTCCAGTCGAGCTGCAAAGTTTTATGACCAGCCTCGTATCAGTCATAGAAGAGTTGTTGAACTTGGTCTTTACAAATCCCCGTCACCCATAACTTGCTGCATCAAACATCACTTTTTGTTGCTGTTCTCAACGAAATCTCGAGAAGCAACTCGAAAATGATATTCTTGGTATTCAAATGGTAGCCACCCGTGATCCATCTCGAGTTTGATAACCCTGTCGTCTTCAACATCCCCGCGACGGACGAGCAACACGACGCAACTTCAGGGAGGACTTTTGTCATCCCGTGCAGATAAAATTCATTCTGTACACCAATATAAATATGAGCAACAAAAGTACGCAGGAAATTTCAACAAACACTAAATTAATAGACAACTCTCCTGCATTTGACATAACAATTGCCTAAGTACTCGTACGTAGTAACTATAAACCCTTTGGTCACATGAGATCATGTCATCCTCCATGTCATACTCAAGTCACAAATTTTCATGGTGGAAAAAGACTCCAAGGATATCAGTTGGATCTCAGATACCCTGATCAACAAGTGTCTCGAGACTGAAAAAGAAAACGCTAGGGGGCGCAGTCTGACGACACCTGGTCGTCTTCATTTGCAAGTGACTTGTACAAAAGGCACAAAAGTGAATTCGGCCTCAAATAGAGAGATTGTCTTTTTTGCCGTGAAAAGAACAGAGTGTTTTGGGGTACCACGGAAAAAGTTTGTCTTCAAAACAAAAACAATAAATACACCTTTGAAAGTTGGTATGGGAGGTAGGAATGTGAACCTGAACGTGGCAGGGAAATCTTTTCGTTGTTTGGCATTCGCTGTTTCGCATGCCATTGCGCGTGACACAACAAGTTCAACTGAGATTCAGTTTGACTTCCACAATTCCACAGTGCAGTTTAGTTGAACACAATCGACATCGCATGACTAACTTTGTTTGGCGAAGCTGCAGCGATCTGAATCGCTGCAGCGGTTTCCTAGGTCTCCGAGTCGTCTTCTTTACGGGGTCGTCTGGAATGAAGAAAAGGATCCATTGATTCTCTGGCCAAGGGGTGTCTTTGGTTCAATTTCTGCTTGTTTCTATCCACGGAGAAGGCCAAGGCCCATCTTCATATTTCTTTTTCAGTCGCGACTGATGTGTGGCGGTCGCGCATCGAATGAAGGAATAGACGACTCACCGGGTAGAGAAAGATGCCTTTTTGGTCGCTGCCGTGTTCGTTTTCAGCCACGCACGTGTAGAGTCCCATGTTTTCAAGCCAGTTGATTCTTCTGATGAGCAGGTCACCGTTGTCCAGCACCTACAAACAGTCCAAAAAATCACAAAATGAGTGTTGCACCCATAAAATGTGCGCTGCTGCAAATAACTCGCTGTATGTAGTCACGCAATGCTGGGGCATGGGCAAGCGACAAAACTGGTCACGAATGCGCAGACGAGGTGATGTTGGGACATTGGATCGGTGACAGAATATGCAGTGCACGCATGTTTAGATTGGCATGTATCAGGCTTGACGCATTACTGCAATGAAGTCTGCACTGCAGGTTTGCAGGAGCCAAGAAACTCACCGAGTATTGGCTTTGTTCTTCAGTGATGGGGGACCCTCGCTGGTCGAGCCACTTGATCGAGGTGGACGGACTTCCATCGGCTCGGCAGAAGAGCTGCACGTCCGCTCCCTCGAACTCAAGTCTGTGCGCCGTCCACATGAAGATTCGCGCGATCGTGTCTGCAGAAATACAAGTTGACAGGGTGGTGCGCGGGTTCCAAAATGTTTCGTGCATGGCAACATGTGAACAACCAGGTGTGGGGACTTCTTGGTGAGGCCAAAGCGGATGTCAGTTGAAAAATCCCCCGTAAATTCCAAGAAGTTTGAGTCCCCTTTCTGGACCTCCTCGACAAAAGTCAATATTTCCCTTGTGCTGCCTCTCACTAAATGGATATTGAGGTGGGTGGGTGGGTGATGAGGAAGTAGCAAGGAAATTGTTGTATTTGGGGCATGACTCAAACCACAATCAAGAGACCTTGCTGCAATTTGCTAATTGATTAGTTTGCAGCTTGCATCATCTTTCACCGGTTTGCTGTGAGAGATACTCAATTCATCTTGTCACTCCAGATGCCGGATGTCTGCAGGGACGAGGTTCTCTTGTTGTGTGCGTCATTCCCTTCCCAAACGGGAGTCACAAATCCCTCAATTCAGCTTTGAGGAAAAAGCTCGCAGAAGAAGAGCAAGACAATGTGCGTCATCTCAACACTTGTCTTTCAAAATTGTGAGAAGAAAAAGAGCAAATGAAAGAAGTCTCAAATGGTTTTGGGACATCAACTCAGGCTGAGTGACTCGTGAAGCCCGTGAAGGTAGCCCTGACAGAAGCCGAAAGAGGAGTACGAAAATTCAAGGAGGACAAATTTGAGACAGATTGGTTGAAGCAAATTAGAAAAGGTCTCAAAGAATATCAGCAAAGAAGAAGCAAGCGGAAGACGGAAATGTCGACACTACCAATTGAAGGAAACAGTGAGAAGAAAAAAACTCACCTCGGCCAATCCGTTTGCTCATGCAGCGTGCATTGTTTTCTGAGGTGGAGGTGGAATCTGCAAAGGAGAAGCTTTGTGATGAACCATGTTGGAACAAGTGGCAAAAGTGAGTCACCTCCTTTTGTGTGTCTGTGACAGCTTCACAGTGAACAATTCCAAATTTAGCCACAACAGTGATATTTCGAGACCGTTGAGGTGAACTGATAAAATCTCGTTTTCATTTTTTAAAAGCAGCCTTATGTTTGCTCTCCTGGAGATTGTCTGACAACCTGTCTGTCAGAATTATCGAAGCCAGAGACGGGTCCTGGTACTTTGCGAGGCTTTCGGGTTACACCAGTACTCACCAACGGAGACGACGGTCGTGGTGGAGATGCGATTGAAAGGGGTTTCCGCGACACAGGTGTACTCGCCCGCTGTGCGCCCTGACAGACAATCGATGAAGAGACGAGATTTGGTTGAGGCCAGTCGCAGGGTTTGCAGTTCGTGGTTGTGTTCAGAGTTCTCGAACGCCGCTTCGTCGTCAGAAAGCTGGAATCTCCTTCCCTGAATTCGAAAAGTAAATCCGTGAAATTTACATCTTGTCAAACTTGTGGGCTGATTCTCAAAGAGAATTGGCAGCTATCTTCGACAGTTTTTTTTTCACTTTGAAGCCTTTTGTTGCTCGAAGGATCTTTGGTCAACATTTGAACCTTTCCTTCCTTGAGGCTTTTTGGCTTTTCTTGGGCACTTTTGGAGTTGTGACATGTTCAAAATAAGTTCTTGGGACCAGTTTTGCCAGTTCAGCCTCAAACCTGCGATTCGAGTCCCCCAAAGTGACTCGCAAAAATCAAACTCAGTCAGAGTGTCCAAGATTTGTCACAATTTGCAATGAAAGCAGAACCAACACAGGCGGAAAGGCCAACTTTTCCAGCCACACAGGTTCGAAAAGGGAATGCATCAGCAGCTTGACCAGACAGTTGAAAAAAGTTGTACACATTTGTAATTCTGACCACTGTGTTCTCAAGACACATCTGCAGTGCAAAGTGTGTCAAAACACTTTCGAATTGTGTTCTAGCTTGTTTTTCGAAGAATTGCAAGTTGCTGTTTTTCACTTTTATTGTTTTGAATCCAACACACAATCAGGGAAAAGCAGACGCGCGTCTTGACCGATTGGACCGTGGCAACAAACTCGTACAAACTTGTGAGTCTTGGGATGACTCGCACGAGCCAAGATCTGTGCTGTTGTACTTTTCCTTTGACAAAAAAATGAAGAAGAAAGTTTTCTCACCTGAACGATCCTCTGTCCATTGAAGAGCCAGTGGATGGTCGGTGAGGGCGACCCTCCGGCTTCGCAGAGCAGTGTCAGGGATCCTCCCAATGGCCCACTCGTCTCCGCCGGTGGGATGCTGTCTTTGAAGTACAACTTGCGTTCGCTGGCTGTCGCTGAAGAGAGCAATACCAGCGCTACAATGCTGAAGAGTGTTGGAGTCGCAGACGCCAAAAACATGTTCTTCGATCTCAGATTTGCCATTTTCTGTTTTTGTTATGATTTTTCAAGTGCTGAATTTTCAAGTTGCAGTTGAACCAAAGAGTTCTGAATATATTTGCGGTTGAATTCGTTCGTTTCAGTCGAATGTCGCCTTTGGGACAGACTGCTGCAGTTTCACTAGGGCAGAGCTGAAGAAGCTGCAACGTGACCCATTACGTCAAGGTTGCGTCTCCAGTGTTCATCAGTTCTCTGATTGGACGGTTCAGATGAGTGCAAATGTCAGAGGAAGAGGTCGCACTGTCACGATGTGCAAAGTGCCGTCCTGCGAGTATAGAAGTGCGCATTGGAGTTTAAAATGCACGCTGCGGCATTTCATGTTTCCCCCTGCACGTCAATCGTGCTCTTGCTACAAAACAGCTGAAAATGACACATTTTTGATGGCTCACTACTTCTGTGGCTTTTTGACCAAAAGTGTTGGAAAAAGTACAAAGCTGATGTTTTCCTTGTAGCAAAACCAAAAAGGGAGTCAGTTTTGAGTGTTTTTCACTGTCTGTTTTGGCCATGTGTGTCCAAACTTGGAAAGTGCAAATTCCACGTTTCAGAGTCACAAAATTTGGCGTTTACCGAAACGTGCATGAAAAACTCCCTGTATGCATGGTCTCTGTGCGCTTACGCTCCGATAGGGGTGTGTCACGGCCATGTCCACTGTGTCTGTGTCCGTGCCCATGTCTACTTGTGTGTACCTTAAAATGATTGAAAATGAAATAAGAACGGTCATGGAACGCTGTTTTGTGACAAGAAAAAATTGTGAAATGGGTCACACAAGCTCGAAACGGTTGACAAGCGCCAGAATTTCATATTTGCAATCCGTTCACATGGACCAGTGTTCACAACAATGGAACAATCGCGATCCGTATACGGTGTACGCAAGTGTCCTTTCTGAACCTGTGTCAGTGCCGCAAAAAAGTGACCCAAAGATGGGAAAAAAGCTGCAGCGTTGAGTGATTCTGTCTGAACCGCGGAACTTTGAGACTTCAAAAGAAAAGTGAGATTCCCTTACTGTGCAGAACAACATCGTATACAAGAGAACAGCTATTTAAATTGTCGCTTCAGTCAAATTGGGATTTGGGTGTCTCTTGCTCTTGATCTGATTTGTGTCGTTCTCCCACAACTTCATCACGCGTTCAATAGCATTTTGTCCGTCTCAGGAGCATGCAGATGATATTGCGAGTGTTCTTGTTGGATGCGGGGCCGGTGCATGTGCAGTAAAGAGTTAATTGTTGTGTCTCACCAGGCGGAATCCGTCGCCGAGATGTAGCAACGCCAGAAGAGAAATCACAATACGACTCGTCGATGTCTGCTCCATTGCAAAGATTTGTGTTGATTTCCTGAAACCAGAAACATTGAAATGTATAAAAGCAGTTGAAGCTTTGCTTTTAATCAGTTTATTGATAACCGTCTCAATACAGTTCTCACAGTTGAAGCTGGCAGTGCTAAACGTTGCTGTATATACCACAGAACGTGTCGGACTTGGGCATGCGCACTACGAGTATGGTGATACTCGCGTACGTGCACGGGGTGCGAATGGCAGACAGCGCCAAGAAAAGTCAACAGGCCTGACACAGTTCAGAATTTCCTTCCTCGTCTTGGCAAACTTGAGTATTGTCGCCCAATTAACAACACAAACAAAGCTGAAAAAATCCATCGGGGATTTGGACCTTTGCAATTGTCAAGGAAACACGAGGTTTGGCGCGCAAATGACACCGACTAAAAATCTGTTGACATTCTCCGCCAAAGTTTCCTTCGTCCCACAACACCTTATCTCGTGCGTGCCGCTCGAGTAAGTGCAGTGTGTCCATGGTCATTTTCTGGCCTTGGCTTCTCAGCACTCACGAGTCTTACCTTTTTTCCAACTTGTCACTCGGATGTGTGAAAAGGCTCATTCCAACTTTGATTCACAATTGCCACTCCTGAGTACTTGTGTCCACAAATGTGCTTATTGCAGTCAAAATTGACAGACTGTCTCTGCTTTCTACATCTGCGTCTTGACAGACTGGTGCATTGAAGAGCAATGAGAGTGTTGGAAAGAAGCCCAGCGCGCCCTCACAGGAATTGCATGAGCACAGTGGATGCTGATGCAACACTTATCCACACACCACCTGGTCTCACAGCAAAGTTCTTCCACGCTTGCGATGTTGTGTACGACACGGGAAAATCAAAGGTGCTCGCAAGATCAATCCAACATCAGCATTCTTACCTTGTTCGAAGTTTGTGTCTGCGTTGATCTTGAAGAAACCTTAATATTGTCGGTTTTTCTGGAATTCTGAAACTGTACTCCTCACGCTCGAATGGCAGGTGCAAAAAGAAGTGACTCACACTCTTTGTACTCCAGAAGAAGAGTCTCACTCATGGTTGCGCCTTTGCATGTTTTTTATTTTGATTGATGACTTGCCTGCGACCAATGAAATGCTTTTCGCGGGACTGAAGTCTCCAATCCGCTGTTTAGTTTTGGGAAGGTGAGCAGGGTGCGGCAGACAATGAATGAAGTGACTATTGCGACACGTGTTGCTCCGTCATCTGACAAGAAATTTGTTCACAAACGGGTCCGAGAAAAACGTGACTCAAAATGTTTTCCAAGTTTGAAATTTGTCCAACTGGATACATACACAGACACTCAGAAGCTTCCGGTGTCACAGAAAGTACTAAAAATTCTTTATCCGATAGAACCAGAGATTTAAAATAAAATGCAAGACAAAAAATAGAGAATAAAAGAATAAATCTCTTCTCTCCCCAAAGAAATTTTGGGCCATTTTCCCCCCTTGAGTGTTATCTTCCCCTTAATTGTCTTTTGTGATGATCCCGAAACTTGTTTGTTCTCTTGAGACCGCACCATCGAGATTCTAATGATAGTAGACAGACGAAAGGAGTGCTCGATTTACAAAACCCCCGTCTAGCGACCCAAAGCAAAGACGGTTTTCAGTGGGTCGATCCAGATCGGCCAAATCGGGTGTTTTTACGCCTTCCCGTGGTGCATGATCCAGATCAGCTGATCGCGTGAATCGAACGCGTCCTAATTGGCTTCAACTCACATTTTTGGTCGTTATTAATCTTCCACTCACAGCACTTCGATGGGGATGACTTACTCAGTAGGGATCGCGAGTCGCGAAAAGATTTGGACACGACAAAGTACGGACACAAGCTCGCTGGCAACACATTACACTGTTGCTATGCACTGGACTCCAGATTTTCAGTGACTTCGGTTGCAACACAATATCTTTTCACCTTTTGTGTTGGCGTCTTTCTGCAGGAGAGCCGCTTCTTGCAGAAGCCTGAACGTGTCGCGCGTAGGAGGAGTTATATTGGGATGTCAAGTTAATCAGTGCACAGATCCAATCAGGTTACGTCGCATGCCGCAAATTGGAAGAGGCAAGGTCTTCTTTGGCTTGGCTTTGCAAAAATGTTCGGAGTACATGTCGTTTCTACTACTCTCTCGAGAAGAAGAAATTTTTTTTATGAATTTCAGTGTTTCGGTCTGCATGGTGTGAGCATGTGGTTTTCTGAGGGTTAGGTGCTGGTGACACGCCAATTGGAAATGTGGACGTGAGGTTTTGCGCTCTTGGGAGCTTCCGATCCTCGTGAGAGTTGTGCACCCGTTGACCTGAGCATCTCAACAAGTTAAATTTGCTGAAAAGATTTGAGCTGATGTCACCACGGCCACACCTGAATAATCTCAATTGACGAAAAACCGCGAGAATATTTCGAGCGCCACATCCGGCAATTATCTGTCTGAGAACGCTGCCCCCATTCCTTCAATTGTTCAAGGACTCCTCAATGGTACCTTTGTCAGGCCTCCCTCACTTCCGCGTCCATCTTCTTGGAAATCCCAGAGTGCTGAGTGGTTCTCGAGGGTGAGGTGAGTCTTGACAATTGAGAGTCTCTTCCTTCGATGCTCTGACCGCACGAGCGCACCCAGTACCGTAGCGTCAGCGCGCTTCGCTTTCAGTTTTTCTTTTCCTCGCATGGACGGTCAAGTCACTCTACGAGTATTACCAAAGCGAAGGGAATTTTGTCCTGCATTGGTCAAGGCGTACGTTGTGGTTAATCACCAGAAACCTGTTGATCATCAAACACCGCGCCAAGAGGAGATTGAACGGCAAGGTGTTTGACAATCTACAGTTTTCTGGTGATTAACTGACTTCAGGCACACTTAATCTACAGTTGTCTGAATGGGTCAGTCAATTGTAGATTCATTGATTGACCTGTCTAGAATCTACCGATGAGAACAAAGGTTGCCATTGACGACGTATATACCTGAATGACAAAGAAAAAACTCCAATTTTCTTCAGAATCACGAACTGCGTGGGCTCAAGCTGCTATGTCGCAATGTCCCAGACGCTGCAGGTGTTAGTTGCTGTGATAACGAGAAAAACTTGTGGATCGCAGACGGTGGATTTGTCACGCAGAGAAATTGCTCCCATATCGAGTCAGTGTGAGGACTTCAGCCTCAGCTGCTGTGTGGACACAGGCAGGCCACAGGTCCACGGTTTTGTGCCCATTAGTACCCATTGACCTCAAGGCAAACCACAAAACTGTTCGTGCGGTTGCATCAGGTTGCTCTCTTCTTGAGGTGGCATCTCTGCAATGATCAATCAGAAGTGAAGTGGGAGGATACAATATCAACTTTCCCATTTTTGAGAAATTCTGTCTGCAGGGGCTGCTCCCCTCCACCAGCACCTAGATTCTAACTGCTTGCCTTTGCTCCCTGTTTCACTTTATGATCACAAATCCAGTCGTATCTCCTCACATGGTGATAGAATTGGGTTCTCACCTGACAAAAAGGGTTCCTATTCAATCACGCAACTCCTTTCTTGACCAAAGGTCTCGAAAAGTCATTGTGTGATTTCGCAGGAACCATTTCTGAACAGTGTGAGAACCCTTACTTCTGTGCATGTCTGCCCTACGCGGAACTTCTTCTTCAGAAATCGGTCAGGTGGGCCGATGATGATGCGCACTGTCACCACTCAACGACGAATGGGGAATTGCGTTTCCATGATGGATGTCGAGTAATTTTTCACGGCGGTAGCTCTCAGGTCAGGTCAAGTCGACTGGGCAGTCGTGGATAGTTGAGTAGTGTGCGTTGATGGGGACTTCCAGGAACTTGCATGCACGCTTTACGGACTGCGTGGGAGTCCAGACATTGTGCCAGACCCGACGCTTTTTGCAGTCATCTTCTCATCAATCAATTTCGATTGCACTCGTCGTCACTTCAGCACCTCAGCCGAGCTCAACGCAGCCGATCCACATCACCTGCGCTTTACGCATGTCGTGATGTCGAAAACCTACGGTGAATTTTCTTCCATGCCATGCAGCGTGCAACTTAAACTGCATCGTTAAAAAATCGTCACTGTTTTTTTTTTCCAATTATCAGCAGTTCTGAAGATTGCAAAGACACGTTGGCGGAAGACCCGCCGAGTCTGAAGACGCAGGCGAAAGGGAATCGTGCTCCATTTTGGTCTCTTTTGTGCGTGGACTTGTCGCATGACGTGAATGTGTAAGTGCGCGCCGGCGGCCACTCGCGCACCAATTCAGAGCAGCATCTTTCTGCAATAACCAATCAAAATGTGTTCAGTTGCACAAATCCAAATGGCAATTTCATCATCCCGTCCTGACCTATTGTCCAAGAAGAGAAAAGAGATGCGAGATGCGCATGTACGAGTACATTGTTGCTCCGTCGGAGGACCTGAATTGGTCCAATTTGCCTGGGACCAAAGGGATTCGTTTTACATTCTTTTGTGATACAGATTAGGAGGGCAGTTGTGGGTAGACTGGCAATGCTCGGGACACGTTTGGGAGCTTGTGAGCCATTGAATGTGAGTCCATGATTGCCAGTGTGGGTAAATAGGGATGACAGGAAAAGGTAGCGAGCTGTACATTTACATTAGTATCCGATTTCAGTAAATGTACTTGCGCGTCTGTTGTGCGGACGACAGCCTACGTGAGTAATGTCTCGTCAGCACGAGTCGTGTCGATTCTACTTCCCATTGGAGGAAATTGACCGAGATACTTGGCGATCTGAGCGAAGTAAAGAGACAATGAAGAACACGGAACGCAACGCTGAGTCGTGGGTTTGAATGACGCTTCCACAGTTGCGAAGATTTGCATCCACGGACTCTGAAAGCTTCCAACTGCACGTTCTGTCTGGACGGTTCACTCATCCTCATCAAAAGTTCGAAGCTGTCCACCCCGACCGTCTCCATTCAAACATTGGGACCTCTTGAATCTTCTCCATGTCAGAAAATCACGACTTGTCCACGTCCTGTCTGTTTTGTCCCAATCAAGATTCATAAGTTTGTGGAATATACTCACTCCACGTCAACAGCTGAATCTCTGAGGACAAGCACTCTTTTATCTGAACAGTGCAGGGGCTTTCGATTTGCGTGTGCGGCTGAGCCACCGGTGAAGTGGCGCCCCATCATGAATGTACGAAGGATGTGGCAGTTCTATAGGGTCCTCGTTCAACTGGTGCTGTTGGAAAGCGTCATCTGAGTCGGGATTTCTGCCTTGTCTCTCCTGATTTTGCACAACCGGTGAAAAGATTTTGTTTTTGGTGAGGTTGGGCTCATTTCAAGGTTCTTTACCAGTTCTTGTGGTGTCGAGATGAGATTTCCCTGATTCCAGATGATTGCAACACCGAGATTGGAGTTCTGTCTTGATCACAGAAGCTGATGAGTCACGGTGCTTCGCACATCAGTTGCACAAACATAGGCTCTTTAGAAAATATATAAACCTGTGCCTTCAGGTGTTGTGTTGAAGTTATCAAGGAGAGCGATTTTTCTGCTGCATGGTGAATTGAAACCCGAAATTTTTCGCAAACTAGTGTCCAAAGAAAGTGTTGGTTCTTTCGTTGGCTACAAGGGGTTGTTTTGGCCTACCCGACACACAAAAGGCTGAAGCAAAAGAAATAAGGGAGAGAACAAACAAACTTTTCATTTGGTATTCCCCTGGGGGAATCGATGAGTCCTGATCTCTTGACGTGTTGATTTTGTCCAAGGTGGAGGTGGAACATCCCTGTCTCAGACCCTGCAGCCAGGACCATGTCGGCCCATCCTGCACCGAACCTGGATCTGCCAGAGGACGTTGCCTCTTGACGTGTGGCTGCATGCTTAGCAGAAGTGATATCCGGAGAGCGAGGACTGATTTAGACGAGCGGCAGACCTCAGTGCTCAGCTCTACTCTTGTGCGTCCCACGGGAAACGTTCGTGTCTGCTCACGACTTCCTTCCCATGCCGCCTCTTGCATCCGGCTTGCATCTGCTTCGGCCGAAACTGGGTGAATCGTAGTGGGACGTCGCCTTATGCGTTTCTTTCCAGAAATTGCTTTTAGCGTCCCAAGACCGGAAGGTTGTGTGACGTGTTTGGACGACTGTGTGGATTTTGAGTGGCAACTGTCAAGTCGTGCGCTACATGTATCTCGTAGTCCCGCCTCCGCGGAAAACATCGCATTTCGGTTCGTTTACTCGATCCAAGTTGGAGTCTTCTCCGTTTTGCCCTTTGGTTAGCATTGCACTCGTATTGCACTCCAGTATGTTGTCCAGGAGCTTTTGTCAAGTTCACCGAGTTCAAACCTGTGCGTATATGCGCTGAAAAACTCTCTTCGCAGCTTCAAGCAACAAACCAATTGAGCCAAAACTGCGTGTACTCGTATATTTCCAAAGAAAAAAAACAAAGTTCTTCTTGAAAGAACCTCACATTGTTTGTCCCACGTTTGCATGACGACCAGAACCAGTTAGTTAGTCCTGAAAAGTTAATTAAAACATTTGTCATTTGGCTTCGACAAAACATCGTCATCGCACAATATTTTGGCAGGAAGTGAACTGAATCTGAAGCCATTCGGTGCACAGATGACAGCAGAATCAGGGGAAAATTGAATTATTCCCCCCCCCCTCAGATGGGGAAAAAGCGGACACAATGAAAGTTGATACTGTACGACCAAATTGTCTTCGTCACAAGCGAAACATGACGTCACGTCACGTCTTTTTTCCAGTGATATTGAATGAATTCAGATGGTCTGAGTACAGTACGTATGAAAGGCGTCCACGCTCATTTCATGAGGGATATCAAATCGACCTCGTATCGAAACATCACGTCCACTTTTTCTTGTTTACGCGGCTTGTTTGTGGCAGAAAACTTGCAATCAAGTCATTGGAACTTGTGTTACACTCACCGCTTTCCGTCAGTCAATTGTGAGACCAAAACGTAACAACACGGAAACAAATAAAGAAAAAACACCTGGACTCCAAAACGGTACAGCTGCCTGTGCTCTTGGTGCTGAGGCACCACGACCGTAAGGGTTCCTGTCGCACTGAGTTCTGACAAGCGAATGTGCTCAATGGCAACAACGAAACAACATTCGCAGCAGCTGAATTGAGTCAAGTTTGCATCGAAGATGTGGCACTTCTTTCCCGACTCTGGTACTTCCTCAGACAAGTCCTGCGTCGTGCGCCATGCTGTAGAAGGCACTTTTCTTGTCGTGGAGCAGTTTGTGCGGCGTGTCGAACTCCTTGATCCTTCCCGCATCCAGAACCATGATTCTGCAGCAGAAAATGGACGGACATCTCACTGAGGGGAGCCGAGCTTTCCATTGGTTCCAGGACAGGGACACAAGAACTCAGCCAGGGTCTGGCCTCCTTGAAAACACTGAACCACCAAAAGAGAAATTTTGAACCACAATAGCACAAGGTCATATCGCTGCTCTGATATTTTGGGCTCCGGGAGCTCTGCTAAATCGCCTTGAAGAGAAGTCGTGAAGTGCAAGTGGCGTTTTGCTGTTGATTTGTTTTTTAGGCACGTCGTCAGGGGCAACTTTTGTTCTCAACCGGAAATTGACTATCAATTCATCTACAGTTGTGACTTGAATGGTTTGACACTGTTGCACTGTACATTGAAATGACTTGTGCCCAAAGTCAGTTGAAAAATAGATAACAGGAGATATATCAAATCCTCGGCTTTGCCTCGGAATAAATTAATCTCTGGCTTTCTGTTCTTTAACTATTACTTCTACACTGGTGTTGTTGCTTGCGCGACGTACATACCTGTCATAGTCCATGACGGTGTTGAGTCTGTGCGCGACGGTGAGGATGGTGCAGTCATTGAACTGGGTGCGGATCGTGTTCTGGATGAGAGCGTCCGTCTCCAGGTCTACCGCCGCCGTCGCCTCGTCCAGCACCAGGATCCTCGAGTCCCGCAGTAAGGCTCGGGCCAGACACAGCAGCTGCCGCTGACCCACACTTGCAAAACACGTGTCGCCTGGGTTGATTCGATTGCGCAAAGTACGCGCAGTAACGTGTACGAGTCAAGTTGCAAGACCATCAGGAGCGCAGTTGAGAAAAAGACGACACGCCCTTGCTGGAGAAAGGCGGAAGCAAGGACACAGGAAGGACACACGAAGACACGTGTTGGATTCGAACACAACAGCATTTCGTGTGTTGCAAGTGCCCTTGATGAGAACTAATTTTCCGACAAGCCCATTGTGCTGTGTGCGCATCGCAGAAACTTGTGTCGTTTTGGCGCAACAGAGATGGCGCTTCAATCGAATACCGGAACTCCGCCGAACACTCACTTTTCGGGTGTTCTCAACGTCTGTACACAAACACAATTCCGTGTGTGACCCCATCGAGTGAAGGCTTTGCTGCAGAGGGAACATTGTGCCTGGCGAGAATTGGGCAGATATTCAGGGAAGGGGGATTCAATTCTTGCGCCTCAAAATGTTTCCCAGTGATTGTGCCGGTGTGGGAGGAAGGATATCCCCCCCGCCAGAAAATCCTTTCCCCCCGGAAGAGATTTACGGGTCATACGACAGTAAAAGTCTTCCCCTGGAAAGGATTTCCTATGAAAAGTATTCCCCCCTAGGAAATCTCTTTTTTTTTCCTGGGGGGAAAAGATTTACTGGCTTGAAATGCCCAGTAAAGGTCTTCCGCGGGGAAGACTTTTATTAACCGATTTCAGTAAGAATATTCCGGGGGGAAGAGATTTCCGGGGAATAAATTTACGTCTACACCGGACCCACCTCAGGGCTTCTCCACCCTCACCGCACTCGTACTGCAGCCCTTCGGGCAAACTCGACACGAAGTCCTTGAGGTGCGCGTGCGTCAGTGACTTCCAGATGTCCGCGTCCGAGTGACGCTCGAATGGGTCCAGGTTCTTCCGCAGAGTACCGGAGAACACGACTGGGTCCTGCATGCGAGTGGTGACCAAGATACGTATTCATGGAAAATCGAGGTGATTCACTTTGGAAAAAAATCCGGGCTTCGGAAATTTGCAGCTGCGAGTACCGCGGTAATTGTTCATTTGGAGGAAATGGAATTTCACATTCATTGGGAAATTAACTGCACACCTCTGTGTGACGTTGTGGATAAACAAACAGGGAGAGCGCAATGACCAAGTTAGAGGACGGAACAGAAGAATACACGAAGTGTCGGGTGGACAAAAACACACATTTGCCTGTGCGTGACATTTCATTTCCATCAAAATCGATACGGTCGTCTTGAAGTCTGTTGTGTCTACCTGGGGGATGATGGATATTTTGGACCGCAGGTCGTGCAGGCCCATGCTGCCTATTGTCCGTCCGTCTATGACGATAGTTCCGAGAGCGGCTTCAATGATTCTGAACAGAGCCAGCGACAGCGACGACTTGCCAGCGCCTGTCCGGCCTATTATACCAATCTGCGTGAAACGTGAACAGATTAGGAAATGTATCAGGAAAGCACACGATCCCCTAAAGCTCCAGTTGTATTGGTTCACATTCATTCAAGTGCATTGTGTTGGAAACTCGTACGAATCTGTTCCATCCAATGTGCAAGACAAGTTCTGAGTTGAACGCGCAGCCAGACAAGTCGCCAGGTCGCTCTTCTCGTACTCGCTCGTATACGAGACGTCATCGGCTCAGTGTCGGTCGGTCTATTTGTATCCACGCCCAAGATCTTTTGTCCTCGATTTTGGGTTGTTCACCTTCTCTCGAGGCCGGATGCTGCAGTCGATGTTCTTCAGAACGAGCTCCAAGCCCGGGCGGTACCTCGTCCCGTAGTTGTCGAACCTGACGCTACCCTCAGCAGGCCAGTCTGCGTCGGGCTCCCGTCCCTCGACTCTCCACGGCGCCTTGAAAAGACAAGAAGCAGTGCTCAAGGCAACTGCAGTGCGAAGTCCCTTGCGGCGTCGGTAATGTCAATTCTCCCTTGTTCATCAATTCTTCCTTGTCTTCCACCAGTCATGCTGGACCCCCCCCCCCCAGGGCAGGTTCCCTTGGGAGGAACCCTCCAGGGGGGTCTGGCAGGGGTAGGGGGTTAGGGGAGGGGGTTGGGGGAGGGGGCAGGGGATATTTCATCCACCCTGCCATATACTTCACAACCACACGGTGCTTCGCCCTGAAGGGACTTCGCACAATAAACCCGACGTTTTCTTCCTGTGTGGCTCTTCTTTTTCGCAGCTTGCCCGTCTATGCAGTTTCCTCACCTCAGGGAGAACATTCGCGTACTCGTCGACTCGTTCCACGGACACGACATACGTCTCCAACTCCGAAGAATTTCTGATGAGCGAATTCATGTACACTGTCACCTGCGTGGTATGAGTACAAACATTTCGATTTCGGTCAGAAGGCAGTGAGCAGAACATGCACATTCGGCTTGCGTGTCGGCCAAGCAAGAACGTTGGTCCCCTCTTGGTCCCTCCTGGTCTGACGCTCAAAATCGTGGTGGAGAATACCGTAAAACCCCGCGTGTAAGTCGCACTTTTTGTACCAGTTTCTGACATGAAAAGCAGGGGTGCGACCATTCGAGGGAAATCGCCTTCTCCAGTCTCAGCCAGTATCTGGCCCTTGGAGGGAAGAAAATAATGGGGGCTAAAATAATAATTTCAAGGGTCATGTAGTTCTCAAACTGACAAAGTGCTTGTATTTTGGTCCAAACAAGAGTTCCCAGCAAGAAAAAATCACTTTGCAAAAAAAATATTTGTTTGAACTATTTATTTTTGAGTAAAATGTATGATAAATAGATATATGCAAAAAAATGTGGGGAAAAAATTTGTACCTGATTTTGGGGGTTGAACTTGGGGTGCGACTTATACGAGAGTGCGACTTGTACGCGGAGTTTTACGGTACTTGTGCGTGCTGAAAGGTGGACTAGGATGACCATTGCACTTTCTATCCTTCTTGTTCTTCGCAGCGGAATACTCAACGGCCCAATTACGTACGAGTAGTTCGGAAACGACAGCGATTTGTTCGCAAACGCCATGACCATTGTTCTCGGGACACATCCTGCTTGCCACAATTTTGCGTCCCTGTAGCACAAGGCAAAGCCAAAGGCAGACATGAAGCAGACTCTCAAGTGGAACATCAGCTGGCTGCATTCATGGGCTTCATGCACACAGTTACCCTCAGGGCCTGGACACACCGGATCGTTCTCCGGGACTTAGGTTCCCTGCAGCTCCTTGATGCTGGGGAGCATGATTGGGTACATTTCAGGACACTCAACTTGCGAAGGCGCTTTCACTGGCAGCAGGTCATACAACCCTTCATGAACAACAAACAAAGCGGTTTGCTGCTCTGATATCATACCAACAAATTCTGAAAATCTAACTTTCGTGAACTGCACAGAACTGCAGTGGGGATTTCAGACAAAACGAACTTTTTCACGCAGACACACGACTTCGTGGCGTTTGCAATGAAAGAGAAACCAAGATAGATGAATTCGTGGACACGTTGTGAAGAAGTACGTACGTGAGCGTCGTGCTTCAGTCTCTCAATCAAGTGAAAACTACGTGGCCATTGTATAATGGAAGGTGTCACGATGAAATTATGGCAGTCCAGCGCTTTTTGCGACAAATCGGGATGCGCCCACACAGTGAGGCAGCAACGTGAACTCAGAAACACATGTACGAGCGTATTCCGACGGAACACAAAGCTGTGACCGCGGAGTCTGAAGCTGCTACACCTGGTTCGACCTGACAATTGTGTTGAAGTTCCTGCCATCGCTATCGGTTGAGAACGAGCTCTATGATGCAGAAGTTTTCAGGCAGACGAGCCTCCCAAATTTGATTGAAAGCACCGTTCAACATGTGCTCATAAATCCGCCCCGTATTCCTCACCTGTTGAGAGTACGAAACGGAGAGTCCAACCAGCCCCGCTGACAAGGTGTTTCGCTGTAGAGACGCGAAGAGAGAAGCGAAGAACACAATTGTCGCGCCGAGAAATTCCATGGCAATTCCGCACCACCTGCAGTGAGCACCCAGGGTCACTTTCCCGGTAGTTTCCCTCAACCAATGTTCCCCGGAATCAATTTGCTTCTGTTTCTTGGATGTGTGAAGTTGAGTCCACTCAAACCAATGCGTTCTTTTGGCATTTTTGTGCGTGATCAGATTTCGTGCGAAGCGGAACTGGTTCGCTCAGCTTCGTGTCATCTTCACTTCAGCTTGAGTGAATTTGTTTGCGAATTTGCTGACCCGTGCATTCAACAGAGAAACCAAGCTGCAACTTGCTTGAATGGAAGTTGTTTTTTTTTTGTTTGGACTGGCACACAACCGAACAAAGAAATTGGCGACTTGGAGCAAACAGCCCGCAACCTGGAAACGCAGACGCAAACGTGCAACCAAAGACTGTCACAGCATGCCAAAAGTAGCGTTTGCGTTTGCGTTTCCACGGTTGCGGGCTGTTTGCTCAAAGTCGCTATTGAACCCAACATTACCTTTGCGCAACCATGATGAGGTACCAGGGCTTCTGACTGTTGTCGATGTACTTGTCCATCTTGGCGATGAACTGCTCTTGTCTCCTGTAGGCGCGGATTGAACTGGTGCCCACCACAGATTCGTCAAAGTGGATGTAGATCGGAGACCTTCGGACGGAGTCGATGCGCTTCAGCTGCCGCGCAGTGGAGATGTACAGTCTCTGCAACAGTCGAAACGTTCCTGGAGGTGTCGGTTCAAACGCACACTTCTCCTGGACAACAGCAACTTGGAAGCTAGGGGCACACGAAATGAGCTCACAGAGACTCTTGCCGCGTGTTCCGGTTTCGCTTGGGACGAACACGCGACTGCACATCTATGAGCGTCATGACAACGACGGGAACAAGAAGCAGTGCTCAAGGCAACTGCAGTGCGAAGTCCCTTGCCGGTAATGTCACCGATTCTTCCTTGTCCTCCTTGTCTTCCGCAGGGGGGGGGTGGGG
>JAAUXT010053201.1_pt1 | contig 19126 bp, 24 predicted proteins | sample 7278171 | NCBI WGS metagenome assembly JAAUXT01 (sample SAMN14350112, study PRJNA611818) | marine sediment metagenome | isolation source: surface marine sediment (1.8m) | place: French Polynesia: Moorea | collected 2018-08 | reverse complement strand
TTCGAGACCTTTGGTCGAGAAAGGAGTTGTGTGATTGAACAGGAACCTTTTTGTGGGGTGAGAACCCATTTCTACCACGATGCGAGCTCGTACGACATGTTTAGAGATCGCGGAGTGGCAGAAGCCCGTTTGACGCTGGATGCGTCGTGCGATGCATCCCTGCTGATGCATGTACTGCGTCCACTGACATCCTCGTTCTGTGGCCGCAGAGTCCTGAGGCGACCAACAAGGTCAGCAACGCAGCTCTCATTGACAATGGCATCACGCACAGACGCGTTCAGTGTGAACCCAGCCTTCCTGTGTGAATTCAAACACGGCGTGCGTTGTCTGGGTGATGAGCTCCCCCTGGGCCCCTGAGGGGGTCGAGTAGGAATGATTATAAAATGAACCAATAAAACCAACAGAAAGTCGCCTTTGGTCCCCGATCTCCCAACTGCCAAATTTGAGTTCTAAAGTGAAGAATGACTCGTCTCAACAATGATGTACAATGAATGTGCTTCTCAACTGGAGAGCAATTGTACGGTAGAGCACGCCTGGAGGTTGCGAGTCTCGTACAAGGGGCACACAATGTTGAAATTTGAAAATTGCTTCGGAGTGAAAAACACTTGGCACGGTAGTAGTAGCAGAGTATTGAGTGCTCTTGAGCGTGGGAGACATGCGGTGTGTTGGGATTCACACACACACACACACACACACACACACACACACACACACAACGAGCGACAAGAGTCTTGCTTTGAAAAGAGCAAGTCTGTGTTGATACGACAATAATTTGGGTTGTTCGCCGGAGGTGTGTCGCACACCCAAACAACAAACCAAATGTAGATCTACGCGCACGCACACGACACACAAGCATGGCGTCGTGTCACTTGTGACGACTGCTCACACGGAGTACGTGTACGTGTCCTCGAAAACTCCTGATCCACACAACTCTGACACTTCTTTCAACACGGGTTCAGCTTTTGGATCAAACGTTTCAATACAATAAATCTACCTCGTTTTCAACTGCAAACATTTCGTACACCTTGGAATGTTCGCAAGAAATTTGCATGGTCTAGATCTTCTTTCCTCCACGTGTGTTTCGGGTGAGGACCACGTCTAAGGCCCGATTCGTATTGGATGCGTCTCCAGCGCGTCTCTTGAAAAGCCCGTACATGTGCGCTGCGTCGCAAATCACGCCGGGGCCTGATGGGCCTGATAAGGTCAAACATCAAACGACTCCCAGACAAAACGACTGTTTATCAGTCGAACACAATGTCTGCACAGAGGATTTCTTCGTTGTTGAGCAAATGTTTTGCAACGCGTGACAAAACTTTATTTCCGTCCGACATCTTGAGAGTTGGAGTTGACTGATCGTTGAGCACCTCTCCACCGGTCCTCAGGAGGTGTGAGTCCTTTGGGACACTTGAACACCTTGCTCCAATTTCAACATTCAGTGTCATCGCAACTTTTGTGTCAGTGGCACAACAGTGGAGTCCACGCCCGTGGAACCTGCTCCAGCTGGCTTCACACGCGTTGTGTCCGTGTTCAAGTGTACACCTCCAACGCACACTCGTTGCATGGTCAGTGACACATAATTTGTCAGTTGCACAGGGACAAAACACGACGCATCCAGCGTGAACATCGGCTCCGATGGGCCTGTGTATTGGGTTCGCATTCAGAAGGTCTCACACGGCATTGTGTGCGAGAAAATAGGTAAAGTGAAGACGAGCTGTCAGTCCGATGTTGTCACCGTCTATCACAATGCAACCCTCCAGACCCCTCCACTGAGGGGTTTTGCTTGAATATTTGATCACAAGTACTTTCTCTGCGCCCCCACGTAATGGGGAGTGAAAGTGACGCGGTGACGTTGCGTCTGCTCACATTACCGCGGTAACGACCACCCCTGTCTCCGTGGAGATTTAATAAAGTAACTGCCACGACAGATTTGCTATTGTCCCCGCAAAAACTGATTCCGGAGCCGTAGGTGTGAAAGTAAGGCGCACGCTGGATTAGGTTCGCGTCAGTCGTGTACTGTGGGTCTCTGAATCTCGGCGCAACGAAGCACCGAAGCGGCCCCATCGCTAAAGCGGCGTGAACGGGGGCTGTGCGCAGACGACGGCTTGTTAGCCACGATTCCAAAGCCAAACGTCAGGGATTATGAACCTGCGCTTGTGAGCTTAAAATTCATTTCTGACAGGATTTCTCAATTACAGCACAGAAACGCTCAATTTTAGGTGCCATTGATCAGCTGTAGACGGGGATTCCCGTCAGATCACATTTCACAAAATTTTCCGACCTGCCGACTTCGTTTTCTGCAAGCGCGACATAAGTGGGTGTCTTCGACCACTGATCCAAACACAGACCAATTGCATAAAAAAAGCCGAATTATTTTCACCAAAAACGCCCTATTTGTCCAACAAAGACAAAGCCTCAGAGTTTGGCTCTTTCTCAAAAACGCCCCGAACGTCGGTGCCCTCTCGGGTCAGGCTGTTCGCCTTCGCTCGCAATTACACGGTCTTTATCACGTTCTGATCGCGCACACCTGCAGGCGCACGGTGCGCGCTCGGTCTGTGTGTGGAACGCACCGCAAATCCTAAATTCCAGTCAGTGTGAAGCTCATGCCACAGTTTGGACTTGCGCACCGTGCACACCTCAATTTGGGCTGCCACGTCGGTTGTCCGTTGGACGTAAGACTCTGCAATGCCATCTCTGTGCCGCGAGTCACGGGCGGGGTGCGTTCGTCGCCTCAATCGAACAGTACACACCCAAACAGCCTTGCCACCGCGAGTACACCAAGTTGAATGGAAGGCCTGACTCGCCCTTGAACTCAATGGTGGTTCGTGCTTTAATTTGCGCTTACAGCAGCGTGTTGGTTGTTACAACCATTTCTCTGTTGAATCCAATGTGCTTGGCTCAAGTTCACAAGCTTGTGTGTGTCACACCCTCACACCCTCCCCTGTCAAGTTTCATGCCACCCCACCCAGCCTTTCCCCTGGCCAAGTTCCCCCTCCCCAACCAAGTCCCTCCCTCCTCCATGGCCAAGTCACCATGCAACCACAGTCCCTGCCCCACAGCCAAGTGTTACCCCAATAGCCAAGTCTGTCCCACCCCTGCAGCTAGATCCCTTCTCCCTGAACACCCAAGTCCTCCTTTCAAGTACCCAAGTCCCTTGCCCTGCAAGCAAGTCCCTCCCTCCCGTGGCCAAGTCCGACCCCCTCCCCTACTGAGAAAATATTTCAAACATTTCAGGGAACGCGTATTGGCGACGTCCGATCAGGGTGACGATCTAGTTTTCGTTTCTGCTTGTCAAGAGCCAAGAAGTGAATGAGAAACTCCTATGGACTGTCCCACTTGACGAAATAGTAAAACTCAAATTGAACTGAATAAAGTTCACTGCACGGGAGATACTCATTAATGGGCGCTTTTTGCAGGCGCCGCGTTCATCCAGGGTGAATGAGCCGCCTGTGTCAGGTGTATGTGCTCACCCTCTCAAGGGTGCATTCGATTTACCAGCTGAATCAACACGATGAATGGGGCGACTCTGCCTCGGCGCGTTCCGTGCGCACAACGAACTCGCCTCGCCCGCTGCTAAAAACTCACAACGCGAGAGGACGTCTCGCGCCACGCTCACGTCTGACGTCGCTTCCAGACGGAGCGAAGTCACATCCGGGGTGTCTCAGTCTCAGTCGGACCAGCAGCCACAAGAAACCGCACGACAGGCGCTTCACACAAATTGGTGGTTGCAGAGTTGCTGCCCCCGAAATAGACATTTCATTTCGCTCTGACATCACAGCACAACAGATCGAATGTTCAATGCGGTTTTGAAGTGACGATATACTGCAGGTGAGCCGGGCGACGCGTCACGCAGACAGACGCACTCGGTGCATTCTTTACGACTGTTTGATTGCGGTGTTCCATCATTATTGCAGGCTGTTCGATCGATCGGTGGATACACCTGATCCCACCTTGTAGGAATCTCATTGTTCGGAATCTCTGCCAATACAAATTGATCCAAAGCAACATTTCCCTTCTCGGATGAACTCACTCGACGAAAGGGGTGTCCAGATTGCCTGTGTGCCGTGTTCTCAATTTTCCCCTTTTCTGTGTGCTATGCAGGGGGGCTGACATGACGGGGAAGTCGGCGACCATGTCGACGCTGCGCTCCGAGTCGTGCCACTCCTCCTACGACAACCTCGACTTCGCCTCTGATTACGACGACTATGGTGAGAACTGGAGCCGTGACCGAGTCTTCACTTGCAGGGATCTGGGCGCGTTCCGTTTGCGCGCCGAACGTCCAGCGCGAACGACCTGCGCGTTCGGCGCGGAAACCTCACGCGCAACTTTTGACAACTTCTCCACTGCTGTTGCTGCTGTTGCTGCTGCTGTAGCTACGTGAGCAGCGCGTTTTTGTTCTTTTGCAAGCGTTGCTATGACAACTCATTCCACTGTGTACTGCAGTACTTACATACTGGTGTTTTCGTGCCTTTTGTTGCTGCTCTTTATTCATTCTTTGCAAGAAACAAATGGGCAAAAAAGAGCAAGAAGAGAAAGTCTAGAAACAAAGCAAACCGATGTGGCAACAGAAACTAAACCTGTTTCACACCAGATGCGTCACGTGGTGCGTCCCTGTACAAGGCGACGCGTCCTGCGTGCTGAGTGGAGCGCACGCAGCGCCCGTTGACCTGCACAGCGAACGCTACGCGGGCCGCATCCAGTGTGAAACTGGCCTGGGACGACGTCGTCCCTCGTCGTCGGATCGTGTTTCGCGCTCAGATGGTATCAGCGGATCCGACACCCGGCCTCGTATTGACAGAGACAGCGATCTCGCCATTTAAAACTTGTGTCTTTCTCCACTTGGTCACAATCTTCTCCTCCTGATTGATGGTTCTCTGAAGGATACTGTCTCTGGGTATCTTTAAATCATACCTTTGCAACAGGCTGCCACTCTACTTGAACAGCAATTCCGTGTCTGAAGGTGTCAGATATGAATCTAAAAGTGATAGATGATAGACAGAGAGACAGACAGACAGACGGTCTTTTCTGCTGCCGCTCGAGACTCACGTTCTGACGTTCTACCTTCTTTTTGTGGTCCGATCTTAAGACTTGGGAGATGTGTGTGGCCTGCTGGGTCTGTTTTGACACACCGGATCAGGCCTAATTGTTGTGCATTCTAACCCACTACACATTTTGATCAAATTACATGTAATACTTTAGGTTAGAACCTTTGGGCTCTTTACATTGTTAGACTCAAAGTCTCACTGCATCTAGAGTAAAAGACTTCAGTCTTTGAGCCATTCTGCAGTTCTTTCTCAGTGATTCCTTCTCTCTCTTTTCTTCATTTGATTTCACTAATGCTTCCTTGTGGGTGTGTCTGTTCTGTTTTAGATAATACATGTTCGCACAACAATTAGGACCCATCAATCAATGGTAGAAGGTACGTCACGTGACCGACCCTAGATTCGAGTCTCCATGACAACTGTCCACGTGTTGATTGGTGCCGTTCTCCAAGGCTGTGAACGTCTTGACTGGACAGTGTCCATTGAGAAGACACTCCACCTAGGTTTCTAGGTTTGCTGGGGTATACAGCTGCTAACATCCCTGATAGTGACATAAATGTGAGGCGTTTTGGAACTTCCCAAGACGAGATCAAAAGTCAGATCGCAAAGATGTCCTTGCCCGTCTCAACTTAGATCTCAGCTTTGAATTCACTGCTTGGTCAGGGCCAACTCAGTTCAGGTCCGACAAGGACGAAAAAACACAACACAGAAAGCTGAAGGAGAAGGGGTTCTAGGAGGCCGCATGTGTTGCAAATTTTGTTGCTTGAAGAAAAGCTGTCTTCAATTGAACTAGTTGAGTTGGCATTTTGTGGGACAAGCAGGTGGTTGAGGCTGCAGAAACGTCGCTGCACATCTGCTGGAAGTCTGTCGGTCTTCGGTTCTCAGGGATCTTAGCAGCTGCGTCGTCCCAGGTGTCACTGAAAATCTTCTCTGTGTTTCCCGACATATTTGTGGTGCGTCACAGTCACAGATACGGTGCAAACCAACTACCCTGCCGTCCAGCCAATCACCTGGGGCCAGGGCCTGTTTCAAACCGCAAAAAAAGGATGGATTTACCCTTCCCCCTTTTGGTGTGCCTCAGGTTCCAGAAGTTTTGACTTTTCACTTGTGTTTTCAAAAAAATGGGAGTCGCCCCGCTTTTGGGGCTGCCCCTGACCAAACCCTGGAACCACTTCTACTGCCACACTGAACACAGCCCTCTGAGCAGTGGTGTCCGGAGCCTTCGTTGTGTGCAGTGATTTCTTTCGGCGTTCAGACTCGGTTTCCTCCTCACTTTGTGCAAACCACCATAAATTTGTTTCACACTGGATGCATCGTGCTCTTCAAACGTCAATTTTTGTGCGGTGTCGCTTCAGCACCCATCGACACGCACATGAGGTATCCTGTGTGAAAAGACAAACAGAACACAAGAGTGTCGCACCAGTTTGGCACTTCATTTCCACAGGAGTCTGCAGGGCGGATCCAGGGTTGACAGGGGCATGAGACCCGGGTCCCAGGCTCCCTGGCTCCGCCCGTGAACTGAGTGAGGCGCCTATCTGTGCATCGTCTTCGTTTTAACCTGTGTCTTCTCTTCTTGTTTTTCCCTTTACACAGAGCGTTATTTAGAACCCCAGCAAGGAGTAGACCCCAGCCTGCTAGCGGCACAGTTAGAAGGTAGGTGCTAGACAATAGGGACCTGTAGCCAAAACTATCTGTGTACGCAACAAAAGTTCGACTGGGGTGTTTATGTTTAGTTTCAACACAGTTGTATGTTTTCGAAGGCTTAATGCTAACATCAGTATTCTATAAGTTCTCTTTTCAAATAAGTTTCTTGTTTCTGTAATTTGAAACTGATTTCTTTCGACTGGAAAATGACGAGCATGTTTCATTCTATCTTTCAAAAATTTGAAGCCAGTCTCAGGAACAACGGATATGACATGATATGATGTGTTCATTTCAGGAATCAAGCAGATTCAGCAACAACAGCAGCACCACCATCCAGCCAATGTGCAACAACAACATCAACAGCAACCACAACAGCAACACCAACACCAGCAGCAGCCACAACAACAGCAGCAACGCCACCCGCGTCAGCACCAGGGGCGGCACCAGAAGGGCCCAGCCCCGGACCGCCCCCAGGTCGTGCCTCCCCAGCAGCAGGAACAGCGGGAGCGTGCGCGGGAACCCCGGGCACCGCGGGGTCGCGGAGGCCGAGACGAGCCCACCGCCGCGCCGCCCGCCGCCACCGCCCCGGCCCCCACCCAGCACCCTCACCCGAGAGGACGGGGCCGCCAGAGCGACTCCCGCCCCACCACCGCCCCGGGACCTCCCCCTGCCGCGGGGCCGACGCGGGAGCGGCATGGCCGCATGTCCCCCGGCATCTCCCCGAGCTCGTCCCAACCCGAGCACCTCGGAGGCGCGGCCACGCCCAACATGTCCACCCCTCTCTCGTCGCCCCCGTCCCCCCGCACGGAGATGGCCAACCAGATCAACGAGGAGATCATTGCTCAGCAGAACGAGGAACTGCCTCCTGACGAAGTGCCAAGCAAACAGGTACCCGCGTTCACACAACTCACTTCGCGAGAGTCAGCCAAAATCGAGTGCTCCGCTCCCATCACTCTTCGCTTGTCCCAACACAAAGGCAGCGCCAGGGGCGGACAGAACAAACGCAGCCCGTATCGGTCGGAATGAAAAATTACCCGGGACGCGGCTCCCTGACTTGTCCCCACACAAAATGTCACCTCTTTTTCACAGATTGGGGTCATTCTCACTGGCTTCTTTTCTGCGAAACAAGGAAGCACGCACACACACAACACACACACACACAGCACTTGGCCTTGTCTTTATTTTGTCAACGACAGGATCGTTGGGGGTCCAAGAAAGGCTGTGGGAATGGGCCCCCTTCAGTCCAATCCTGGACCGACCCTTGAGTACTGTTTGTGTTTCGAGTGGCTCCCACGCACAACTCGCTGCACACAGGCCGCAAAAATCCCCGTTTTACGTCGCATACTTGCGGCACGGGCAAACAGCACCACAGCACAACAGTATCGTGTTGTCATATACTGTGCTTCAACTTGATCTGTGGAATGAATCCCCACGAAGAAAAGTCATGATAAAGTTGTTTTTGGCAGAAATGTACTGGTGCGACGCAGCCAATGTACGTACAAAATCATGGAAAGTTGTCTGGACACCTGAAAATCGCACTTTGGTTGTTGACTGGACGCCAAGTGACAATTTATGTGCAACAAGAACTCCATGCGGTGCAGCGTCGCGCGACCTGCGCGGCAGCTGGTCGTGTGCTTTGTGTCTTACTCATGTGACCAGCTGCCACAACCAACGCTTGTAGAATTTGCCACAAACTTGGTGTCAAGGGGTGCGTGGTGTCGCAGGATTGTATTCGTGCAAACAAGCGCAGGCATGGAGCTCCGCAAACACTGATGTCAGTGCTTTGCAGGTGAAGCGAGAATCCAACAGTTATGGATATTGTAGCGCGGCAAAACAAGCCCAGCTTGACCCCGGCTCTCGACGCCAGGTTCTGTGCAGTTTTTAAGGCGCTGCTCTTTCCACAGCCCGTGAAGCGGGACCAGTTCGGGCGGATCCAGCTGCAGCTCGGTTACGACGACTACGACGGGACACTCAACGTCGTCGTGCTCTCCGCGCGCGGGCTGCAGGCCAAGGACAAGAACGGATACTCTGACCCGTTCGCGCGGGTCCAGCTCCTCCCGGGACGCATGTAAGTACAGCCAGCTTGTCTGATGGACTCAGTTGACGCCCGAGAGACCAGACCTCGTTTGTTTGTGACGTCGCCCAGGGGCACAGGGAGGACGGCCTGTCTGCCTGTCTGTCTCGGGTCTCTCTCTCCCTCTCTCTCCCTCTCGCTCGCTCTCGCTCGCTCTCGCTCGCTCTCTCTCGCTCTCCTTCGCTCTGATACACACACGGATACACACACGTGTACACACACGCACACACACAACGTGGAGACAGAACAACAGTGTTTGACACCCGACTCCTCCACTGCAGGAACCGCGAGGACGTGCAGGAGACGAAGACGATGATGAAGACGCTGAACCCGGAGTGGAACGAGCCACTCGTCTTCCTCAACCTGCCGCGCGACGAGCTGCTGCGCCAGACGCTGCGCCTCACGCTCTGGGACTACGACCGCTTCAAGAGCGACGACTTCATGGGCGAACTCGTGCTGCATCTCGCAGGTAGAGGTCCAAAAGACAAGCCTCGACTGACGTAACGATCAATATGTGGTCCGTTTTGTACGAGCAGTTGTCAAATTGGACGCGAGTCGCCTGTTTTGCTGGACACAAAATCAAACTCAGACACTGGCTGAATGCATCTTGTATTCCACTTCCAGACACGTCGTATTTGACCAACAAACCGCAGTGGTTCGAGTTGCACGACGAGGTGGACAGTGAGCGGTTCGGGCCCCCGGCGTCAGGGGTTGGGGCGGGAGCCGGTCGCGCCGGCTCACCGCCCAGCTCCCGCCCCGCCGCACCTGCCGGACGCCGCCGAGATCAGTCTCCTCCTCCGTCGCACCCAGGGGAGCACCCGCTCTTCCCAGAAGTCCCGCAAAACAGACACAAGGTAAAGGAATTTTATTTCTGTCTCAAATGGCAGTCCACTGCTGAACATCATTTGCGCATTTGTACCGGCCGCCGGTGCATCACTACACAGTGAAACCCGCCGAATGTTCACAGGATGCAGGCTTCACAGGTCGTGCGTGTTTTGCGTGTGTTCACAGGCACCTGGTCCGCACGGGGCGGCGCCGCGGAGCCCGTCCCCGTCGCGTCGCCACGCGCCGCCGCAGCAGCCGCGCCAGCTGCCGGCCGTCGGGGAGCCCGGCGACTCGAGCTCCTCCTCCGATAGACCTCTCCCCAGGTGCGTGCGCACAACACAAACACACACACACACACACACATACACGCAAGCACTTGCTCGCATGTGCACATACAAACGCAGACACATACACGTCTGTACACACACACACACACACACACACACACACACACACACACACTGATACGATTCAACAGGCTCGACTACCAGCACACCTGACTCCAAATTTTCGTAGAACGCGTCAAACATTTCAAAAGCAGGAAGTGTCACTGGATGATGTTAAACACATGTACGTATGCAGTACTCCCCTGACGTGCGGCTGTTTTGCAGGGACCCGCAGCGAGGTCGGGACGCGTCCCCGGGCCGCCGCACGCGCTCCCGGGAGACGTCGCGCGGCCGCGAGCAGCCCAAGTCTCGCGAGACTTCGCGTCATCGGGACGCCGTCGGCCACGAGAGGACGTCGCCTCCACCCAGGCACAGGTAGATCCGCGCGCACACAGGGCGATCGTACGCATCTTGCCGTTTCTCGTTTTCGTGCTTGATCTGTGCGCTGAACCGAGAACAACTTTCTGTCTGGGAAATTTAAACGTTTGTATCTGACGATATGACGAAACAAATCGGAGGTGTTCAACATTTTAGAAGCCCTGCGCTGCCTGCCCCTACCTCCAGATATTTCTGTTTTTGTTTTGGTTCAACCGATTCTGTCAATGCGAATTTCTTCCGCCACAAACGGAAAAATACAGTTCCACGAGAACTGAAAAAACGCACACGCACAGTCTTTTGAACTTCGAATTCAGATAAGCGACTAAAAGCGACTAAAAGAACAACAGTAAACTTTGCAGGTCCCAGGACAGGAACGAGAACCAGCCTCATGATCTCAGGGACGACGACGAGCGCCTCCGAGACTCGTCGCCCTCTCGGGGAGGGAAGCGAGAGTCTCCCCCGAACCCGCGGCCCCGCTCCCGGCGCGGCTCCAAGGACCAGCGAGAACCCTCTCCGACCCGCGGACAGAGACCTGATCAGCCCTCCGGCCGCAGGAGCACATCCCCCGGCAGGAAAAGCTCGTCCCCGCATCGGCGAGGCCCCAGGGACGGATCCCCGGGGAGACGCAGAAGGGGTTCCAGGGAGAGTTTGGAAGGACCTGACCGAACCAGGCCCAGGTCCAGGGAGTCTTCTCCAGGCCGTGAACGAAGGCCTTCCAGGGGAAGGGATATGGCAGGGCCGGCTGGAGGGGATAGACCCAGGGGACCACGGGACCCGGCTGAGCCGAGGGGAGAACGCGGACCAAGGGAGAGAAGAGGTGAGCCCAGGGAACCCCGGGGCCGCGGGAGAGAATCCCCCGGCGGAAGAGGCCGCGTGTCACCGGGAGGACACAGGGGCCATGGACCTCGAGGACCCCGGGAGCGCAGAGAGGGAGAGCAGCAACACGAGGGAGAACGGCCACGAGAAAGAAGAGAAGGAGACCGCGGCAGGGAGTCACCGAGAGACGGCGGACCTCAAAGGCGACGGGATGGGAGAGAGAGGCGCGAGGGGAGGGAGTCTCCAGGGCAACGGGCACCGCCCGACAGGGAGGGCGGACCCAGAGGCCCGAGGCGAGAAGGTGGACCCAGAGGACCGCCCAACAGGGAGGGTGGTCCTCCTGGCCGGGAAGGCGGACCGCCACCCGGGCGTGACATGGGACCAGTTGGCCGAGACGAGGGCCCCTCAGGGCGCGAGCCGGGCCCACCCGGACGGGACACGGACTCTCACCGGGAACGTGACTCTCCTATTCAAGGCTACCAGGGAGGCAGAAACGGACCAGATTCCCCGCTGAGCGAGAGGGACAGAGAGTCCCCGCGGGGTGCTCCTCAGGGACAGTCGGGAGACGAGCGTCCCCCGCCCCCGAGGCAGGGCCACGATCCCCACCAACACCCCATGGGTCCCCCGCAGCACCAAGGCGGACCCTCTCCACCCCGCGACAGGGACCAATACGCCGACAGCAGGATGGACCACGGCGGCCCGCCACGTGAGGACCACATGCGCCAGATGGGGCTACCGGCCCCGGACCAGGGTCGAGGCCAACAATACCCGCCTGAGAGTGCAGAGAGGGACGACCCAAGACGAGGAGGACCAGGGCCTCCGCCCAGAGGGGAGCAGGACCAGCGCTGGAACGAAGACGGGCGGGAGAGGGACAGGCGGGGCGGAGGAGGGCGCCCGGAGATGGCCCGGCAGGACAGCAAGGACTCGGGCAAAGCGAGGCCTCCGAGTCAAGGCGGGGTTCTGAGAGACCCCTCCACCGGGCGCGTCGTCGATCTCACCAAACCCCCGAGTCAGGGAGGCGTCATCCGGGACCCGATCTCTGGCAAAGAGATCAGTCTCCCGAGCGGAGGCTTCAGCACGGCCGCCGGGGTCATGAGCAGGGAGAGCCCCTTCACTCGCTCGCTCAGCCAAGAAAGCTCAACTTCAACCGGAGAGGGTCCCGCCAGGGGCTCTCCAGTGATCAACAAACCTGCAGCTCCTGGGCCGATAGGGCCGGCAGGGGCGCCGGGGCCTGCTCCAGGGCCGCCACCTGCCATGGCAGGCCCGGGTCCGGGACAGCCTCGCCCCGCCGCCGGGAGAGGACGAGGCGCCTCCCCCGCCAACCTGCCTCCCCAGCCCCAACCTGACCCCCCTCCACAACAAGAACGTGAGTGGATCCTTTATTCTTGCCATTTTGACTCCACACAAGCGAAATTTACTTCAACAACTTTTTGCATCAAATTCAAACAGAGTGTTCCAGTTTATACAGATGGTGCATTGTGCAATGCTGACATGTCTCGAGTTTCTAGATTGAACACGAGGTGACATGCATCGTTTCTTTGCTCGATCTCGCTTTTCATCAAACCTGGCTTCTTCAGAATAACCCAACTTTTTGCATGTTTCCCACACCGCAGAGAGTTTCATGGAACGTATGACAGGGACAGTGACAGGGTTTTTAGGCTCAGCATTGGCAGGTACAGTCGGTGGTGTTGTCGTGCATTGTGACTGTTGGTGTACTTTTCGTTTATCTTGCACATTTCCATTGACTCGGCACTGTAGGCCTGGTTCAGACGGATGCGTCACGCGTTGCATTTCCTGTCCCAGTCAATTGGCACTGTGCTGCACTCGAACATTCCTCCAGAGATACATCTCGTGATGCACCCGGTCCTTGTGTAGTTTATTTTCGTCCAAGTTTCCATTGACGCTTTGCTCAAACACAAAACCTGACTCCTGAACGATTGTCTCTACTGTCAAAAGATTCCCTGTCGGATTTGCTGGTTGCCCCCTTCCCCCCCGGAGCGGAGTCCCGCTCCCGCAGCCCCTGGATGAGGACCCGGCGGCGCGGCCCCTCGACGCGTAGGGCTCGTGACCCGCGCGCAGTGCCGGTCGATACACCTCGTCTGTTTGCCTCCATCAAAGCAAACACCTTTTTGTGTGGAAATTCAATCTGTGTTTGCAGTTCAATTCAGTTTTGCAACGAAGGGTCCCACTGGGTTAAATGCCTCTTCCAAACCCGCCGGCTCGATCTGTGTTGTGATTTTCGTGATCCAAGCACTCTTTGTTCGCACCTGGCTCACCGAATTCAAACTCATGTTTTCAAGGATGTTTCCAAAACAAGTCAAGTTGACCAAGATTGGGAAAGAAATGAAATCTGACCAAGTATCAACATTATACGTTCAAATTTGGCCTTTGAATCCGAATTGAAATCTGGCAGAGGCAGGTGCGAGTGTGGAACCTCTCCTGAGTGGTAAACATCGCACATTAAGACAACACTGAACAATCGAAAACGAGAATTGAAATATAGAACGAGAATTCATTGCAAAAGAAAGTGATGTCTTCTGGATACGGAGCAAAACGTTCAGGTCAGAACCTCGACTTGCTGCAGTGACTATGATGGTAACCAAGGCAAGAAGTTTGCGTAGTGACTGCATCTACTAACGCCTGTTTCACTTTCTCTTTCACCACACATGCAGCTGTAAATAAATCATAAGCTTCGGTTCGGACTGGAAAGGTGAGTATTTCTTCGTGAGACACCAAGCATTCTCTCACATTGGGGTCTTTTGGCTTTTTGGGTCAGTACAGGACAGATTCTGCTTTGACTGCTTGCAAGTTTGCCCAAATTCCCTGTTTATTGTCTCGTTTCACCCACCAACTTTGGTTTGTTCCAGGGTGCAAAATAAAGATGGGATTGTCAGCTCTCTCGTCTCCGACCAACGGCGTGGCACAGCTGCAGCCTGACCGCTTGAGTGACCTGCAGCTGACGACGCCTGAGGACTCGGACTCGGCGGGGGGAGGGGGCGGGGGCGTCCCTGAGGGGTGGACCCCGCGCCCCGTGGACAGCGAGGCGATGGCCCGGATCACGCAGTACTTCACCGAGGCGTCGCGTGCCACGTACGGTACGGTTTTATACGTTGTTGTGCAGATTTGACGTGAACGTGACCCTCAGAATAGTTTTGCTTGCAACATGGGTGCTGGACAACCTGTGACTGTCCTCAGCCCCGAATATGTGACACAGCCGTGAACAAGAAGCTTGTCCGCCTCCCTTTGATAAACTCATGTGATTGTGCTGCGGCACTACAGGTGTTCTTGGTTCTACTCGTTTCCAGAGTGTGAGGAGCCGCGCGCATCGCGCAGCCTCGGCTTCCTCAACATCGCGGCGTCCGAGACGTCCACGGAAGACGAGCTCGCCGCGGAGGTCAAGTTCCACAACTCCCGCGGCGCAGCTCCGACCGCGCACACTCGCGCGCAGCCTCACGCGCACGCGCAACCACACGCGCAAGCGCAGCCTGAGGCGAATGCGCAAGCGCCCACGCAGTCACAGCCGAGACTCGTGTATCACGTGGACAACACGGACGCGACGCAGCCTACCATCGTCGTGGACTTCCGGCCCATCGACCCGATGCCCACGAGCCCCTCCTCCATCCGACCCAAAGTGAAGAGCATCGGCATCTCTCCCAGCAGGTCTCTCCCCAAACTCTCGCCATCTGACATGTTCGTTCAGGAGGCCAGAGAGCTCTATTCTTCCCATTTCGGTGCCAAGGACCTGGATGAGCCCATCAATAGGGGTTCCTCCACCGAGTACATTCACCTTAATCACAGCAAACTGAATCATTACACTGATAAGTACGTTTTAAAGCACGGCGCTGGGAGCTGTTTCTCGCCTCCCCACGCTTGTCCAGTGAAGAGCGCCAAACTTGAACGCTTCTCGCCTGACAAGGATAAGTACAAACTGCGCCCGACTCTCCAGACGCCTCCCTTCCCTACGGATCTAACTGTTAACAGAAAGCTGTCCGTCTACAGCGCCCAAACAGCGGACGAGCAGCTTACAGACTATGAAAGCGTATTCGACGGTGCTGACCGACCCGAAGTCGTGTTGAATGTGAGGAGACCCATGCAGCGCCTCCCTCCGAGGACGGTGGAGGAGCAGCGACCCGCGCAGCTGCCCCCTCCGGTGCGAGTGCAGCACGAGCCTCGCAGCTTCCTCTCCAGCAGAACCGTGATGGTGAACGAGCAGGACACGGCCCTCTCTCAGCAGTCTAGTCACAGTATGATTGGTGCTACTCTACCTGACGTCCCTCCCAGCACTCAAACGGTGGAGCCACCGTTCCCAGCCTTCAGGCCCGTCTACGTGCACTCCCACACCCCGCAGCACCAGATGGACCTTGATCAGAAGAAGAAGGATTTCTCCTGCTGTTCGCTGGGCAGGGAGACGCACCCGCCCCTGGATAACCAGCCCGAGACGCTGGACACTTCCTCTGTTCCCGGGAGCCCCAACAAAAGGAGACATTCGAGGCACTACAGAAGCAACAGCACCCCCTTCCCCAGTCCCTGCAACTTCATCGATCTTCTCGCAGACGACCCAACCACATCCAGGGATCCCTACAACTACTACCACGTGACAACTAGTCAACCCTCATTGGCTGTCAACACCGCTTCTTCAGACAGTTCAACAACACGCATGCGCAGTTTGCGCACGCAAGATGGCGCAAAAGTTCCGACCAGTAGCAGCGCGGGAAACCTCCCTCAGGGGTCGGCGCCGATGACCGAGCTGGACCCGGAAGAGAAAAGCGCCACCTTGGGGAAGCAGCCAAAGAAGGGACGCTACATCAAACACAAGCAGCCGTCGTCCAATCAGAGCTTTGGAGCCATTTCAGGGATGAGCAGCACAGGCTACAGTAGCAGCGGAACCACCCTCGAGTGAGTAGATCTGTGCGATCCAGAGAGAGCTTCTCCAAGGTGACCCAAGCAAAGGCGTTGGTCTTGTTGTACAACAATTCAGGAAGTTCTGTTTTGTGATTGTGATTTGGTAAAATTGGACTCCCCAACTGAATTTGGACCTGGTGCCTAAATCCGGGGTCCGCTTATTCCTGATTCCTGACTCCCAATTCGCAGCCTTGTTGGTTTGGTATCCAACAAACGCTGTACCAAACGAGCAAGACCACACACTTTTGGAACAATAGGTCTGCTCTCGCAGACAACCAAAAGAGCTTTCAGGTGTGTTTTCTCACAGATGCACTCCCGATGGTTGAAAACTGACTCAAACAACGTAACTTTGGGTCACCCTCTATGTTTCGCAGAGCGTCGAGCGGGAAGTCGACGGAAACGATCCGGCAGCACGACCCGGCGGCGTCGCCGGCCGGCTGCGTCGGCGCGTCACTCGAAAGCCGGCTGCACTACTTCTTCCGGCAGCAGGCGGCGGCGGAGGGCCTCATTCCGGCTGCGCTGGACCCGGACGCCTCGCTCGACAGCCAGACGGCCGGGGGGAACCTCGGCGTCGGTCAGATCCTGCCGAGCCTCCTGTCTGCTGCAGGTGAGGATCTGGAGTCGTCGGGTGGCCTGGTTCACACAGGGTGCGTCATGATTGCGACGCGTGTCCCAAGGACCGCGTAGCATCCTGTGTGAAACAGGCCTGGTTCAGGCAGGATTCGATGTGTTGCGTTCGTGACGCGACGCCTATTTATTCGCACTTGGAAGCAATGCACGATGCATCTGACGCCAAGCCGACCTCACTCCAATGAAAGCGTGTCAGGAGAAATCGTCCCTTGCAGAGACTCGTTCCACCCAGAGACCAACACATCTCCACGCGAAAGCTTCGTTGTTTCCTAACCGGTGTGAACATTGCTGGAGTTGGCGTTGTTTCAGGCCGCGGCTCGTCCTACACGGTGTCCGGGGAGGTGATGCTCGGGCTGCAGCCGGGCCTCGACGACCGCAGCCTCGTCCTCAGTGTCGTCAAGGCCAAGGACGTCGCCGACCAGTTCATCGACTACTCCAAAAAGCGAGGTGCGCAAGCGCGGCCGCGAGCAACGGAATCAGGTCCAACATCCCATCAACAAGGCGCGCTCTCAAAGCTCACTGCGCTTGTCTTGTTGCAGAGTGGCACTGCGTCGTCTCGTACCAAGACTACAAGAAGAACAAGCCGACCCAGTTCCGCTCGCACGCCATTAAAGCCGTGCTCGACCCCGTCTTTCACGAAATCTTCGGATTCAAGGTGAAGCACATCAAACACAAGCAAGTTACAGTGGCGTCGCGCGGCAGATCTGTTTGGTGGGTGGGTGGGTGAGCTTAGGAAGCAGAATCTAATGCAGGAGAGGCTGGAGGGGTGGCGCGCAGTCCGGTGGGGGTCGCTTGGTGGGATCGTGTGGACACGTAATCTTGATCAAACACCGGGCCCACAATTTTGCCGCTTCTTTCCAGATCAACAGCCTGGAAGGAGTGATCCAGGTGAAGCTGCTGTGTCGAAAGGGCATTTTCAGCCAGAAGAAGAAGGTCGGTTCCATCTACCTCTGTCTCGAACGGATCCCATTCGAAAACTACGAGAACGGGGAGCTGGTCGCCTGGTACAAACTGCTGCGCAAGAGATAGGAGCGGCGCAGACCGGAAGGAGCTCGAGAGCCAATCACGTGCAGGAGTCTTTTGGTGCTACCATCACATTCAAGTCAAACACACCCCGTGCTGTTCGTTTTGCCCGTTGCATTCGCATTCACAGATCTGCTGGACCTCGCCCTCACACGAAAATATCGTCACGCAAAAGTTTGCACCTTTTCCAAGTCCGCTGAACGAAGCTGTCGTCGAACCACTGCGACATGCCTTACAACTCTGGGTTCACCAGTCTGCGTGTTGTCTGGTTGCGTGGTACATTGAATGAAAACGTTGCGCGCGCATCAGGACTGATCGTTCATGCTGCGCCCGCGATCACGTGCAATCAGGAAAAACGTGAGAGCGTACATGTGTTTGTTTTTGTCCTGAAAATCATTTCTCGTTGTGTGGAAGGAATTGCAAGTGGATTTATCTTGCTTTTCTCCAACGTTCTGAACTGCAGACTGCCCAAGACAAACCCATTCACCCGAAGATGCAGTCACGTGCAAGAAGAGAACGTTCGTCCATCTGTGACGAGGCGCGCGTCTCCGGACAGTATTTTATTGTATTTACAAACAAGTGGTGCTCTCTTAGTGGTTATGTTGTGCAAGCTACTTTTTCACACATTTAGGTTTGATATCTTTTCTACTGTGTCACATGGCTGGATGAAGTCGTTTTCGCACACGGTACGCAGGCGTGGTTTGAAGCTGCATGACCACAGAATTGTCATTGACAAACTGTTCGCACCACAGTCGAGTTCATCAAATCAAAATTATGCCCAGTTCAAACAGATCATGTCGGTCACGAACGAAAAACTACAACAAACAATAATCGCCAGATTTTCAAACTGGCAAGCAAGTAAACTGCTACGTCTGTGAACCTTGCGTGAAACACTGTGTCGAATGTCTGTAGAAAAGGGAAGAACGCGTCTTCGTCTGAACAGATGTTTGAACCGCGTCAGACAAGGGTTTACGAGGCAAGATCACAATGTTCGTGGCTTGCTGCGATATTTCGGTCAAAAATTAATAACCTCGAATGAAAATGCATTCAAAGAAGACTATGTATTCCCATGAAGTGTGTACAGAGACAAAAAGACATTTGCATAAAAATTTTGTGAGTACCCAATTAGTCTTGACCACACCCATCGGAGGGTTTTGTTTAGTCTATAACTCAGTCACTTTTGCACCGATTGTGCCCAAACTTTTTATGAGTGTTCACAACAAGTTAGTCAATGTTCACTGCTAATCCTGATGGAATGCACTAATAATCCACAATGTTACCGACGTTTAAAGTAGTTGCCGCGTGCTTGGATGCACTCGCGCATTCTTGGTTGCAGTCTGTCAAATGCTGCGGCGAATTCAGCTGCTGGGATCGATGCAATCACTGCATTTGCAGCTGTTTGCAGATCA
>JAAUXT010070367.1_pt1 | contig 19127 bp, 19 predicted proteins | sample 7278171 | NCBI WGS metagenome assembly JAAUXT01 (sample SAMN14350112, study PRJNA611818) | marine sediment metagenome | isolation source: surface marine sediment (1.8m) | place: French Polynesia: Moorea | collected 2018-08 | reverse complement strand
GAGGGAGAAACACAATTGCTGCGAGAATCCGAGTCACCATAAATTTCTGCCGTCCACAGTCCCACCAAAGGGTGAGATACTCACGGTATCCATGGAGACGTTGTGGTTGACTACAGCCACGAATCCGATCTGAGTGAAGGCGGTTCGGATCTGTTGGGCGAGGCTCTGTAGATCCGACTCCTCCTCACTCAGACCCAATACTCACAGTACCCACAGTGACACTCACGGTTTCCATGGAGACGTTGTGGTTGACTATAGCGACGAATCCGATCTGAGTGAAGGCGGTTCGGATCTGTTGGGCGAGGCTCTGTAGATCTGACTCCTCCTCACTCAGCCCCAGCACGTCCAACACTGGGATCTCATCCATAGTTCCCTTTCCTCCCAACACAATGCCTTTTGTTTCAAAGACGACCAGCGAAGAACAGGTCCAACTGATAAGGTGGACTTTGTCAAAGACGGTTTGAAATGGGTCGAGACCACAACAAAACGACGCACAAAGCAGAGCTTCAGTACAGTCCATTTCAGCAGGTGTGCGAAGAAAGCTTTGACAGGTGTAGTCAACTGCGAATTGTTTTTGTGCAGTCTGAGCGTAGGCCGAGGAACATTTGTGAGGTGTGAGAAGAAGACTGCTCAAGGAATATTTGAAGTTTTCTCATCTGTAGGTCGAGCAAAAGTGTTCTGTGATTTTTGCTTCTTTTACTTGTGCGAAAACCAAATGTCAGGCACTAATCTCAATTTCAAACTTTTACTTTGTGTTTATTTATTTGTTTTTGTTTGTTTTCAAGAACGCGTGATTTATCGCAGGTTCTTTTCAGTGATGTGAGCCGGCCTTGCGATGACGTGCCGGACTGCGCGGGATGGTCAATTCTACCGCAGGTCAAACAGGTCGGACTACTGCTGTGCTGCGAAACCCTGAATACTGAAGCCCTTCCGTTTCTCTCGTTTCTCAATACTTTTCAACAAACTATATTTTGTTTCTTACACGGGAAAATTAGAGCAAATAAAAGCAGCTCAAATGCAATTTTTGTGCCCCAAACTGAGTTGCCTCCCCTCGGCTGAAAGTCGACTCGCCTCCCACAGTGGTTCAGTTCATTCGGCTGCAGACCGCCACAGTAAACACATGTGGAGATTTTCTCTGGTGAAAATTCTGCAATTTATGCACGTTTACTGACTGAAGGAATGACCGAAGTCTGACAGAACGTTAGACAGGACTTGTGTGGAGTGGTGTGAGACTGGATTTTGCCAAGGATAAGAGGAATTTCTTTGTTTCGGAGCGTTTTGTTTTGAGCATGGTCGGCGAGTGTCCGCCATGATCATGTTGAATGAGACTTCAAAATGAACACAGGTGCTGATCTAGAGTTGAGCTGATTTGGGCTTTTTGCGGTCACAGCTGGGATAGATCAAGATCTACTCACGCATGCACCAAACCACGCTGAGGTGAATCAATTGGTGGAAAATATTGAAGACTTGTTTCGTCTGTTTTGTGAATCCATTGAAGGAAGCAAGCAGCCACACAGACCATTGGAGCCTTGTGGGACAGAGAGATTTCGCGGGACCTTTTGGGAAAACATGGAATTTCACAAGCCATTTGGAGTCTGCAGGAGTGAGTGAGTATTGGAGCCTGCAGCCAGCGAGCGAAGCCTGCTCGTCCTGCTGGTCCCTTCTGCGAGGCTGCAGCTGCAGAATTTGAATCGCGCAACAAGCTGCCTGCAGGACGGTGGGTGGGTGCTGCAGGGACTGAAGTCCGATTCGCGTGAATGGAATTTGAAATTGAGTCGTAGTGGCTGTTGAGCAGATGGACAGAAGGACGAATGCAAATGCAGGAGTGAGAGATGGAAGGACTGCCAAAAGGATAACAGCAGCAACCTTGAGTGACCAGTCTGACTGCAGTGTTTCCAGAAGGATAGCTGAGCCTGCAGCAGTAGAAGGAGACCCCGAGTTGCACGCATACCTCTCCCGCACACGTGCAGGGAGGACGGCTGTGCCTGCAGCGCGTACCATGTTCACTGCTGTCGCCTCCCTCCTGCTTCTCCTGCTGCAGTTTTCGCCTGCAGGCGCGCTGGATGTGGGTAAGTCATCTCGTTCGTCTTTATTTATCCTGAATGGAGGGGCTGTGTCAGGCCTGCTTCGCGCTGGATGCGTCACACGCACACACACACCCCGCACACACACACACACACACACACACACAATTTCTGAGTCTCTTTCCCGAGACCTAGATCACTTTGGCATGTACACACACACGCACGCAGATACACACCTTCCTGCACACACGCACGCACACACACCTACCTACGCGCACACACACATACACACACGCACACCGTCAACTCAGCAACGCTGCCTGATACACAACGCGTGACGCACCCACCATGAAACACGCCACAAAACAAGTATGCTTGACAACGTGATATGTCCCTGCAGTCTCTCACTGCAAGTGTCGCTGTTTTGACATGTCACGAGGGGCCTCCTGTTACCATGGCGTTTTCGCAAACATCCCAGTCCCGTATCCCTTGTGTTACCGTATTACTGTATCCCGGTAATCCGGATTTACGGGGGGAGGCTGTTTACCTTCGGGATTATCCCAGGACGGTTGAGACCACCGCTCTTTGTGCGTTGGATCCTATTTGAAACGCCTGACTTCGCGCAACAACTGACTGTGTTACGAGTTGCAGTCGAGTTCCAAGCAGATCCAGGAAGAAGCGGAGGGGGGGCGACCAGGGTCTCGTCGCTGGATGTGGGAGCTGACGGCCATTTTGCATGAAAAGTGGCGGGGGGAAGGGGGCGGCTGGATTCACGATTTGGTCAAGAGGGCAACTTCAACATCAAACAATTCTGTGGAAGAAATTGTGTGAGGCACAAAATAGGGAGGCGGGCACTTCTTTGCCGGGGAGTTGATTGGGATGTGGGGGGAGGGGGGTGTAGAACAGGGTCTTTCGTAGTGAGTCCACCCCCCCCCTGGCTGCCCGTTCGAAATCAAACGAAATTGGAACATATCTCGGCCGACCATTGACTCGAACATTCAAAGCTGAAACTTCTCATCCGATTGAATTGAATTTGCGTGGGACAAAGACCAATTCTATTTTGGTTGGAGCCCAGTCCTACTGTCTGGACCGAGTGACTTGTGCGGGGCGCCCCCTGGATCCGGTGGAGGACCTCTGCTGAGCCAGGCACCTCTTTGAGGAATGTTTTATCTGAGGGGCCAAAGTTTTGACAGTTGTTTCCGACGCTCCAGATTTTATGGCGTCCGCTCGGGTGGAAAAACATTGACTCAAAACAAAGTGGCGCTTCTCTCACTCTCAAACAAAGAAGTCATAACTCTTTAGCAGCGATGTGTGTTCGCCACACAGGATGTTGTGTTACTGGGGCCAAACAAATTCCAGTTGTGGGGACAGAATTGGACATTTGTTTTGTGTGATGAAAGTCACATGTTGTCGCCGCGTGTGTGGTGCTTCTCTGGGCTGTTTTGATTGTGGATTCAGGAGACAAGATTGGGGGCTGAAATCTGGCTCGCTCTTGTCCAATGCATGTCAATGAGTCTGAATGGCCATTCTGAATGCCCGATTTTGTCATCCTCCAGGATTGGACACCACCCACTGTGAAGGTCGTGTGTTGGAGGGGGGGGGGGGTGACTGCAACCACTGTTTGAATTGTGTTGCTCTTGTCTGTCTTTTTGCGGAAGCGCGCCTGTGGAACTGGGTTGGGAAGGCAGAGCGGTTAGGGACCGGGGCCCTGGAAATTACAGAGTCAACATGGCATTGGGGGCTTCAGGCGCGGTGCACATGGGAAGCGTTGTGCGTTGCGTCCCTGTTCGAGTGCAGTCAGTGAACACTGTCCCTGCGGCCAATGCGAGCTGCAACACTGCAGTCAATGGGTACTGTATCCCTGCAGTCAATGGGTCCTGCATCCCTGTAGTCAATGGGTACTGCATCCCTGCAGTCAATGGGCCCTGCATCCCTGCCAAATTTTGAAGGGTATTTCCCAGTTTTGGCATCAATGGACTGGTGCTTGCAAACACAATGTCCACAGAACGTTGCAGGCACACTGTAGCCATTGACCTGCGCGGGGACGCATCACACATCGCACGCGGTGTGCACGAGGTGTACCCTCTCTCAGCTTTGTGCCTCTCCTGATGCCTACACAAACAGCCGTAATGATGCTGTATTACTGCGAAATGGAAACAGGCGTGCGCGTTTGGATAGCTGCGTTCAATAAGCGCTTCTGAGCACCCGTTTACCCTTGAGCCAGGGATAATAAACGGAGCCCAGGGTCGAATTAGCAAGGTCGAGACCCGACTTGACCCGGGCCCAGGATGCTTGACTCCCAACTGCAGTTTTTGACCTCGGGGTCGCGGTATTGAATGAAATGCAGGTTGTTGGGGACAGATCCGGGGGTGGGTTAGAGGGGCGTGGATTCCCCCCCCCCCCCCAGGTGGGTGGAGAAGGAGATTTTGACGGGATATTGTGCAGCTCGCCCCGCGCATAATTTGATGTGTGTGTGTCTGTGTGTGTGTGTGCGTGCACGTGCTTTCACCTGTGGTTGGGATTTCAAGGCAGCAGCATCCGTGTGTGTGTGTGTGTGTGTGTGTGTGTGTGTGTGTGCGTGTGTGCAAGTAACGGAGGGGGAGTCAGACGCAGGCATGCCCCAAGGGCCGGGGACACGCACCTGGATCCACCCCACCTGGCATGTTGCCGGGGGGTGGGGGCTGACCAATCGCACATGTTGCACCACAATGAGGTTCGTGAGACGGACGGCCATGTCCGTTGGGCGCTGTGGCTCCTCGGGGAAATTTCAGCGCCGATTTGACAGTCCGTGTCAAGATGCATCTTTGTCTCATTTATCAAACCTGCCAGGGCCCGGGTATGTTGAGGGGTGTAGCGGAAGCATGGGACCTCCCGTTACTGAGAGGCCTCAGGTGTAGCTGTACGTGGCCAGTCAGTGGTACCCAGAGACCTGAGTTGTCTGTACCAATATCCAGAGGAGTCAAACCTCACTGAACCAGGTCCACCACCAGAACACAGAGACATGAGGTCTGTGGGCACTGGTCGTGGACGGTACCCGTGTCATCTGAACACGGCGGTCTCTCCACACCGCCACACCAGCGCCTGGCATGCAGCGCGCTTCAAATGTTACGTCAACAGGATGGGGGAGCGAGGCGCGGTATTTTAAGTGAAAATTGATGGTGTACGGAATGTGATGGATTCATTGTGGGTGAATCACAGGGGAGCCATCCATCGTGCGGGCTGGGGGCGCGGGTACACGGGACGCGTCACGCGTCACGCGCTCCTGCGTCGTCGTGGGCACGTTCATGCGGTTGGCGTTGAGCGTTGCGTCTATGTCGCAGGTTTTGAAGCGTCATGCTTGGTGGCATTGCCAGTCAAGTACAAGCGCACACTGGATTCAATTGTTGTGTGAGGGTTGGTTCGTTTTAAGGAGTGGCGTGGTGTCGCTGTGCGTGTGGGGTTTGACGTCTGTTCGGTTTTGAAGCGTCATGCTTGGCGTCATTGTCGGTGCGAGCTCGTACACTGGATTCAACTGTTGCTCTCGCTTCGGCGTTTTCGAACGGTGAGCGTTACGTGTGTGTTTCCTCTTGCACAGCCCAGATGCACGTTGCCTGGACAATGCTCAGTGACGCATCCAGTGGAACACGCAACGCTGACCTGCGCACGGAAACGCAGCGTTATGGCGTAAGCAGTGTGTAACACGTGACGCTGACTGGTGGCGGGACTTCACCCCGTGACGCACCCAGTGTGAAGGTGCGCGGCCCGTGTCTGCATCGGGACTCCAGCCTCCACTCGTACACAGCCGCGCGTCCGTCGTGTATTGGAGATGAGTTGCCGTGAATATCCCGCGCTGCGAGCTTTTTGTGCGGAACAACAGAGCGAGATGCGCGTTGTGCAGCGACCAGCAGATCTGCGTGGTGAATGAATGGGGTTCCGCAGACCCGCGACAGATCGGACTCGCAGGTCTGACAAACGCACTGATGTCCACCTTCGTTTCTCTTGAAGCGCCTCACACGCGCGCACGTTCTGTGTCCCTGTCACACACATACTGACACACACACACACACACACACACACACACACACACACACAGTGTCTTACTTCTGCACACGCACACACACACGCACGCGCCAGGCATAACAACACGCACCTTTGATCGCGCGTCTTCATAACGCCGTGTTCTTGTTCCACTGCACCCTACAATCAGTTCTCCATGTTTTTCCAAGGATCCACAAAAATCTTCCAGCAGCAGACCCCAGGCACCACATCGCTTTTTATGCATTTCTCTATTTTCGCAGCACTTCAGTGCTTCTCATATCAGTTTCAGATCCCTGTGTTGGGAGTCGCGCCACGTATTTCTATGAAGTGTAGAGGCAAACAGTCAGGGGCAGGGGCGGATCATGTGAAAGTGGCAGAGGAACAGGAGTTTCGCAAATGGCGGGGGGGGGGGGGTTCAAAGCGAGACGAAGCGTACACGAAGCGGTTTCAGGAAGGGACAGATTTTGTGCTTGGAGTGGTACAAAGAACTGCTACATGTACGAGGTAATATCCAAAAGTTCTGTCCGACATGACATGACCGTGGCACCCTCGTGACTACACACTCACATTTGCGCACACGACCAGGACCGCGATCGACGCCTGAGATCGCTCAACGTGACGGACAGGAGTTTTGGATATTACCTCGTACCACTATGGTGGAGGCTTAAAGTTTATTGAAGACAAAGCGCCGGGCGTGTTGTGCAGTGCCTGGCTGCCCGGTATTCCCCTGTTCTGGGAGGAGGGTGAGGAGTCAGGGCAGCTGTTCTCGGGGAAGGGGGGGGGGCAGCTGTGGATCTCACGGCTGCTCAGATCATCCGAGGCGCACCTGTCCGTCCGTCTCTTCTGCGAGAGGATGGATCTTGCAGGGACTGCTTCACACTGACTGGGATGTGTGTGTGTGTGTGTGTGCGTGTGTGTGCACGGGTGTGTGTGCGTGTGCACGGGTGTGTGTGTGCACGTGTGCGTGCGTGTGCACGGGGGTGTGTGTGCTTGTCAGTAGGGACTGATTTTCATTGGGGGGGAGAGGGACGGAGTCCAGAGGAAGGCAGTGGAGTCCAGACTGGGTGCGTCACACATTCTGCCCCTCAACGAGGCGGTGCTGAGTTCGGAAACGCCACGCCCTGAAACGGATGACGTCCACGTGAAAAAGTGCTGCGTCAGCGTCGTTCCACTGGACGCGTGTCAGTGCAGGTCAGTGGACGCTTTGGACACGGAACCTGCAGTGTGGACGCAGCAGCACAAAACGCATCCAGTGCGCACAGCCTTTGTCTGCGCGGATTTGCAGTGCGCAAACCGTCTGCAAATTATGGCGGTCAAGCGCGAGATCTTGAGGAGGGACGCAGCGCATGACGCATCCCATGTAAACACGACATGATAGAGATGTACAGCTCCCTGTCCGTTGAGACGAACCACGTGGATCCTACTTCCGGTGCAGACTGACACTGCGCAGGCGCACTCATTCATTACGCAGCTCCGCGCATTTGTTTATGGCACGTGTCTGGTCAGTCTCAGCCACGTGGTTTTGTTTTGATGTGTCGTGACCCTGTCAAACTTTCGCAGGCGCAGCTTCATTCACGCTGGATGCGTATTGCGATGCGTCCCCGACGCTTTGTCGCTTGCACGCATTGCCTTTGGTAGGGCTGGACCAGACAAAGGGTCGGTTCACACTGGATGCACTACAGGTCAATGGTCCTCGCTTGCGACGCAGCGCCGTTGACCTGCACAGGGACGCAGATGTACCACGCATCTACTGCTGCCTCAGTCCGTGTTGTTTATTTTACGGGCTGTGACCTTGTCAGACTCACTCAACATGTTGTGTGTTCCTGTCAAAAGTGCACGTGTCGTACTCGTACGTTGGTCCATGTGCGGTTGGCAGGCGTTCAGACGCGCATGTTCACTGCGCAGGTATCGCTATGGAAACCGCGCACCGTCGCGCAGCTGACAACAGACGCTGAGGGGAGACACGTGGTTCCGGTGGATCCAGGGGGCGCCACCTGGTGGGTCGTGAAAAATCCAGTGGATCCACCAACCTTTGCATTTGGAAGAATCTTGGGTCTGAATACGATTGAGTCGGGTGCTGTTTGGTCAGCAAACAACCGTGGAAAGGAACAGCAACGTGTGAGAATTGTCGAAGCTGTGTATTGCAGTCGGCTTCCAACCCAACCTCACTCGTGTTCTCACTGTGTGTTCAAAGTACACGACGTGTGCATTGGTGACGTTTGTTGCCCCCCCCCCCTTCGGAGGTTTGGACCTCAGTTGTCATGGGCAAGGTGTACTCGTGTATTGCGGCCTCAGTCAGGATTCATTTGGGCCCTTCATGCCAGAAGTTTCGTTGCAGTGTCAGTTCGGGGTGGGGTCTCAATTTCTGCTGGAATGAAGCCCGGACATTTCCGAGTTAATTTGGAACCGGAGAGCGGGCACCTGTTCAGTCGCTGAGCTGCGTCGCTCCTTCGTTAACCCGTCCGGCTCACGATGCTGTGCCACAGTGATGGAGGGTGTACGAGACTCGCAGGTGCTGCGGGCCTGGGGGACAGGCTCACACTGGACGCGTCGTGTGTACCTTCACTATTTCATGCAGAAAAGACACACACACACACACACACACACACACACACACACACACACACACACTGCAAACCGCGTACAGGTCATGTTCAGCAAGACGATCTTCTGGTCTCCATCATGGATACACACGCGCGCACACACACACACACGCACACACACACACACACACACACACACACGGACGAATGTCTCAATCACTGGAGGCGTCGCGCGCAGCGTCCTTTGGCAAGTCAGTTGGCGCTGCGTCACCCTGGCAACGCCCATTGACCTTCACAGAAACACAATCAGCCCATTGTAGTCCATTGTGTGCACAGGGACACAACGCCCATTGACTCAACCAGGGGCGCATGCAGTGTGAAACGGGCCTTAGTTACTGTAAAGCGTCGGTTGGTAGAAAGCGTCTCTTTGCGCGAATCAGTACGCGCGTCACGTGCGCAGTGTTACATCTGAAGTGAGCGATGTTTGGGGGCCCGGGGGCTGCGCGTACACGACGCGACACGAGTTCTCATGGGGTTCGAGGCTGGTGCGCGCTGGATGCGTCACGCACTGCGGTCGTGTACGAACGTATGGACGAGTTGTGCGCTGTGTCCCCAGCACCGGGCAACAGGTCTGTCTGTCCGTCTGTCGTGCGTTGTGTCGCCAGCACCTGGCAACAGTTCTGTCAACAGGTCTGTCTCTCTCTCTCGTCTCACTGCTTCCTGTTCAGGTCAGTTGTGGCTGTGTCATCCCTTGCGACACAACGCCCAGTGACCTCAACAGGGACACAATACAATGCCTGACGCATCCACTGAGAACACGGGTCATTTCCCTCTGAAAACGGACAGAGTTCATGACGCATTGTGCACGCTGTGAAAATGCATTGGGAATACAGGCACACTGATCAATGTAACGCTTTGAACATGTGTGCACACGCAGCAAGTGAGTTTGATACAGTAGAGAACAGGGCAGATGATGTAGCGTTGACAGGTGTGTTGTCTCAGGCTGTGGCTGATGAGATGCGTTGTGTTGGTTGAGAGAGACACAGGCTTTGTTGCTTTACGTGTGCATTTTGAACAGCAGTGCGTGTTTCACACTGGATGCGCAGTGCGTTTTGCTCTATTCCTGTGTCAGTGGGCCTGCCTCACGCTGGGTGCGCAAACACGACGCAACACATTGACTTGTGCAGGGTTGCAGCACCCATTGATTTGTGCAGGGATGCAGCACCCATTGACTTGTGCAGGGATGCAGCACCTGTTGACTTGTGCAGGGATGCAGCTCCCATTGACTTGTGCAGGGATGCATCACCCATTGACTTGTACAGAAATGCAGCACCCATTGACTTGTGTGCAGGGATGCAGCACCATTGACTTGTGCAGGGATGCAGCACTGATTGACATGTGCAGGGATGCAGCACTGATTGACTTGCGCAGGCACACAACGCACGTCGTTTTCAGCATGAAAGAGGCGTCACTGACATTGTGTGTCACGAAACATCAAATTCATATCACCAATCCGAGCGTCGTTGAGGAGAATACCACGGGAGGTGAAATGTAGGTGGACAGCAATAGAGTCTACACGGAGATGGGGGGTCCTGATAGCGACCCGCGAATAGGAGGTTTTCAGCGCGAGGTGGGGCGAGGGTTTCACCCTGTCACCCGTATCGGGAGCATCTGAACGCGTTTCACTCGCGTCCTCGCGTTTCTGGGGGGGGGGATCGGGTCTACACGGCCGTGTCTCGCTGAATGCGTTTCGTGGACAGTCTCGTCAATGGGTATTGTGTCCCTGATAAGGTCAATGGGCGTTCTATGCCTGTTCCAGTCAATGGGCACAACAACACTTTCAAATCAATGGGTGTTGCATCCCGTATATCTCAGTGGGTACCATGTGCCCATGTCTGCTGTGTCCCTGTAGATGTGCAAGTGAATGGGATGGGAGTTGCATCCCTGTCCAATTTGATGCTCCGTCCCAATGTGTACAAGTCAACGGTTGCAGCGTCTTGCTCAAAACAAAGACAACGCCTGTTGCCATGCACGAACAAAGACTTGACTCAATGTGAAAAAGCCGTCTGATGAAGTTTGATGTCTGCAGTTCCAAGAAACCCATTTAAAATTCAAAAGGCAGAAAAACTTCAGGCCCGTTGGGTGCTGTTTGTGCGCTGCGCTGTGGGGCGACGCACCTGCTGTATTGAGCCGGAGCGGCGGCGAGGAGGAGGGCAGCTGTCCCGGGCATCCGTCAGCCTCCCCCGGGGAGAGCCCCACAGGTCCGCCCGGGCCGGGGCCGGTCCCTCCGGGGCCGGAGGGGTGAGCTCCGTCCCGGTCCGGCCCCGCTCGGCCCCCTCCGGCCTGTTTCACAGCGTACGCGATACGGGTTGCGGTCAGGCTGACGGACGCTGTGTCCCGTTTGCATCTCCCTCTGAATCAGGCTCATGTCAGTCCATTTTCCCTCGTGCCCGTTTCTCAACTTGAAGCTTTGTGTCCTTGTGCAAGTAGATCCACGAGAATCGCTTGTTTCAGACACAATAGCATTGACTTTGTGCAGACGCGACCCATAACGCACCCAGTGTGACCCCCGCTTCTCCCCACTCATGTCCCCCATTCGCAGTTTAGCCTGTATGATGTAGTGTCATCCCCCGGGTCTAACTGAGGGTAATAAACGAGTTGACTCGCCTCATAACGCGATTTACACGTTGTCGCATGTGGCGTGTGAGTGAGTGCGTCCAACCCCCTCCTCACGGCTACACTCGGGCCCGGCCCCTGGACATCGCTCTCCTCCCGACGTCTCTATTGTGCGGTGTGGCCTCAGAGGGGCTGTTGAAGAGATTAGGGTGCGGGGTGTATGGGACATGAGAGGGGCAGCGGGGTGATGATATGGGTATGCAGTTCGCCAAACTGACCTGAGATCCAAGTCTGTTGTGTCAAGGAAAGATTTGCGTGGCATGGCGATGGTCGGGTCATTTTGTGTCTTGTTGTTGTTGTTGTTGTTGTTGTTGTTGTTGTTGTTGTTGTTGTTGTTGTTGTGTGTGTGTGTGTGTGTCACTGCACAACACACACACTGCAAGGACGGCGCTGTTATCTGAGCTCAAAACCGTCCTTCAGGTGGGAATTATCAGGTTGAAGTGGAGTTGCAACTCAGCTGATTGTGGCACAAAGTCACAGGGGCGACACACTGGAGGCGTCGTGCGTTGCGTCCTTGTCAACGGGCGCTGCGTCGCACGTGTTGACGCGACGTGCTTGGACCAGAACGCAAACACCTGACACAGTCCTGAACCCGAGCTCGTGAAGAGACGTGTCACTCTTTGACATTCTCAGGTACACAACGCCTGACGCATCCGGTCTGAAACATACAGAGACGCTGCGCCCATTCTTTCCCATGAATGTAACGCACGCAGTGTGAACGAGGCTGAGCTAACAGTCCTTGAGTCCGCGGTGAGAGTTAATTTCGCGCACAGACGCAGGTGTGTGCACTCCCTCTCGAGGACGCGGGGACGCGACGCTGATTACGCACGAACCGCGGCGTATCTCGAGAGCGTCTCGCGCCGCCGGGTTCACGTCGCACGCGTCACGTCGCACGCGTCACGTCACGTGACGTGACGTCGGACGCTTCACGCGCGGCGTTCCTACGTCAGACGCTGTCCCTCCTGCGCAAGGTACTGCTGGGTACTGCGTGTCTTACCACAAGGTCCTGGGGACCAGATCCCAGCGTAACGCACTGATCAACAACTCAACGGCCACTGCGTCTGCGTGGCGCACGAGGAGTTGTGTCCCTGCGTAAATCTGAGCGCTGCGTCGTTGACGTGTGCCCAGCGTGACGCAACCCAGTTGCGACGTAGCCGTTGCCCAATGCGGCGACTCCACGCGTGACGCTTCCGGTGTGAATGACCCTGGTCTCAACTCCCATTTCAAGACAATCAGCGAAGAGAGATCTTCGCAACAGAGGATCTTGGCCGGAGTTTGAATTGACACCTGTGGCTGTTATCTGTGGATGTGTGTGGTGCTGGAGTGCGGTTCACCATCAAAGGTTTCGTGCGTTCAAGGAGTTCTGTCTTGGTCACGAAAGAGAATCGTTCAAATGGAGCACTTCAATCTGGAAGACAAATTGAGTGAAGAAAACCGATGCTTGAGACCAAGACGACCCCCGCGTTCCTTTCGTCGTCGAGAACTCTTTTGTTTCCTGTTCAGAACCTCCGTGTGCACAAACTCACACGCACATGCACACACACATACGCACATGCACGCACACACAGACACGTACCACGCTTACCACACACACAATACATGTACACACCCCCCCCCCACACACACACAGATGCAGGAAGACAGACAAACAGACAGACAGATACACACACATACACACACACACACACACACACACACACACACTTCAAGTCACGCTCACCGTGGACACCAACACCGCTGTCCTCATAAACCAGGATGAATCTGAAATTTAATTTCGTGTGTCAGGCCCATTGTGCTTCAGTGGAGTGAGATTTAAACGACCCAGACCCAGAACCTATTAATCCGTCGAGTAATGACTCGAGTAGGGACGTCCAGCTGTGAGTTACGGCGTCAGTAGGGACCTCCAGCTGGCCTGCGTGGTCAGGGGGTGCGGTCCCCTTTGTACGTGCTCACCTGGGTGTTGTAAAGGGAATTTGATGCGGGTTGGGGGCTGCAGCGCCGTCCTTGCAGTGTGATGTGTGATGTGTGATGCAGCGCCGTCCTTGGGGTGTGGGGTGTGATGTGTGATGCAGCGCCGTCCTTGGGGTGTGGGGTGTGATGTGTGATGCAGTGCCGTCCTTGAGGTGTGGGGTGTGATGTGATGCAGCGCCGTCCTTGGGGTGTGATGTGTGATGCAGCGCCGTCCTTGGGGTGTGATGTGTGATGCAGCGCCGTCCTTGGGGTGCAGGGTGTGATGTGTGATGCAGCGCCGTCCCTGGTGCGACAGGGTGCAACGCCGTCCACGAAGAGAGGGCAAGATGCACTGCCGTCCTTGTGGGGTTGAGGCCACAGCGCCATCCTTGAAGTCTGGGGCAGAGTGCAGTGCTGTCCCTGTAGGATTGCAGCTGCAACACGTTCATTGGGTGTGTGTGTGTGTGTGTGTGTGTGTGCTGAAACGCCGTCCTTTCGCGCACAAAGGGAGGCGCACGGAACAGCCACGCCGTTCGCAGCAAGAGCCGACGTGACCTGAAAATGCACTGTGTGAAATACACAAGGACGGCGCTGCAACTCCATGCAAAATCTCGCCGACAGAAGGTTTGTCGAGCCAGACCCAAACAAAAAGGATCAACGCGTGATTTATGACCAGAGACGAGATTTTACGAGATTCATAAACGGGAATGATTAATGTCGGCAAAAAGCGAGGGACCAGGTGAATAGCACTGTGAATCATGAGGTAATGATAGCTGGCTGATCACCACTGTATCTGATCTGTCTCTCTGCGGTTTGTCTCTCTCAGGTTTGTGTGATGTGAGATGTGAGATAGGGTCACACCGAGATGTGAGAAATGTCTTCACAAAAGCCTGAAAGGTGCAAAATTGTGTTTGTCATATGAACTCAGGGACTGAAAGAAATTTGTCAACATTTTTCTTTCCACAAGAAAGTTTAGTTTGACCACGTGTGTACATGGGAGTGTGGGACACACGGAGAAAAGGAGAACTCTTTGTGCCGTGCAGGCTGTGAACATTGCACCAAGGGGCCAGATGGCGGAGTGAGTCACGTGGTTGGTCAGCCTTGTGGTCAGTTCAGGCTGCACCCATCCAGAGGCCGAGTGTTTTTGTTTCACGAATTCGCTGTTGTGTGTGAGATCAAGAGCGGTACCCTCTGCAACTGGTGTCTCAGAGGTGGGTGTGGTGGGGCTGGGGTTGGGGTGGAAGCCTGAGCCCCCACCCCCACACCACACCCGACTGTCTGAAGCCGTGTGTGAACTTGATTAACGATGCCTGAAGCTGCTGTGTGTCCATCAGTCCCTCGCCGCTGATGAGTTCATGATGAGCAGTGGATGATGAGTTGAGTAATCAGGGAGTTATCACAACAGCGTCAGGATAGCGTCAGCTGATCCTCTCCAGCCCGAGATCAGGGAGGCAGGAGAGACAGGAGAGCCGCTGAGGCGGGCTCACAAAGGAGGCGTTGCGTTGTCTCATGGACGAGAAGCAGTGGAACGCATCAATGCAGGACGTATCAATGCAGCACCCCAGGGCTGGAGCACACTGGCTGTGCCAAGCATGAACAGGGCTGAGTGGAGGCGGAGCCCCAACATTCGCCTGTGTGTGTGTGTGTGTGTGTGTGTGTGTGTGTGTGTGTGTGTGCGTGTGTGTGCGTGCGTGTGTGCGTGCGTGTGAGTGTGTGTGCGACCTCCACATGGCGCAGTCAGATGTGTGTGTGAGTGTGTGAGTGTGTGGTGTGCGTGCGTGTGTGTGAGTGTGTGTGTGCAACCTCCACATGGCGCAGTCAGATGTGTGTGTGAGTGTGTGCGTGTGTGTGTGGTGTGCGTGCGTGTGTATGACGCACCTGACGTGAAATAGCCACTTCGATTGCGTTGTCTGCCCCGAGCCTCGCAGTGGCGACGCGTGGCCGTCTGAAGATAGAGAGAAGTGAGGGGGTGACGCCACGAGCTGATAGCAGAGCGTGTTGTGAAACGACAGATAATGCTGTTGTGATCGTGTGTGTATGTCAGCTGTTCCAAATTTCAATCTGTGGGTCGAGCAATTGTGTCGGTGGACTGGGCGTAGCAGGTGTACACACACACACACGCACACACCGCCCAAGATGAGTGGTAGCGTGCACGAACACACACACACACACACACACACACACACACACAAACACACACCACACTCACGCGCACACGCGCGGACATACGCCGTCCGGAGTGAGTAGGAACACACATACACCAGCACACACACAGTACGCACGCACACACACACACACACACACACACACACACAAGAAGGGAGGGGCGAGCGACGGCAGATCTGGGGACACCGGAGAACGAGCGAGGGATCGGGCGAGCAAAGCAAGGTGCTGTCACGCCCAGACCTATTTCACACAATTTTGTCCCAGTCAATGGGCATCCTGTGCAAACTGTGCGTGGACATGAAATGTGTCGTGTCGTGGTGCGTGGCGTCGCATGTGAATTGACCATGTGCAAATATTGTGTGTGTTTTGTGATGACTCCGTGTGCCCGAGTCTCAGGATAAATGTCCACAAATGTAGAGTTCCTTGATATTGAGCTGCTGTCACGAACCTTCCGTCTGTTTTGCACTGCTTTGTACACAGATGTGCAGAGGAGGTTGTGTTTGGTGTGGGGAGATGTACGCGCGTTTGGCGAAGACTGCAGTACATTTCTTCCACGTATTGCGTGCGTATCAGTTCAACCAAAAAGTACTCGCGAATACTTACAATCGCGACTTAGTGGAGCACCTGTTTGCATTCGAAGCGTGATGGGTTTTGGAAGACGTTCTGAGCGTCGTGCACACTGGTGGCGTCGTGCGTCGCGTCGCTGTGGAAGTCAATGGACGCTGCGTCGTCGCTTGTGTAGCCAGCGCCTATTGACCTGCACAGCGACGCAACGCGTGACGCACGCAGTGTGAACCCAGCCCCAGGGTATCTTCAGGTTCAGTGCCAAAAACTATATACAATAGAGACCTGTCAAAAGTGCGGACATGTTTGAAATAGGGACACAGAGAAACGTGCTTAAAGCACCACTTGAATTTGACCCCCGAGTATCTCCTACTTGAACCTCGGTGCAATTGTGTCACGCATACTGACACGCATACTGAAAAAGGGCCAAGAGAGGTTGGTGCGAATTTTGGCAGCTGACACGCACGCAGGGTTGGAGCACGGAGATAAGACTGAAAAATTCATGTTCAGCAAACCCAAGTGGGGTGACTCGGTTTGAGATGATAAAGGTTTGAGGAATTTGCTTTTGGTGCAGATGTGGACTCTTTAGGACACACCGCGCAAAGGCGCACGCACGCACACACAGAGAACACGCACGCACAGAGCACAAACGCGTGCACGAACGCACACACACACACACACACACGTCCTCCCCTTTCTCTCTCTGTCTCTCTCTCTCTCTCACTCTCTCTCTCTCTCTCTCTCTCTCTCGCTCTCTCTCTCTCTCACTCTCTCTCTCTGTCTCGCTCTCTGTCTCTCTCTCTCTCTCTCACACACACACACTCCACACACTCACTCTCACTCTCTCTCTCCCCTCACACAAATGTCTGTCTGTCTGTCTGTCTGTCTGTCTCTCTCTCTCTCTCTCACACACACACACACACACACACAAATCTCCCAACTTGAGGACATCAGTTTCCTCGTGCTCGACTGATGTAGCCTCTCTCTCTCTCTGGTACAACGTGAAGGAATTCGTCTTCTCTCCCTGTCATGTGCTTCTCACAACACTGCCGGGGGACGGTCTGCTGCAAAGTTTACATTTCGTACAACAGAAACCCTGAGTGAATACTTAATGCATGGGATAAGACGTCGCTTCCAGGCACACAGTCTCAACACCACGTGTGACCCGCTTCACAGCGCACGCGTCACACGTCACGTCCTCGCACGTGCTGCGTCATGGCACACGCCCCAAGATTTGGACAGTGAACGTCGAAACGCAGCGTCCATTGACGTGTGCAGGGACGCGACGCGTGACGCACGCTGTGTGAATGGGGCGTCAGAAGAACAGAGCGAACGACGGGGCAGGAAAAGTGACCCGCGTTTTGCGGTACAAAGGACTCGATGCAACGGAGCCCTGAGCGACGTCACGCTACGTTCACGCTGTGTGCGTCACGCGTTGCGTCCCTGTGGCCCGGTTCACACTGCGTGCGTCTGCATTGCCTGGTGTCCCAAGCCGGTTGGGCGCTTGGGTTGAACTCAGGCCCAATTGTTTCTGCCTGAACACAAGGGGTACAGGGTGCAACAAAGGAGACAAAGAGTTGAAATGTGCTGCGTCCCTGGTTCAGGTTCGTGGGCGCTGAATTGACTTGGGTCAGACCAAGCATCAAGCAGAGGTGCACAGAGAAGCCCGTTTCGTGTGGACGCCTTGCGCCTTCCAAGACTTGGGTCGTCAAACGGGCGTTGCGTCGCTGTGCGTGAGGCATCCAGTGTGACACTGGCCTCCGTGGAACACGGACCCAACGCGTAACGCATGAAGCGTGACGTCACACTGACGTCACCACGCTCTGAGCACAGGACACCCACCTCGGGGTGAACACATGTTTCCACTTCGTCTTCATTTGTGTGATCTGTTATCACTGTCCCCCGCAGGCCTCGTGCGTGCAGCAGGTGTGTGTGTGTGTGTGTCTGTGTGTGGTGTGTGTGTGGTGTGTGTGTCTGTCTGTGTGTGAGTGTGCGCCTGCGTGTGTGTGTCTGTGTGTGTGTGTGTGTGTGTGTGCGAGTTGGGGCAGCAGGTGCAGTGAAAGCGCACCCACCTGAGGACAGGGAATAGAGGAGCCTTTCTTTGACGCAAGTGCGCGCTTTGAAGAAGCCTCTTTAAAAACGTGGAATGTGATCGCAGTTGTGCCTTTGAGTTTGATACAAGTTCAGGGCTTTGGGGAAGAAAATTGCAAAATTTTGCAGGTGCGCGCTGGTACTCTTTCGTGACAGGCACCAGTTCTGTCCGGATAAAATCTGAACACGTGTGTTTCTGCGTGTTTGACCTTTGACCCCAGTGCACCTGACCCGCGCACCTGACCTCTCTTTGTCTTGAGACGCGGCTGCGAGCGCACTTGTTTACAGAGACGCGGACAGCGCTGACCGCTGGGCATCTTCACTGTGATGGACGAGTACGCTCCTCACAGCACAACCAGGAATACGAGTACACAGACGCACACATGCACATGCCCACCGCACACAGAGAAGCACGCACACACACACACGCACACACCAAAAATGCACACAACACTCACGCAGAAAAAAATGCCCATTGCACACACACACACTCTCTCTCCCTCTTCCTGTCTCTCTCTCCATCTCTCTCTCTCTCTCCTCCCTCTCTTACTCTCTCTCTCTCTCCCTCACACACACACACACACGTAACGGCCCGTTACTGACCAATGGACAGCCTCCTCCTCACCTTGATTGATCGCGCAGGTGTTACTCTCAGGTGAGACGGTCGGCGGGTCTTTGATGTCGCGATTCGATCTGCTCCGTTATCCGTATCTGAGGAGGCTGACTTTGTGCGAAGGCTGCAGCGCCGTCCTTGGGGCATTGCGCTATTTTGGGAGGCCCAGGTCTCAGCATTGAGTGAATGGGTCCCAATCCACAGTCATCGCCCCTTTTTCCACAACTACCGTAAAATCCCGCGTATAAGACCCCCTTTTGATGCTAAAAAATTTATGCCAAAAAAGGGGGGTGGTCTTATACAAGAGGATAGGGCTTTTGACATCATTGATCAACAATATTACAAGAAGTTATAAGTCAAGAGTAGAAATAAGAAAGTAAAGCATCAAAGGAGAATAGGATCAGTCAAGGAATCATTAAAATTGAGTTTAAATTGGGACAAAATAGAAAATAGTTACCTGAGAAGAGTACATTTGTAACTTTT
>JAAUXT010145104.1_pt1 | contig 19132 bp, 15 predicted proteins | sample 7278171 | NCBI WGS metagenome assembly JAAUXT01 (sample SAMN14350112, study PRJNA611818) | marine sediment metagenome | isolation source: surface marine sediment (1.8m) | place: French Polynesia: Moorea | collected 2018-08 | reverse complement strand
ATAAGTCAACTATTTCACTCATCATCGTTCAATATGTGAAGAAAGAACTCGTGCTGCACACTCGTTTTTTCTGAACCCATATTGAACGATGATTCGTGCAATATTTGTGACTTATACAACTCGTGCGATATCTTCAAATATGAAATCTAAGAGCACAACCGTTCATTATCTGGCCAGTAATTTGTCTCTTGCAGATATTTCATGTTTTCAGATATTTCACTTGTTGTATAAGTTAACTATTTCACTCATCAGTGTTCAATATGTGAAGAAAGAACTTGTGCTGTGCACTCGTTCATTCTGAATACATATTGAACGCTGATTCGTGCAATATTTGTGACATCACGGGCTTGTTGATCCTTGATCTCTTGTTGCGTGAGCATTAGGAGCGCTGAGACACGTTCTGTGATAGTCGGTCGGGTCAGTCAATCTCCTGGTGAGGAAGCAACATGTCACGTGCGGTCCTTGTTGCATCAAACACCAGTCGGCGTTGACGTGCGCAACCTGCAGCCAGAAAGGCGCACACCCTTTTGAAAGATGATCAGATATCAAATCGTTCTTTCTGTGGGCACTCGTGTTGCCGCATACGCGCAGTGCGCGCGTGCAAACGCTGACAACATGCACACACTTTCGATACGGGCGTTTGTCATTTGTGAATGTTTCACGTCACATTTTCACATTATCCATCACATCATGCAAGATTCATATTTACGTCGTTCGGCTGCAGGGGCCTCAGCATGAATTTCGTTTCACGGTTCAGCCGGCTGCAGGAAAGGGAGTTGTTCCGTCGTCTGTGTGGGATGTCGCGTTGGTGTCTGTGGCTCAACAACCGTTTGTGCGTGAAAGGCGGGGAATGCCCCTCCTGGATCTGATGCACATGTGTGCATGCCACAGACACTCAGTACTCACTACCGTCAAGTCGCAATGAACCGTGTCAATCAAGACAAACGTCAATCTTTACAAAGTCTGCTTTTGCCTGTGAGTTCTTCGATTTGGCGCTATGATGGCAAGTTGGAACTTCCTTCCCACTGAGTCTCCACCTTGGGAGCAAAAGATCGTATCTTCACGGTCACTTCATCCAGTTCATGATTTGATAAAAATATGTCCAATTTTCCCTCCGAAATTTGTCTTTTGGTCCGGATTTCGCTCTTCTGCATCGATCAGATTGGGCGTTCTCATTATCACGCAAAGAGCTCGCATCGATTTTTGTGAGCCGTTCGAAGAAACCTTATCCCTCCTGAAAGGGGATCGTCTTGCAAAGTCTACTTTCACTTGATGACTTCGATGGACAGAATCGTACCGGGCGTCCTCACGCAAACGACAGTTTTGACTCTTCCTGCTGATCGTTCACCTGTGTCCCCCACTCCAAAAATATTAACTCCAGGCTTTTGAGGTGCGTATTGGACTGCAAGTGAGAAGTAAGGAGCAAACTGTTTTCGCGTTTCGTGGTTGATCTGAACAGTGAAACTATTTCATCTGTTCCTTGCAGGGATTTTTGTTGATGGGCGGCACAAAACTGATAAAAACTGTTGCGTTGTAGCGAAGAGAACACTTGTGAGGGCACATTGCCCCGAATCTTCCGTTTTGTTGATCACAAACCAACGGCCTTTTGTGAGAGGGAAACGCCTTGGTTACAGATTTCCGCTGTTGACGCTGATTCAAAACAGGGGACGTGCGCCTCTCGGGCGAGAGAGGAGGGGTGAGGTGCTCACTTGTTCGTGTGTCATGCAAATTCATGACAACGTGGAGAAAACTGACTGGAAGATAATAGCTGTTGATTCTGACCCACAAAAAAAAAAAGAGCGGCATAGAACCCAAGGCAGCAGCACGAGAGGCGAACATGAAACGCGCAGTCTGTGTGAGGCGAGTCTGGATGATCTGGGCGTGGACCTGTCAGATTCACGTCTGCACACACAGTGAGAGATATACGCACCAGCGTAACCTGGGTGGACCAACACCTGGCTGCCGTGCGACCTCCAGGACCGACTCCGTTGAAGTCAGCGAGTCCCTTGATCTGTGTCCAGGAAACACGACGCAACCACGAGACTCGTCCCTGGTTTGTCGAGTTTGTGAGGTGACAGATTCACGGTGCCTGAGGAAGTTTTTGCCTGGTGTTTTCCGCCGATGTCAGCAGAGAAGCTCATTTTTGTTTCCGGTTCAAGACATTTTCGTGAAGTTTCTTGAGCCCCTTTGCTGACGAACAAATGTGTTTCATGCCGCAGCCTTTCTGACATTGCAAGCTGTAATGGTTGTGGTGCACCAAATTCAGAGACCACAACGCGAACAAGTTGCTGAGATGGTGGTGAATCTGGCAGTTGTGTGAAGCCCTCTTTTCGACGGAAAATTTCTCGCCTGAAGCTTCAACCAACTTGACCAGGATTGATTGCGTGGATACAGTCAAATTTGCCAAAGTGAGGGTCGTACTTCTTTGAAACAGCAGTGGTGTGAGGCGAACAAACTCACTGCAGCCGCCCCCGGGAGGTGCATTCATCATTCAGACGGGTCCCGCAGGTGTCAATGGAGTCGGGTGCAAAATTAGTTGAAAGAAGAAAAAAGTCAATCGCGAGTCCAGGTAGTCAGAAGCTGGATGCTGCAGAGCGTTGTTGCAACAAACTTTTGAATGGGTCGAATTGAGGAGGGCAAAGACATGCGACATCACCCTGGCACCTCGTTGGGGGAGTTTCGTCATGGAACCAGCATTTCTTTGGTTATTTGTGCGTTTTGCTCAGTGACACGAAGCCCAGCATCGTTGCGGCAGAAGAGTTGTGTGAAGTTCTTCAGAGGCATGGGATCGCAAATTGCATTGTGAATATGCTGCTGAGTTGCAGTTCCCTTTTTGTCCACGTATCCAGACGGAGACGGATTGTTCAAATGAGAACCAAAGAGCAACTACTCCTCACTTCTCTGTATTCCGTGTCGCAAAACCAAGTGACCAGAGACCCCGAGGCCGCGACCAGGCTGGGTTGGATTGCCAAACGAATTGAATCTGCCTGCTGGAGGACAATATTGATATGACAAATAGAGCTCATTGTGGGTCATTTTCGGGACGGGTCCGATCCATTTATCAGAGTGACCTGGTGATCCCCACGATGCTGCAGTCCATTCTCTGGGACGCAACTCTGTGTTGCCCGTGGATGCATGTCAGTATGTCAGTGGCATCCTGAGTTGGGGGAAATATGTCTGGGTCATGAAGCACTGGAGCGATGCAGCATTCTGTTCTTTTTGATGAGATTCCACAGAAGAGAGCGCAGGGACAATTTACTGGACTGTCCGGCGTTTGGCCTCGCCCTCTTTGTGTGTGTTTCAACCAAAAACGGCACCAAACGCACCATGTGAACACACCCAATCGTCTACATCTACTATCAATGCGTACCAACGACACTCAGAATCATATTCGCACTGAGTGAGGCAGTCGTGGTTTCTGGTCAGTTCTGAGCGCAAGGAGCTGGACGTCTCTGGACTGGTCCAGCCATAATTGGTTAGCCACTTGCGCAAGATCACACGAAAGTTGCACACAAGCTTGTTGTTGCAATGGGAAAGATCCCCTGTGCAGCAAGCACACTCGTGATGCAGCTTCCCGGCCCATCCACGTAACTCGGCGTGGACGCAGTGTGTAAATTTCCCCTGGGTGCTGCCAGGCTGCGGCCATGAAAACAGCGTGACAAAACGATCGCTCTCTCACGGCTGTCGCTCGGCCTTCCTGTCGGAAGTTTGTACGCACAGAATTGCTGGAGCCGCTGCAGACGTGTGCCACAGACCTGGGGATGTCGAATTCAATCAAACAGGTTGTCTGTTTGAATACCTGTGAAGCAGCGTTCAAAGTCCAGACATGCATGTCTTGCCTCGCGGTTTGCAAATGGGTTTGCGTCGAAGTCATGAATCTGTTGCGCCAAATTGCTGTTTCCGTTAATTCCGACTCTGTCAAGTACAGGTTTGTGTGAGATTAAGAAGCTGAACGAGCACACTTCTCGAGTTGTACACCTTTGAGCACCTCCTCGTGTTTACCGTCCTTGATTGAGGACTCGTTTTCTTCTTGGTGATAAGCGTTTCGCGGTCTCTGCACCAGCGACGTTTGGGGGTAAACCTTGAGCAGTGCCAGAAAGAAATCGCGCGTGGACCAATGTGAGATTGTTCTCGGCTGAATGTCGGAGGCTCCTGATTCACACACGGGAGCTTGTTGGGAGTCGTGTCCTTGAAGAAAACAGATTACCAGTCGAAATCGTGTAAAAGCTGCAGCGAGAATTCACCGCACAAGTTTCACTGTGTCTTGGCCTAAATCTTATTTTGGTGATATTGTTTGGAGAGTCCTACTTGGCAATGTTATCAGAACTGGAACTGGTTCTTTCTCTTGTCAGACCAAAGAAACACGAAGGAACTTGGCTGTTGAAACATTACCTGTGAAAAACTACGTCAATAAATATTTGCTTGCTCTCGTACTTGCGTGGAATGTGTGAAACAGTTCCGCGGACGGTTCGTGTGAAAACCAGGGTTTGGAAGCTGAATTCATTGAGACCTTTCATGAGAAACCAGCAGAAGACAACAATGAAATGTTCTTCACATTGACTTGTTCCGGTACTTGCATGAGCACCCAAAGAGATGGCCTGAAAACTCACTGCAGCGGCGGCACAAGATGGGCAGAAGACGAAAGGAATGACACAAAAGAGACAAACGTTAAACGTGGAACGAAAGGACCAGTTTTGTGTGAAATTACGTTGTCAGTGTCCTGGTTTATTGGAAATCTGGAACATTTTCCTGTGTGATGCAGGAATGCAGACAACATTGTGTATTCCGAGCAACTTCAGACATCCACCTTTGGGGCTGGTGCACGCACGCGAAGAGAGAAGGCAGTGTGCACAATACAGCAGAACATTTGATCCCACTGTGTTGGTCTGTTTTGGAAGACCTTGAAGAGTAACACGTCTTGGTGGATTCAGCGAGTACATTCTGTAGCCTGGAATGTGCTGCTTCTGCGATTGGTTCTGGAGACGGTTTTTAGGATCAAGCCCGTCTTCTCAAAAAACAGACCTCACGTGCAACGTGTGGACCATTGCGTGACTCGGCAGTGCAGATTCTCGGTTTCCCATTGAACTCAGTCATCACTACATCAATGGGGGTGGACGCAGATGTGAACAGTTCGTTCTGATTGATCAGAATTGAAGTGTCCTCGCACATCTATCCATTACACCGTCAACAACAGTGCGTTCCAACTTGTCTCCACTGACGTTCATCCCACAACAGTTTCAGACAAAGCTGGACGTCAGAAGAGTTGCTTGTGAGCAAATAGTCACGGTGTGGACATCTGAAATCTCCCCTTTTCACACCTTTGTTGCAGGCAAGAGAGATTCGAAGCAGGTGTGATTTGATTGACGCAGAAACGGCGCTGGAAAAGGTCGTCCGGACAATGACTTTTGTTTCGATCGGATATCTGGGTGCTTTTGTGCGCAGTAATTAGCGTGCCGAACCGGATTCTTACCTGTGTCGACTCCTGTCGTGGTCGCTCATTCCCCCGGCAGACGTTGAGCTGTGAGGGTGTTACCCGGAGTCTTGTGGATTGGGGCATGCGATGTTCGTTGCCTCCAAGAGTCTGGTAAGTGGTGCATTTGAAGTTGTGTTTTCAGCCCGCGGCATTCCGCCGTGCCTCGGGCTTGGTGCAATCACCATGGTGGTGTTCTGTGTTTGTGTATGTCTGTGGACCATTGGTTTGTGGAGGGGGGGGGTTGAACCTGGTTGCATTTTCCATTGGATTTCTTGACAGGGCAAATGTTCCCAGGAAAAAAACAAAACAACAACAGTTGGTTTGCCATCTGACTGACAAAACCAGTGGTTGGTAATTCTCCCCCACCCTAGGCAACAAACCCAAGTTGGTTTGCTGCCCCCCCCCCCCTTGATTTGATTGATTTGAAAACCCTTGTAACAAAGCCAATGGTTTATCTCACAAACCACGCTGGCAGGCACCAAAGGCGTGTTTTCTGGAATAATGTGTGTTATGAGCACATCGGTTGCTGTAAGGAGCCGTGAGCTCGTTGCGTTTTGATCTCTTTTTGGTGTGCAGTACCGCCAGCTCGATTGGAGATCGGGGTCTTCTGTTTGATGCGGTACAAACGATTGTTCACCAACCACTGAAGATTTTCTACGTGTCAGGCAGCGTCCTGCAAAGCTGTCGGAAGCTCAAGATCATCGATCATCTGGGAAACACATTGCCACCAGGATTCAGAATCCTGAGTATCCGCATGAAATGCACGCTTCTTTGTGAAAAAAGCGTCGCTTAATAGAGGACGGTGTTGACGATTGTATGTTAGTGACCGATCATGGGTTCAAGTTTGTTATTGCGGGTGGGGTTGGGGGGCTACCACAACAGCGCCGGCGTACGTTCGTACGGTGAGTCTGCGGGTTATGCATGCACGAAAATAATTAGTGGTGACTTGTTTCCAGAAGGTGTACAGGCCCGCCCTCCCCCCAACAAGACGGAAAGTTGGAGGAAACCTCCTGTAAGAAAATTGATATTTTCAAAAATTTGACCAAAATAGCAAGCCTTGTATTGAAGGTTGGAGCCCCACCCCCTCGCCAAAGAATGCACTTTGTTCCGAAGTGCTCGGGAAACAAAATTTGCTGTGACTTGCTGCTTGGACACCAGAGAGGTGACTCCTTCACGTGAACGTGAAGGCCAGGTTGCCAGCTCAGTTCACAAGGGTCGGAGGGTGTCTCTGCTGAGTGTGCTTGTTTATGGCAGTTCTTGTGACGAAGTCACGACACGAAAAATCAACCGAATGGTTCTGAGTTCTTGATTTCCCAAGTGAAACAGGGTACTAACGAGAGGACGCGCGCGCGTACGCCCGAAGAACGCTTGGAGTTTTTGTCACACAGCAGCTCGTACCTGAATGAACGGATTGTGTCTACTGTGATTTGCAACAGTGTTCCATCTGCCAAGTGCTCAGAGTTCAATTTGTGCTTCTGTTTGACATGACTTCGGCTGAGTGCGAAAGCTTGAAAGCTGCGAGTGTGTTTTTCTCTCCACGTCGGGCCCATCTGGGGAACAATCTGAAACTGCTGGGAATCAGTTGCGGGGATTTAGATATCATTGCATCTCATTTGCAAACTGACGTACTGAACATCGTGCGGTTGTGTAGCAACGAGCAATCTGCCATTATTAGTCTGCAGAATTGTTCACACACAGAAAGCAAGATCTCTGGACGTTTGACTGATATGTGGACAAAGTAGGACTTTGTTGATAGCGTCTTGAGGTGTTTCAAACACCACGTCGTTCCACGTCATGACTGAAACACGCCACTCCTGAAAAAAGGGCATATTCTGCACGGCAAAAGGTGACTTCGATGCACGACCGGCAGTTGGCGCACGGATGAAGTCATTGGAGGTGGGTTTTATTGAGAAAGACTCTCCACCAGCATCTGGCATGAACCTTTAGCCGTTGATCTTGATGGGAATTGCCGTTTTCTCAACGCTGGAGCTGCCGGGATTATTTTTTTCGCTGGGAACGGTCTTCTCAAAAGTTCTGCCGTCAGTGCCGGAAAGCTGCTTCTGGGTTTCATTGCACTTCTTTATTTCCGCTTCCTTTCTTGCACTTTTCTTGTTGGCGTTTGTCATTGTGTGATCATCTCACTTCCTGCCCGTGCTCCAGTGTTGCCACAGCGGCGCTGCGGAAATCGTCTCTCCACGCCTTTCCTGAGGAAACCTCAGCTTCGAGCCGACTGAACACTCACCTTGAATCAAACATCTTAACGTTTTCAACAGTGGGGAAGTGCAACAAGAGGACGGTCAAGTTGACGTGTTGAGTCACGCCAACCGGGTCTGGCTTGCACTTCCGGTCAAGGAGATGTCCTCGTGTTCCGCGAACTTTTGAACGTCCAGATTGTCAACAGCAGTTTTATCTTGATCAACCTGTTTCATCGCAATCAAACTGCCTCATCGCACTCGTGCACGCAGTCTTCTGTTGACTTGCGACAGTCCTCTTCACAGTTCGTGTGCACTTCTCGGCGACAGATTGAGTCAGACGTGTTGATGACACCCCACGTCAAGAACTACGCGTGCAAACTACAAGTTACGTATTTGTTCCGGAGACGATCGTTGACAGTCGTGGACAGGAGAAAGTGTCTCCATTTATAATTGACAGCTGTGCGTATTGGCATCGTTGCTGTTTTGTTTGTCTTGCATTGCCATCTGCATCTGCAAACAACTTTTCCTGCTTCTCTCATCTCCGTCTTCTGCCGATGCGCGTATGGATTTTTTGCGTGAAGGCTGCGCATCACAAACGCCAGTGAAATTCGTCCCAGCTTCGCTCCCGGCTAAAAAAAAAAAGAACCGTGTCGACAAATGTTGGGTTTTGCACCGCGCTGTTTACGCTGCAGAGCTGCAGAGCGAGAATGGGAGGCGCTGGGGTTTAATCAAGAGACAGGTGAATCTCATCTCCCAGCAGGATTCCGTGCACTGATTACTCGGAGTTCAGCTTTCACTGAGGAGGTGAACTATGTCACAGTATCATGGGGAAGAGACGTGCTTAGATGACGTGTGTTGCTTGCTCTCGAAGTGTCCGAACGGATTTCTTTGTCGCGCTGTACAGTTTCAAGGAAATGTGAAGACAAGCTAGTCTGACAAACTCGTCTGATCGTCGTGTGAACTCTTGCATCTTTCATGGCACTGACTCGTATGCGAAACGTGGACACCAGACAACTCCAGCCTGAGTGAGGAGATCAAGTTTGCTGCTCGGAATTGCCATGGTTCTGAAGGATACTCACCACCATGTACCGACAGTACCGAGAACAGATGGTGACCATGTTGACGAATGCGTTCAAGGTAATTATCCGTTTTCGTCTCAGACCTGAGTTGCTGTTGAGGTTCCATGAGACACACAAGGAATGTGTGCGTGTGATCATCACGAGGTTCATACTGTATTTGCCCGCACGAAAGACCCTTCGGCAACACTATTTTCAGTCGTCACTTTGGACCAGAACAGACAAACAGTTTGTTCAACACAACACGAGGGAAGTTCAGGCGATGAACCAAACCAGCAGAAAGACTCAGGATTGCGGGTCTTGTGTGGAGGTGGAAAGTTGGAAGGAGAGGTTCACCAGTCGTTTTCCCACCGGTGTAAGATCGCATAGTTGAAGTTTCCAGCTGCTGCCGACAGGTACCTGACTGGTTCACCGTCTGAGATCTCGACGTCTTCTCGGGATGGGGCCGGGGTGCACTGTTACAGATGTGAGGCGTTTTGTGCGAACGTACCTCAGCTGCCTGTCAAAAATATTGAATGTTCCGACAGAGCACAGGAATAATCTGGAGTCACGGTTGTCAATAAATAGAATCCAGGGCAGAAGACTCTCGTCCCGTGTTGCATGTCAAACGGAGCACGGCGCGTTCTACTGCTGAATGGACATTCTGTAGATCAATACTTGTGTGGCCTTTTCGATGGCAGATCCATCAACTGTGCATGATGGTGAGCGTCTTTGCTGGTCTCAGACATGGACATAGACATTGCGCTGGATGTGGAGCTTCATGAACTCGAGAAAGGATCTCTCCAGTGCTGCAGCGAACGACATGGAGCACATAACGCTGCTAAATCGAGTTAACCGGATTTCGAAGAGCAATCGAGAAGTGAGTTCTTGCACTCGAGAAACTTATTGCGCGAGCAGGTTGCACTTGTTTGTGAATGATGAAAAACTGGTCTTGATGTAAATTGCAGTGTGGGAGCTGGAGCGCTTGGTTTCAGAAGGCCTGAACCAAAGTCAGTTCGTTCCGCATTCACGTCGTATTCAAATGCTTCGAGCTGGAGTCAGAAGAATTGCACACATGTCTGCTGCTCTTCACACTACCACAAGTCATCGCTTTGTTCTGTGAAGCCTTTTTGAAGGAAAAAAACAGATTGATTGGAAACCCCAACATGTTTGGTGTGGGCGTCAGGGATGAGCTGACCACTATTGTCCCCCATATTGCCCTGTGAAGCAATTGACGTCTTCTTCAACTGTTTACCGAAAAAAATTTGATGTTCTTCAAGTGCAACAAAAATCTGCGTTTATGGTTTTATGGCAGGATAATAGTCCTTGGCTTTGCACAGTTGAACACGAAAGTGGATCAAGTATTGATCACAACCAGAAGAGCAAGATCGATTCTTAACGACAATAAGTGAAGGGGAGTGAGCTCCGTTTCACCTTCTGGACAGCTTTTGTGTTTCGAAACAACATGGTGGATTTTCCCTAGCAACCAAATTTGTTTTTGCTGGAAGTATGTACCGGAGGTATCTGCAGCTGCTTTCGGCGATTGAGGTAATCTCCATCGTGTGTTCGGACCATTTTTTGTTTCGAATGATTTGAAAGCTTTCACAATCCAGCAGTGTTTGAAGAAATATTTCAGTGAGTTCTGAAAAGTCCAGTATGACGTCGGTCGAAGAGACATATTTGAGAGGATTTGTTCGTTTTGACGGTGTTTTTTGTGGTCGAGTGCCAGTTGCATTCGTATGTTTCGCCTCCAAGTCAGGCCCAGGTACCGGTAATGAACAGGAATTACTGAATCTGGTAAATCATTCATGACTCACAATCGTTGCCCAAGGAGAGACTCGTCCATAACGAGCTATTTTTTTCGTTCGCTGGCACGTGAAGATTTGTTCAAGAACGAACGAGCTTTTCAGCTTCGCAATGGTGTGGGCTTTCCGGCAAATGAACTTTCAGTTTCAATTCTTTGGTATCGCGCTGGATCAAGAGTAATCGAAACGGAGTTTTCCACGAATCTTCTAAGGTTTCCGAAATGAACAGGAGTTGCACACCTGGATTGCGCTTTTCAGACTCTTGCGTTGAGCTGAACTGAGGCTGAAGATGCTGTGGAATTTTTGTTGTCCCGGGCAAGCTGAGCTGTTTGTCACCTGGCTTGAATGAAAGCCAGTCTTCTCAACGAACAACGCCGTCTGCCTACAGAGAGCCTCGAAGCGTCCAGTTTGCCACGGTTCAGAGCAATCGGCAGAGCAATTGGCCAAACTTCGTACTGTCAGCCCAAAAAGCTGAAAACTCACAGTTTGCAAGCCTCCCCCTGTGCGCACACACACAGACACGAACACACACACACACACACACACACACACACACACACATTCGCACACACAGCTGGATGAACACTGTTGTTTGAACCCCACCTCCACCCCATGCCATGCTGGGCTGAACCCTGGTCAGTGACACCCGTTTCGCTTCTGTTGGTGACAGTTTCAGAGAACTGATGAGACCTATAGAACTTGTTCAGGCACATTTAGTTTGCGTGCTGCGGACGAAGGTGAACTTGATGTCGACTGGTGGGCAACAAGTCGTCGTTCATTTGAACGGACATCCCGATTTCTCACTGCCGCGCCGCCCTGTGTCTGGCACCCGACTAACAGCTGTTTGTAGGCATTTCCGCTGCGGATATTGTATTTGTCGAGTCTCGGGTGGTCTTTGTTCATGTCAAATGGAAAAGGCAACAAGAGAGGAGCTGCAGCTTTCAGTTCGCGTTCAATCCGTTGTGCAGCAAATAGTTTCTCAGCCTTTTACCTGAAGAAACATTTTGCGTTTGCGACCAAAGATAAACACCTTCCACACCTTCGCCCACTCAGCCACCACTGCAGACGAACAAACTTTCCTTTGCAGCCAAGATGTTCGATGCACTCGCTTGTGTTGGCGATCTCTTTTGACCTCTGCTTGCGTGTTGTTTCAGGACGAGGCGCAAAAGACGCAGTCCGGCGGCGCGGCGGCTCAGCACGCTGGTGGCGGCGGTGCGGCGGCGTCAGGAAAGAGCGACACGCCCCCTAGCGACGAGCGCGATGACGAGGTGTCGCCTGTGCAGCAACCGCCGGCGCGACGCGCGCGGCCGCGACGAGGCGCCGTCAGCGCCGAGGTGTACACCGAGGAGGACGCCGCCTCCTACGTGAAAAAGGTAGGACGGCGTTCGTAGTTTCAACTTCCGAGACTCCGCCTTTCGCGAAATCTGGTGTGAGCCTGAATTTTCCACCAAAATCGAAAAGTGGACTGTGTTCGAAAACTGTGTGATTCGGCCTCCACTCTTCTGTGTCAAAAATGGAGAGATGCCTGAGATGCAAATCCAACACAGCTCTCTTGTCCCCTGCAGACTGTGCCCCACCGTGCACAGTGTCTGCCGGAGACTGGAGCGGTTTCTTTCAAGGGGATGACAATGGACGGACGTGCGGTGACTGGGATACAGAGACAACACTGTTGCTGTGATGTCAGCGCGTGGTGATTCTGCAAAGTGGCTGATACTCGTACAAGGAGAGTGTGCGGCGAATACGGCAGGGCACGACCGTTGAGGTCGTGTGGGTTGCAGGTGATCCGAAGAAGTTTTCTGTCTGTTGTGGACGATCCTCAAAAGGAAAACGTCTGACACACTGAGACAGGAGTTGTTTCTGTTTCAGTTGACCAGAGCCCATTTGTTCATTTCTGCGCCAATCGAAACAAAAACCATCTGTTTCAAATTTTCTGTGCTGATTCACTGTATTCTCTCAAAGAAGGGAAAATCTTACATGTTTTTGCTGAAAAGAAACAACCCGAAGCCTCAACTTGTCCGCTGTGCAGCCTTGACGACATGTAATCCCCGTGTCGGAGCAGGCCTAATGCATGGCAGTTTGATGCTGTCGTCAGGCACGATCAATTCTTGGTGAAAAGGTCTCGGTCCGAACCTGAGCTAATGAAGTCACGTCCACAGTTAACCTGCGCTTAACTGCGCTGACGGAGACAGCCCAGAGTCCGTGCGATCTGCAGTGCGTTTGTCTTGAGTCCTTTGCTTACAAGTCGCCGGTCTCCAACCTGTCCGGTCACATTTCAGAGCAAAGAAATGCTGCGGTGATCGAGAAGCGAGCGTGTCAGACCCTACAAGGTACCAACACTTTGGATCGCCTGCAGTCGAACTGAAAGGATTGATTCTGGAAGGTTGTTTCACTTCTAATGTCCCAAACACGACACCAATTGAAGGGAACCGCCCATTGGCAGGCAGCAGAACTCGTTGGGGTTCTTGGGGGGTCATGTGGGCAGGGTTTCGAATCGGGCACGTTCACATTGGGTGGGGCCAGGTCTGCAACGAAACGCGTTCCCCGGTTCGATCTGTTTTCGTGCTGGTGCCTTGCGGATCCGTCCCGCCTGGATTTCAATTCGACGCGCCTTGAAAGTTGTTGCCGGAGAAAACACATTGATTGAGCAATTCCAGCAACTTCATTCTTGCCAATCGATCTGCACCCGAACACCACCCATGATTTTTCTTGGCCAAGGCGAAGGTTCTTTTTTCTCATTGGTGCGTCAAACATGTGCGACGCGCTGAGTCTGCACTGGGTTTATGGCGGAAAAGGGAGGAGGAAATCCTTTGCTTTGGCTCTGGCGATCCGATCTGCAGAACTTTTCCACAAAGCACCTGCCATTACCGGCTGTGGAGGCCTCTCATTTCCTCCACGACATGCTTTTCAGGACAACAACAGCGAGTCCTACGCACAGAAGGCGCCATCGAACCTTGCTGCAAAAAGTCTGGGTGGGACAAGCGAACTCAACCTGTTTCTCGTCAGAAATGGATTTGAAGTCTCCATCCTCAAGCAAGGCAACACCATTTTCGTCGAACGACATTGAATTTCCTCTGTGATTGTCCTTTGTGTTGATTTACTCTGTGGCATTAAGTTTTGTCACGAAACTTGCGTTGAATGTCTGGGCTGACAAGAGACTTTTTTTTTTAAGGCGTCGTGGCCGAGTAATTGAGCAAAATGAACTCACGCAAGCGGATCCACGAGAGATGTCCGCGAACTTCCGGAATCTTCTGGCACGTTTCAGTTCTTGCCACCACAGCGTTCCCTTTTGGGGAAGTGCGAGTTCATTTGAGTGATTTCATCTTTCTGACTTTGTTTTGTTGTCGCTGCATGCTGTTAACTTTTGCGTTTTCTTGAATTTTTCATGAGTTGTTGATTTGGCCAAGGTTGGAAGATCACACACGGTCCTACAAAGTGCATGGAACAAGAATTACGAATGGCTGCCCTGAAACTTTGATTCCTCGTCAATCTGGACGACACGGAAAGCGAAAACCGAACACGCCACCAGAAGTGTGAAAAAAATTCAATCTGAAGTGCATCAGAAACAATGGCTCAGTTTGGGTGTGTGCTTTCAATTCTTGAATTTTCCTCTGAGCTTCAGCAGAAAACATTTTGGCACTTGCCACTCGTCCTGAAATTCGTTGCAGCTTCGATTTTAATTTCTACCTCCAAACGGGCCAACGTTCGCAGGTTCACTTTTGTGTTCGGAGCAGGAAGGCAGATGAGGCCTCTTGTTGGTTGCTGGCATGGGAAGGGGCGGGTGAGCAAAGACGACAAACGAGTGCGAGTCACACTTTCATTCTGGGCTTCTCAGTGTCGGGGCTCGTACTGCTGCAGTGTAATTGCATGACTGCGGCTCTCGGGCTTGTGTGACCCAGTGGGTTGAGAACCTTGTTCCCTGCAATAATGGCGCCTGATTGTGGCGCTCGAGGGGCGTGTTAACAACGCCGTCTAATGAGGACAGGTGCTGCGGGCGCTCGTTAGTTTCCTCACACTGCGAGAAGGGCTCGTGAAGATAGTGTTGTCTTTGCCTTTGCGATCCAACATCAACTGCCCTGCAGTTTTTGCGTGTGAGAATCAGTAATGTACGTATCTGCAGAGGACTGGTGCGATCGCAGAACTTGGTGTGTCCCGTGCATGCTGACACTCTGTTTCAGTTGCGCAGGTGCAGTACGTAGATCCATCCAGTTGCTGATATCCTCATTTGAGTTTGAAACTTTGCTGCAGTGATGGACCTTGTGTGTATTGTGCATATTGTACGAAAGGCTACTAACTTTTCTTCCTCTCAGAAAACTGTTCTTTATTCTGTGGTGAGATGGTTTTGTCCGGGTGACTGACTTGCGGGTTGACAGCTCATCTGAAGCAGGCGACGTGTCATCACAGTTCACTAGGTTTATTGTCTCATGAACAGCTCGAGCGGTGGCCGAGCAGATCCTGCGCGGCCAAAACGACGCTGCTGTTCCTGGAACCTGACATGAATATTGCCTCAGCGTGAAGACGTTTACGAGCCATTAGCAAAGGTGACAGAAGCTACAGGGCGGTACATTGCGTGTGCGCTGACTCCTCACTGGGGAGCTGTCGTGCGGTTCTTGCTGGAGAGTATGAGCGGGTGCTCAGTTTCACCTGCTCCTCAGTTTTCATCAGTATCAGTTTCAGAAGTGGAAAAATCTGCTTTCGAACATGTGCTTTGGGTGCACAATGGCCACACGTGTGACCAGCTGGAGATGAAATTGTGACTGCTGATCGCACGGTATCCTCGCGTTCGAATAAATATATTGAGTGGACGCCAAAGACCAACACTCCATTGATTTCAGTCACAGGAAGGTGGACGACGATGATTGAAAACACAGTGACAGCGCAGCTGGACGGAGCTGCGTGATGAACGCAGCCACCCAGCCCCGCCGCTCCTCGCGCGCAGTTTGTCAAGTCGCCCTGATCCCGCTGACGCTCGTGAACAGCAGCCCCAGTGACCGGAAGCCGCTTGTCACTCGGTAGATCACAGGCTCCGGGCAGCCGAATCCGACTCAGCCACGAGATTTGTGAGGTTGAGGTGTGAGCACCGGAAACATTGGTATTCCGATCGTGGTCTCGGTCACATCTGTCACCCATTGCAGCAGAATGTGCAGCGAGTGACTGACGTGCTCAGATCGCATGTGAGTCTCCATTGTTGTTTCACTGTATGCTGGTTCTGTGTGTTGTCCTTCAGTTGTGCGCAGAACATTTTGCAGAGATGTCGTCAATCTTGAAGACATCAAGAAATTTCCGTAAAATTGGGCTACACAGGTCCAGTGCCCCAGGTTATGCAGGCTGGCCCTATGTGCGGCCTAATTCAGACACACAGCACTTGGAAGTGGCAGTCAGGGTCATCACAAAGTGGTTCATCTGGCTCTTTTTTTAGCACCTACTTGCTGTCATTGTGCTCAATTTGGAAGCAGGGGCGGGCGCGAAGGATAAGTGTTCTGTAGACACAGACACGATGTTTCAATGCTGTTTGTTCATTCGTGTCGCAAAATCCCTGCAGCCACCCTGACTTCCCACAGCCGTTTCTTACGAGGACTTTCTCAACACAGAAAGGGCCTCGAGGAGGACAGCAGTCGTGCTCTCCTCTCCCTTTGAGAAAATTGGGTCAATTTTGACGACTGTCCTGAAGGTGCCATCAGCAGAAGCTCAGCTTTTTGCAAAACTGTAGGTTTTCAAAAATCGTGTGGAAAAAAGGTGCAATCAGCCCTGAACCTCTTGTCCGTGTCCTCCCTTTGGTTGTTCTTCTGTGTTCCAGCCGCTAACACAGGCAAACATGCAAACGAGTCACACCGTGTGGCATCAACTGGTGATTGCAGAGGACATCTTTGGTCAACCAACTGTAAAGCACGTTGTCTTGGCTTCACGTCTGAGCCAGAGCATCAGAAAGTCCTCGGAATCAGAGGAGAAGGCAGAGACGTGAATCGTACTCGTTAATTACTCGTGTGTGTGCTGCTCTTGCAGCGTAGGATGGAATCCCTTCCGTTCTGCAATGGTGCACAGTCTGAAGCAGCATATGGAATAAAGTCGACACGAGCAAAGCTGAGGACGCCTGCATGTTGGGCTGTGATTTAGCTGCGTGGGGATTCCAGGCTTTTGCGTTGCAGTTGCAGGGATTCCTGTCAGCCAGACCCTGTAATTTCAGCGCTTTGAGCTTCACACTGCACCGCGCAGAGCACGCAACACAGAACATCCAAAGGAACACGTAAGATAGCTTCGAGACTGGAGTGATGATTGCGTTTTCTGGGACTTTCAACAAAATAATTTCTAGAAAGCCTGTGAAAGATAACAATGACACTTGAAGTGGGGTAAGCTTGATGTCACATTGTTTGGTTATCAAGTTGAACAGAAATGAACTCTTGTCGTGAACTGTGCCTGACCATGTCTTCAGACCGAAAAAATGTGTCAGCAGGTTGGTTCTGTTGGACAGTGAAAGGATCAAATCGCTGTGAATGTAGCAGATTCATTTCAAGTTTTGTCGTGCAGAAATGGAAGTTTGTTCGTCAGATTTCAAACGTCCAAGAAACGTGAGTGTGGATGGGCAGGTAAGATTCCAAATAAGCTGAAAGAAAATGGGTGCAAAAAAGGAAGAAAAGTTGTTTTCACACACGCCGACCGATGAGGCGTCAGCACGCGTTCATCTGCCTTGGGAGGGACAGCCCCCGTGGTTGCCTGATCAGGGTGCCTTGCGCCCCCTCCGCAAAAATGGACTCGACAAAAAACAGTCAACCCCGCGTGCAAAATGGATTCAGCAGAAACCAAGCCCACACCAAATTGGGGCTCAGCGAAACTCAGTGAGCTCTGCAAAAACAAGTCTGACAAGACCCCTTCCCCTGGAAGTGCTGGTTCTGAAATCAGGGACTGGTGCCCTCTTCCTTTTCCAAAACATTTTTGTTCCATGGGAGAGTTGCTGGAGTCGCTGGCCCAGTTCACGAAGGCCTGAGTGACCTGCCGGGTCGGGCCGTGTCTTCACTGTTCAGTGTTCTTGTTGAGATCACGTTCATTTTCGATTTGTCAGCGTCTTTGCCAGTGATTCAGCGCAGAGAAGCACATTGCTTTTGGCCCTTGAGCAGTTCGCACAGATTCTGTCTTTGGTGAACTCTTCGAGAGGACGGTCGTAAGCGGCTCATCCTCCCTGTGCGAGTATTGTTTATGAAACTGCCGTGCGACGAGACTCGATTGCCATGGAAACGACATATTTATTGTGATACTCTCATGCTTGCTAAACTGGGGAAATGGGAAAGGAAATAGCATAATCAACGCGAGGAAATGTTGCTGTGTTCAGTGAGCAGAGCTTTCTCAAGACGTCGCTTCTTGTTGTGGCGCTGGTGAACGAATGTACTGGGCAGCCAGGTGACAGAGCTTGGTTTTCACGAGGTAAAAAAAACCAGCTGCGATGTCAGGTTTAAGGAATTTGCATTTCTTGTCTTCAGATTTTTGGACAGGTGTTTTCTTGAGCCAGCGGCATTTCGGCGTGGAGGCTCAGTGCAATCACGAAGAGAGTGTGTGTGTGTCTGTGCATATCAGTTTGGGAGTTGGGTGAACCAATTGATGTCCTGCAGATTGGGTTTCCCCCAAAACTGTTCTGCAGGCCATCTATCACTTTTGGAGAGGGGTGAACCATCTCATGTGTCACGTACCAGTTCACCACACACACACACACACACATGAACCATTTTGCATGCCACAGACCGGTTTAAGGGAAGCAAACCAATCCGTGGCCTGTAGGTTGGTTCACTCCCCCCCCCCCCCGTGCTCAAAGCAAAACTGATCCGTGGCGATTGTGTTTTCTGCATTTTGTAGAAGATGCCACCAAAGTCTATGGAGGAGTAATTCAGTGTGAGCAGAATTACTGGCCTCGTGGCCGCGGGCTCTTCGATCTCTGAACTGTTGTCTCTTCCTCAGTATCAAGTTGATCGCTTTCTTTTGTCGTTTCAGGTGGTGCCAAAAGACTACAAAACGATGGCTGCGCTATCCAAAGCTATATCCAAAAACGTCCTCTTTGCCCACTTGGACGATGCTGAAAGAAGGTGAGTCTTCGTTGTTTGTTGCTCAGTTCGGAAGTGTTTCGATCAACTGGGGATGTCGCGACAATTGATCCTCTTGCCGTTCACAAGCGCTCGCCATGGTTTCCATCGTGTCCTTCGTCAACAGTGATGCTATTCGATTTACACTCTCGGGACCCGAGAATCACGTTTTTCTCGGATCCCGAGAATTTTTGTCTGTTCTTTTTTACTCTCGGGTCCTGAGAATTTTGAGTCTCTCAACCCGGGAATCCGAGAGTATCTTTTGTTCTCGGATTCCCAGGTTGAGAAAGTAAACAAAAAGTTATTTCTTCAATTTTTTCTGAAATAATCGTTTTTTTGAGCTTGAAATGTGATTTATTGAGTTAAAACCACTGACGCGCAAACATAGCAACAGCCTTGAACCCAGCAGAATGCGCCTTCTTGTACTGAAGAGTTCCACGCGTGGTTTTGAGCAGAAATGTTGTCTGCGGAGGTAGGATCTGCAATTTTTAAATTTTTAAGGCCCAAACGAAAGCAGAAATGTTACATTTTTGATATAATT
>JAAUXT010131129.1_pt1:7500-17500 | contig 19133 bp, 21 predicted proteins | sample 7278171 | NCBI WGS metagenome assembly JAAUXT01 (sample SAMN14350112, study PRJNA611818) | marine sediment metagenome | isolation source: surface marine sediment (1.8m) | place: French Polynesia: Moorea | collected 2018-08 | reverse complement strand
GTGTGGTGTATGTGTGCGGGTGTGTGGTGTGTGCGTGTGTGCGTGTGGTGTATGTGTGCGCGTGTGGTGTGTATGTGTGTGTGGTTGAGATGCCTACAGAGACATGCACGTGACAAGCCTTGTTGTCATCCTGTCAAGATGGTGTGATCCGCCTCAAAACTAACAAGAACCGCGCGTGTTGATTCCTGCTGCAGGTCCAGCCGCACGATGTCCTGGGACTCTACTTCCCTGACCGTAACCCGATCCCGTTCGACTCCCGCCTGTGCGGCGGCGGCGGCGGCGGCGGCGGCGGCGGCGGGGACGGGCGCTCCCCGGGCGGAGCCCCGACCCCCGCCGCCGCGACCCCCGCCGGCCCGGCCGCAGGCTTCTACCGCCGGTACCCGGGGACCCCGCGCGCCGGCCGCTCCTACGCCTTCGACCGCTTCACGGACTACCGCTGGTTCATGTGTCGCGAGTACTCGCTTCAGGCCATTATTGAACCAGGTGAGTTGTCTGCGCATGCGCGTGCGTCAAAATCTCCTGTGTTGCAGAAGTTGGCCCTTGACAAGATGTCTTCACGTCGTTCACGTATTGACGTCTTGACGTCGTTGACTTTTTGACGTGTTCACGTCAATGACATATTGACGTCTTGACGTCGTTCAAGTTTTGACGTCGTTGACGTGTTGACGTCTTCACGTCGTTGACGTCTTCACTTTGTTGACGTATCAACGTCTTCACGTATCCCACGTAATCCCGACGATTCTTTTCCCGTGTCAGACCGGCAGCTGAACCAGGGCGACGCCGGCGCGTCGGCGTCGCGGGTCGTGGAGCTCGAGATCGGCGCCGCCGCCGCTGACGCCGCCGCCCCCGCGGTCCCGCCCGAGGCGCGCGTGCTCGTCTACTACGTGACGCCCGACGGCGAGACGGTGTCCGACTCGGTTCGCGTCGACGCGGCGCCGTGCCTCGAGAACGAGGTGAGACGGGTCCACCACCAGGGGGTGCTGTGTCTGCTAAAGACGCCGGGTCTAGAGAACCACGCCCTACGACCCGAGACTGAGAGCGCCTGGTCGCGCCAATGAGCTGGCGGCTCCCGTGTTCGTGAGGCCACAGTCACAAACGTTTGACACTGAAGGGCGGCGTCAGACTTTTTGACGCTGGCGTCAAAATTGTGACGCGCGTGCGTCAAATTTAACATGACCAAAAAATGGTCCACTCCGTACCTGCCGTCGCGTCAAAATTTTGACGCGGCGTCACCTACGTGAAACCCCTGTAAGCCTGGCGTCGTATGATGCCCTTCTGACCTCGGTGGCGTCACGTGTGTTGCAGGCGGACGCGCGCTTCCTGCAGACGGAGGCGTACCCTGGCGACGCCGTCGAGCTGGAGCTGCGCGCCGCCGCCGGGTCACTGTGCGCCGTCGGCGTCGTGGACCGCAGCGTGTACGCCGTGCAGGCGGAGGAGGCGCTGACCGCTGAGAAGGTACGGAGAGAGTGGGAGGGAGAAAGGGGGGAGGGAGAGAGAGATGGGAGGGAGGGAGATGGGAGAGAGAGAGAGAGGGAGATAGAGAGGGGAGGGGGAGTGGGAGAGGAGAGAGAGACAGAGAGAGATGGGAGAGATATGGGAGGGAGAGGGAGAGGGAGAGAGGGAATGTGAGAGAGTGAGACAGAGAAGACAGAGAGAGAAAGAAAGAGAGAGGGAGGGAGAGGAGAGGAGAGAGAGACAGAGAAAAAGAGAGACAGAGAGAGAGTGAGAGAGAGTGAGAGAGAAAAAGAGAGACAGAGAGAGAGGGGGAAAGAGAAAAGTAAGAAAAGACAGGAGAAAGAGGGAGAGAGAAAAGGGGAGTGACAAGAACGACAGATACAAAGAGAGGAAAAAGAAAGAACATGTGTGTGCGCGCTCGTGCATGCACGCGTGCGTATTTGTGTGTGTGTGTGTGTGTGTGTGTGTGTGTGTGTGTGTGTGTGTGTGTGTGTGTGTGTGTACGTGTATGTGGTTTGTGTCCTGGCGGTTCGGAGAGGAAAGAACAAACGTGTGTGTGCGTGTGTGGTGTCCTTGCGGTTGTTGTATTTCTCCTTACTCAATTGCACTCTACATCAAGATGCACCAGTGTTCAGTACATGTGTACCGTGTCTTGTCGCAGGCGTTGTCGCGCGTCCGGGCGGAGGCGCAGGGCAAGACGGAGACGCTGCGCCACTGCGACGCCGACGCCGACCCGCCGCTCGTCGACGCCCTCGAGGCGTTCCAGGTCAGACCACAACGCCGCCCAAGGGCGTCACGCCCACGTCAATAGGTCACGTCAATAGGGACTTTTCGCAAACAGTTCCGTGAGCGTAAATTAAATTTTCTAATAATTATAATATAAACAGAGGAAAAATTGCCCCTTTCAAAAATCTTGACAAGAACAAAAAAGAAAATCTTCAGGGCCTGGGGGCCTGGGCCCCAGGGGCAACCCCTGGATCTGCAGCTGTCAGTGGTGGCTTGGAAGAAAGCAACACCCAACATCTTAGCGGGAAAAAATTCTTTTTGTGGCCTGTGACAGGGAAGAATTTCTTGATTGTTCTTTTTGGAAAATCCTATTTGGTGCAAGCACTGGAAATTGTGCTGCAGGAATGTTGTGATTTTGACACTTGCGCAAAGCAGCCTGCAGCAACAGAAACGTCAAAAAACAAGCTTTGCCAGATCCATTTCCCTGCAAGTTATGCCTTAGGGGTTCCACGTGTGTTTTTGACTGCATTGACGGAACTTTGTGTGGGGAATATGTGCATGAACAAGGACAATATCTCCTTTGACATCAAAGAAATATGGAGAGAAACACACCAAGAGAAAAAGACAGAGTGAAAATTGATATGTTTTGCAGAAATCGTGCAGTTAAGATTGGATAATAGGCAGGTTTAGGCCAGATCACTCGAGTGAACAGGGACACAGACAGCTTTCCCAATCTGCTTGCATTGGAAAGTTATCCGTGTCCCTGTCCGTGCGAGTTATCTGCTAAACCTGCCTATTGTTGAGTACAAAGGACATGTCTGCACCTGAGACAACTTTTCTTGTGCTGGAGCTGATAAGAGTTAATTTCGTTCTACTTCTTGACCCCAAGCATGCCCTTGCATTCTGCACAAAAGATTTTGGAGAATTCCCTTCATGAAGAATTCACACTGCCCCAATCTTGGATTTCAGGTTCTGGAATGACCTCTTCTGTCCTTGAGATTCTATGACAAATTCCATCACCTTTGAGGTCTTGTGTCTTCTTTTTGTGCTGCTGACCAACAAGTGAAAGTTTCTGAAAATTAACAGCTATTGATTAAACTAGTTCATAAAATGACCATCAAGTTTGCCTTGATTTATTGACAAAGAAAGCGATAAAAACTACAACTAAAATCATATGTGACTGGTGAATGTATGTGTTTGAGAGTTGACAAGCGTGTGTGTGTGTGTGGGGGGGGCATTTATGCCTGTATGTGTTCACAGGTTTGTGTATATTTGTGTGACAAAACACCAATTAGGAATGTTCTTTTTTGATAGGTTAAAACTTTAAAGCAACACCTCTGAATGAATCTCCACAGCATAGTTCAAACAAAAAAAGGGTAGTGCCTCAAGACCCCAAGTGGACAGTTTCTGCAAAGGTCGAAGCAGTTTTCCCATTGGTCGGTGAGTTGAGAACACTGATTTGAAGCCCTTATTGATTGAATGCTTTGGAGTGCAAAGAAGTGCTTGAATTCAAGAAAGACTACCACAAAGAAAAAGACAGCTCTGGTGCATTTGATCTGACCATTTGAAACTGTGATTTTAACCAATGTGATTTCAAATATTTTTTCACTCATTTTTGTGTTCTTTTTCCTGATTTTGTTCTGGTAGAAAGAATTCAGTTTTTGAGTTCTCTGCATATGGTTCTAAGACTTGTGAATATGAACACAGAAGGATTTACAATAGAATTTATAGGTACCACAAACACAGTTGTGCAGATCACCAATTTGGAAGGAAAATGCTTCAAGAAAAGAGAAATAATAAAAATAGTGTTAGTTGGTACCCAACAAACAATATTTGACAAAGTCACAACAAGAAGCTGAATTATCAGAGGTGTGTCAGAATTTTTATCAGAAATAGATGTTTCCACTTTTTTTGCAGAAGCCTGTTTCTTCCTCACCAAAGAAAAATAAATAAATGGAATGAAAATACAAATGCCAAGCTGAGATGTAGCAACCAAAATTGTCAAAACTTTAACAAAAACTACTGAGTTTGTGGGATCGACGAAAGGCAAACAGAGATTGGTGGGTAAAGTTGGATAAATACATGATCCAGTTGTGGAAATAGCTGTTGTTACAACAAGGACTGCAAGAACTATTGCCACTACCTTTTGGGAAACATAACAGGAATCTTTGAAATTTGAATCAAGGGGATGTTTAACAATCATGAACCTTGAGATAGACAAGAAAAATATCATAGAGGGCTCCAAAATGTTGAATAAAAGGAGAAGAAATGATGCAAAGTGACAAAATATACTGCTTCTCCAATATTCCTCTTGTATGATATAATTATTTCCAAAAGAAGCATCAGCTCCCCATAAACAGGTCAGATAAACACCACATAATGTTTCAGTACAACTCACAACAACTGTGACTGTAATGTTGGCTAAGTTTTTTTCTGATTTTGTTTTAAGAATAGACAAGACTGCAATAACTGAAAGGATGATGTTTGTCATTGATATTGCAATGAAAGCTGACATGAAACCAGAACTAGGAAGAAGTTGTGAGCAAGAAATGTACCATGGCCTTGTGGCAAAACATTTTGTGACTTTTGGAACCAAGCAGCAGATATGGAAATCAGCTGATTGAAGTTCATTCAGAGCCAGTGAGACAAAGGCATCAGCTTCAATCTGGCTTAGAGTATTCTCCAACAAAGACAAAACCCTAATTGTAGTAGAATTTGTGAGAGTGTCTACAGGAAATTTGGTAAGTAAGTTGTTTGACAGATTAAGTACCAGAAGGAAGTTCAGGCCAGCAAAAGCTTTGTTCTCTAGAAAACCTATTCCATTGTGGCTAAAGTCTATGTTCAATAAGTGACTGCTCTTCTTGTTACAGAATGAGTTCACAGTTTGGAACTTCCCAAACCTGATTACAATATTTCTTAAAGTTGATGATTCTCTTGGTAATAGACTACAGGACATAGAAATGTTGTAGTCTTCAAAGGAGAAGTACAAAAGTTGGCTCAGTTTAGACATTATCGTCATTTCTATTTTACTCTTAACCAAGCCAATAGAATGAAACTTGGTAAAATTCTGTGCATTTTCCAACTCTGAGTTGTTGCAAAATATGCTGAATAGAAAACACTGACAATTTGGTGGGCAAACTACTTCCTGTAATTCACAGAACTCTTCATCATCTCCCATTGGACAGTTTAATATCCCATTGCAGATTGTTTCCAAAACAATACAGATACTTTTTTCATTCAAGCATTTGTACATGTTTTCACATGTGTATGTTGTGCATTCATCTCCCTCATCTTCGCCATCGGGACAGTCCATTTTTCTGTCACATACATACTCCCACGGAATACAATAAAAATGTGGACATTTAAACATTGAATTGCACACAAATAGTTTGCACCTTGAAAGGTGAGCTCCATTTCTACAATACAACAGGTGGCTGTGTTGGTTGAGTTTATACACACACAATTCAAAAACATTGTAACATTTAGGATGACCAGATTCACAAGGAATTTGACTTTTATTTTTGCATTCGATTATTGTATTATTTTCAAGAAGAGCTTTGAGCATTGGTTCATCAGCAGCAGAATCCAGTTCATCAACAACAAGGTCATTTTGAAGTGTTAAATGATTTGCTATCAGTGATTTGTGGGGGAAAGGAAGTGAAAAACATTCAACAATGAGAGAGAGATTTGTCACACATTTTGATCTTTGATTGATGAAGGTTTTTGAAGGACAATGATTGTTTTTCCCAGGTTTTTTACATTTGCAGATTTGATTGTTTTCAGCATTGTCACAATCTAGTGATTTGTTACATAGTTTTCTGAGAGAAAAATATATATCCTTTTCACATTTGAAAACATTCCTACCAACAATAGGTTTCAATTTTAAAGCAACAGAAAGATAAAATCCACAACTTCTGGAAACTGTCTTCTCATAAATATTGTGGATCACATTGAGTTCATAGATCAAATCATGAAACAAAATAATTGGATTTAGATATGTTGTTGTACTGGCAAGTATATCCAAAAGAAGAACATTTTCTAGAATAGATGAAGATTCTTTTTTCATGATTCTTGAGGTGCTGTTGAAATTTGAAATCCACTCAAGGTTTATGCATGTTGTGCTTAACTTTATATTGGTAGATGAACAAGATACAGTTGAAGGCTGTACAGATAATGGCTGCCTACTGGGTGTGTTGTTTTCAAACACACAAACAAGGACATCAAAATGGTATCCTGTACAGGATATATTGGTCCACCAAGCATGAAATACTACTGATGACAGCAAAGCTGTGCATTTATCTTCTGATGTATTCTTGCCTAAAATCTTTGCTGCTAATGTCAGAAACTTCCGACAATGATGCCAATTTTTTACCTTGGACATTTGAAGAATGTTCCAAGCCTGCAAGAATAAGTAAGTGTTGGTCAACAGTAACATAAGTTTGAGTCAACATATGAAAAGCACCCAAAATTTAGACATTGACAGATCTTTGTTGGACTGTTTGATAAACTAAAATACTTGTCAGTATTTTGTTGCACGTTGTAAATAAATGCAAGCAAGATCATAAGTCTTCCACCAGGCAGCCCAACTCTCCCAGCCCGTGGTTCAGCCAACAGAGCCTTTTGGGGAAGCGGGGTCATCCCAACTATCAATGGACAGTCCAAAAATGAAGTATGTTGCACAATCAAACTACCCCTCTGTCTGACTTAGTCTGGCTACAAACGGCCATTTTATGTGGAAAATTTTATTGGCTGATGAAAACATTTCAACTTTGAAAGGCTGTGTGCTGGGAACCATTGGTCTAGAGTCCAACTCTGTGCATGTGTGAGTCAGGACAGCAATGTCTTCAAGTGGGACTCATCACCTCCGATTTCATCAGAAGTTGTGATGACCTCCTCCCCCTCAGGTGGACTTGCTTGGCCATCTGGCTGGCCACACAACTTCTCTGAGGTTTGTGTGGGTCTGTCTGGCTGGCCAAGTCCACTGTTGGGGAGAGGTCATCACTTTTCAAAATGGCTGCCGATCAAAGGTTGTGATGACCTTCACCCCCACCCTCTGAGACACATACACACACACTGTCACATTATCATCACCAGATTAGTCATGCTCTGCTGAGCTCTGCTTGCTGAATGATGAATATAAGCACACAATTGTGTGTGAAACAAATGTTTATGTACTCACACTTGTTATTCCCAAGTTGTTGATCTGTAAAGGAATCATTTCAATCATGCAGAGAAAAAGTTCACCTCGTCTTGGATGAATTCTCAAAAGTTGTCTAAAATTTTCAAGATCGAATTCATTATTAATTTGAGGCAAGGTTGCATTTATTTCATTGCATTTATTCTTGGCATCATTCCAAGAAAAGTGCAGACGTGTCCTCGGCAAAATAGAAAATATATTTTCTCTCTTGTCTTTGAAGCAGTTAAACATTTTCAATTGGGCTTTGTTATGTGAAGGGCAAGGAACAGGTTGGAATATTTTGCTTCCTTTTCTCCCCTTCAGAAATATAGATCCAGACCTATTCAAGTCAGTATGTAGATCAATTCTCAATTGTAAATAAAAGATATTGAAAGGAAGAAAGACTGTATAAAATTTTGAATAAGATGCTTTGATGTCAAAGTCACTCATTGTGTTTCCTCTGAAAACAAACCACAAAGAAAATATTGTCCTCGATAGATTTGTGTTTGGAATGAAAAATATGATTTGATCATAACTGACAAAAAAGAATTTTACAAAACAATCATGTCCAAGGATACCACAGGGGTGTGTAAATGGGTATCTCTGAAGACCAGGCAGGTAAAGAGGTTGATATAAAAGTTCAACTGGTTGAAAGAATGTCAGCTTTATTTCAACCCAAAATGAATCAGAAAATTCAAAGGTAAAGGGTGATTCTATTTCAAAAGATGCAATATGCTTCAATCTTGTGAAATAAGTTCTAATTAAAACATCCACATATTGAATTTCACTTGTTGTAAGTTTATGGACATTTATTATTTTATTGGATTTCTTCACTGTCATCTGTTCAAAATGATTCAAATTCCCAAGACTTTTGAAGTGTAAAAGATCCATTAATTTGTTGAAGCCCCTTGCAAGGGATCCTTTTATGTGGTATTCTGTACTTTTATTCTGTTTGAACAAATCCTGATCCATAATCTTCAGAAAACACTTCTTTCCTAAGTTTTCTGTATTTGGCCAAATTTGAAAAATCAAACATTGATCAGTTTTGGGATTTGCTCTTGATCGTGAAGGGAACACAACTTTTGAAGATTCGTGTGTATTCATAAATATTCTGCAGTCTTGAATGGACTGAAAACTAAAATTGTCTCTTGGGCAGAGTCGATTAACTTTGCATGGATCAAAATGAACAGAATGACAATTCGTTTCTTGAATACTAATTTTGGCATCAAACATTTCATGTGCTTTGTACCAATAAAACATCATGAGTACATGGGGTTCAGATGAATAGATATTTCTTTTTTGAAGTGAGGTTTCGCTATTGTCAGGAGAACACAAAGAAATGAGTTCTTTTTGGATATTTTCAATGATGACTAATCCGCCATATCTGCATTGATAGCTTTCAAGTATTTCAAAAAAATGGATTGAATTTATTGAAATATTTAATGACAAATATTTTTGATTCAATATTTTAAAATATTGAGGATTGCTTGTTTCATTTGATTGTTTGAAGCTGAAGTCTGTTCGATTGAAATCTAGGAATAGTGCCTCATTGATTTGCTTTTCCGAAAACAATATATTTTCTTTGAAATTCAATGCTTTCCTCTGAATATAAAGAGTGAAATAAGCCTGAAAAGTTGTTGTTTCAAAAGAACCACTGTCAGAAAGTATTTGTGAAGCCTCTTTGTCAGGACCATCCCAAACATGAAAACTCTCAGCTGGGAGCAATTTTAGATTTAGGAGGATTGTTCTGGCTTTGGCGACAACAATCCTGAATGACTCCTTTATCCAATTCTGGCTTGGAATCCAAATTTCCTCAACCTTCCAGTTGTTGCTATTTTCAACAAATTTTTTGTGAATTTTTCTGCAGGTATCTGTTAGTGAAAAAAATACTTGAATGTTTATAGTTTTAAGATAAAAAGTACATATGTTGTTTTCAATTTGGGGATCACAATAGATACCAAATTTTAAAAAATTGTTTGGTGGGAAAAAAACAAAGGCTGGCATTACTCCACAGAAAAAGAAGTCAAATGATTTAGATTTCCACAAACTAGTGACAAAAAAAGTTTGTTGTTTCATACAATATCCAGAAAGCCCAAGTTTGATACTGAACTTTGAAAATTCCATTTTCAAAGCAAGTAATCTGTGCAAGTTTGTGTACCAATAAGAGCATGTAGGTTGCTTTCTGTCAAAGAATTGACATTTTTGGGGAGTAATATTGAGAAAACCTGACAGGTCCATTGTTATTTGAGGTATGCAATACCTGTGACCCTTTAAATTCTTACTACAGAATGGGTATCCACTTTGGGTAGATACATGCTCTTGCAGTGACTTTTTCTTGAAAGATTTAGCTTTTTGAAGGAAATGTGGATACACCTGTGACATAGAGATTTTAGTTTTGAGCCCCTTATTTGCAATATGTATGATGTTTTCAACAAATGTTTGCCAAACTTTTGGACCATATTTAAATGTGTTTGTAAAATTGTTTTCCAAGTACTTTTCCAATAGACACCCATCCAGCAGTAGGAGAATACACATCAAAAAGATCATTTCTATGTTGTTTCTCATTTTTAGAATTCAGGAGAGAAATGTTTCCCAGTGATGATTCTTGATTCATTTTCAAGATTTTAGGTCCATTTTGTCATA
>JAAUXT010131129.1_pt1:0-2500 | contig 19133 bp, 21 predicted proteins | sample 7278171 | NCBI WGS metagenome assembly JAAUXT01 (sample SAMN14350112, study PRJNA611818) | marine sediment metagenome | isolation source: surface marine sediment (1.8m) | place: French Polynesia: Moorea | collected 2018-08 | reverse complement strand
CGCGTGGCGGGGGAGGAGCGGATCACGTACTGTCTGTGCGGACGCGAGACGCGAACCGTCTACTACACACTGGTGCCGCTGCTGACCGGGACGCACAACATCACGTTCACGGTGCGTGTGTGTGCGTGCACGTGTAGTGGTGATGACGTGTGTGTGTGTGTGTGTGTGTGTGTAGTGTGAGGACGCGTGTGTGTGGCGGCGGTGTGTGTGTGTGTGAAGTGTGTGTGTGTGAGGATGTGGGTGTGTGTGGAGTATGTGTGTAGTCAGTGTGTGTGTGTGAGGGACGATGTGGGCGTGTGGAGTGTGAGAGAGAGACAGAGAGAAACAGAGAGAGAGAGAAGGATGGGAGAGTGTGTGTGTGTGTACACGTGTGGGCGAGTGCTTATGTACGGGTGTGTATGTGAGTGTGTGCGCGGGCGAGAATGTGTGAGTTTGTGTGTGTTTGTATGTGTGTGTTTGTTCAATAACTTCCGTCCCTTCCCGTGACGTACTTGTCAAAAAGGTCCGTTGCAAGACAGTGTCCTGACCCGGCACTGATTTTGCATCACCAGGCACCTTCTGCCCCTTGACTCTAGATTTCAAGGGCTAATTGTTGCATTCAACAAACAAACACAGTGCATACGCGCAACCTTCTGTTCCAGGCGGAGTCGGTGCAGGGTCGCGGCGTCTGTAACCGCACGAGCGGCGTCATCCGCGCGCGCGACGCCGTCACCCGCAGCGTCGTCGTCAAGGTCAGTTCCGGCTGGCGTCACGTAGCGCGACACTCTGGCTCACTGGGTGCTGCGTCGCGTCAGTGGTCTGTTCGCACAGAGAAGGGGTTTTCACATTGGGTGACGCCTGGTCGTTTTATGGGCTGATGTCAAAAATTCCACCATTGGCTGCAATGTAACATTTTGACGCCGACGTCAAAAATGCGACCGCACGTCACCAATGTGAAAACCGCTGGACCCAACGCACGCAGTGCAATTGAGTTCTGGACACAGAAGCCTGCAAGGCCTGCGGCTGAAGAGCCCTGGCGGCCCTGGACACGTCGACGTGTCTTGACGTCAGGAGGGACGCAGTGCGTTTTGCAACACGCCTGACACACCTGCCCTGCAGATTCAGGGTCATTGGTGTGTCCACCACTGCATTCTGCAGGCAGAGAGTTTCACGGGTTTTGGTCGTTTGCTGCGCACGTGTCGGAAGGGGTTTTCATATCGAGTCACGTGAGGTCGTTTTGGGGGTTGACGTCAAAAATTCCACCATTCACTTCAATGTAAAATTTTGACGCCGACGTCAAAAACACGACCGCGCGTCACCAACGTGAAACCCGTCTGACTCGTGTGTGTCTCACCCACAGGCGGAGGGGCTGGAGCACCAGGAGACCCAGAGCGCACTCGTCTGTCCCATGGGTGAGTCGCGTCCGATTCTACGTGTTGAACGAGGGTCCTGGTTCCCTCGGGGCTGTGGGGTCAGTTCCGCGGGGAGGGCGCCAATGTCCCACGCACCAGGTGTTTCCTCACAAAACTGTGGAGGTCACATAAGATGCATTCCTGCACAAGTGAATGGGTGCTGCATCCCTGCAGAAGTCAATGGGTGCTGCATCCCTGCACAAGTCAATGGGTGCTGCATCTCTGCACAAGTCAAAGGGTGCTGCATCCCTGCTCATGTCAATGGGTGCTGCATCCCTGCACAAGTCAATGGGTGCTGTATCTCTGCATAAGCCAATGGGTGCTGCATCCGCAAGCAAGTCAGTGGTTGAGTTGCGTCCCTACACAAGAGTTGGCACTGCGTCTCGAGCGAGAACGCGGTACCTTGGAACTTCAATGCATGGGGTCGCTACATGCTTCGATGTGACAATGAGAGCCAAAAGCACAAGCCCTGGGTGCATTTGACCAGAAGAAATGTGTGCGTTTTTCTGTCTTTGCTGCGGGAGATCATTGCTTGAGTGGCAGCGCGCAGATCGCACTGCGTAAAAACACCACGCGCGTGCGTGTTGTCCCCGCGCATGCGCGCGGCTGATTGACAGCTCCGCCTGTCCATCACGCGAACGCGCCATCAGCGTGTTCCGTTGCAGGGATGAAAGAAGCCGCGGCGACATGACACACGCAGTGGGGCTCAGATTCTCCAGTATTTTTCTTTCCCTTTTTGCAACGAGAGGTCTGGCTGGTGAAGGCACGTGTCAACAATGGCAAGGGCTCTTGTTGCTGCTTCAACGTGTTTTCAGTAAATCCTGGGCCGGCCCTGGTTCTGTGGCAGTGATGTTGTTCCTATCACTTCCGGTTTGTGTGAAGCTGATGTCACGTGACGCCAACACTGCTCTGATTGGGTGAAATTGAATCCAGCATCCATCGTGGTGGGTCTCTCTCTCTCTCTCTCTCTCTCCTCTCTCTCTCCCCCCTCTCTCTCTCTGACCTCACTCTCTCTCACCCACTCTATCTTTATCCACCTCTCTCTCTCTCTCGGTATCTCTCTCACGAAGGCCTCTCTCTGACTCTCTATCACTCTCAATATCACAAAC
>JAAUXT010097265.1_pt1 | contig 19140 bp, 14 predicted proteins | sample 7278171 | NCBI WGS metagenome assembly JAAUXT01 (sample SAMN14350112, study PRJNA611818) | marine sediment metagenome | isolation source: surface marine sediment (1.8m) | place: French Polynesia: Moorea | collected 2018-08 | reverse complement strand
GAGAGGGGATTCGACTCGGTACGTCATCAGGGAGGGAGGGAGGGAGGGAGGGAGGCAGGCAGGCAGGCAGGCAGGCAGGCAGGCAGGCAGGCAGGCAGGCAGGCAGGCAGGCAGGCAGGCAGGCAGGCAGGCAGGCAGATTTGGGAAAGACAGAAGAGGATAAAGGACGACTGAGCAGTATTATCCACAGGGTGAACTGCACTCAGACAATTTTTTTTCAAAAAAGTGACATTCCTGATGAGATTCTATTGAGGCTTTTCTCTCTTGCAGGCGATTATCCTGCAGAAGGACGACGACGGGAGCTGGAAGTTCCAGCGTAACGACCTCACCTTCAGCGGCGGCCCCGTCAACGTGGGATCAGAGTAAACAGCTGAACCGGGGGGCGCGCAGAAGATCCCAGTCTTCGTCGAGAAGTTCTTTGATGTCAACTGCAGAGTGGTCTGCTGAGCCAAAGCCTTGTTCTCAAAAAAGATCAGAGAACTGGTTTCAAATGATGTCAAAGAATGCATCATGAATAGAAATAAAAGTACAAAGAGATAATTAGTGATTCGTCAACAATTGACACTCGGGTTGAACCTCGTCCATGGCTCAGGTCCCGGAGGGTCCTGACCTCCAGAGACACCGTGCGTGTCTGGAGCACGCTAGGGGCGAGCAAATCTCCAGGGTCCCAAATATTTGTGCGAAAGTTGGAAGAAACTGCACCTTTGGCCTCAAAGCACCCTATCAGCCAGAAGAATTTTTGGGGCTGAAGTAACAGGCTCAATAGAGAGCTTTAGATGCAGCACGTGGGAGCCCAATTCTGTGCCATTTTATGTCCGGTGGAAGCAACCATCAAAACGTGGCAAAAAACATGGGAGCACCTCTTGATTTACCACCAAAAGTGAGTGAATTAAATGAGGGATCACTGCCATTTTCAATGCAGTGATGGGCAAGGATGCCTTGCACCTAATTGTCAAAAAAATTGCTAAATGCAGCTTTGAAGAATGTGTCAGATTGCCATGGAAATTGCTCCGTGGCAAGTTGTGTTGCCACGTAAAAAATGGTGATTTGCCACCGGGCGTTGTCCTGGCACGTCTTGCACCTAAAACTCTCTAATGTCCCTCTGTTGCCCTCAGTTCCACAAGAGGGAATTGCATTTTGCTTTCCACTCGAACACTCTTCGCTCGTCAAGCAGTTGCACAGCATTTGAGTGCATCCTGTGACGAGCGTTGACTCGAGACATGTGCAAATCCTTTCTGTAGTTTCCTTTATTCGTGCATCACAAATTTTAACGATATCTGTGTCAGGAACCTCCTTGGAACCTCCAGTGTCACGGCACCTCCAGCCTCACCCTGACCTTCCAACTTCAAAAGGTTTGGGTTCAAAAGCAACTAGAATGAAGAGAGTTCTTCGCCCTGTCTGGAGCTTCCCATGGAAATCCGCTCCTGAGGTGGAGATTGAGACTCAACGAAGAATCCGAGCGAAGGGCCAAGGAGCTCCCTCCTCACCCAACAGTGGAATCCCTTGCACCAGAGTCAGATAAACGTCCAGTCGAGGAAGACAGAGCCCTTGGATAAATTCCCAATTTTGAAATGGAGCAGGAAAAATGAAAATTCTTTGTATATGTGGCACAAAACAAGCAGGTGAGGGTGAGGATTTTTTGTGGGGTTGGATCCCTGGGCCACTGTGAATCTGACTTTCTGGACCAGATGTCGCTGGACATCTGTGAGAGCTTTAACTTCCTGATGGTGCCAAGTGGCCCCGATATCTGATGTTGCGTTCTTCCCTGTTTTGTTCGCTACAGCCACACCCAGCGAAAAGTGGCCGTGTGTTTTGTGTCCACAGCCATAACAAAGATATCAAGCAAAAACAATCATTTTGTTGTGAATTTTTGCTTTCAGTAGGGGGCATACTCAATCCCACCACTACTGCGTGGACACACAACGTTGACGCTGACACCGGGTGTGAGCACTAGACTCTATGCTGTGTTATCATTCCCTGCGACATGCGAACAACCAGAGAAAAACGGCAACGGAGGTTTTCGTGCAATACAAGGTACGACACTTGCATGGGTTTGGTTGAAACCTGCAGAACTGGGAGCTCACAACTTCTTGTGTTTCATACCATGAACATCAACATTCAGATAGAGTCCCAACCATCTCAAAATCTTTCACTTTTGGTGATGACAAAGAGACACAGATCTGACCAGACAAACAACTCATTTCCACATTTGGTTGTTTTTGGAACCTGGTTCCCCTGATTGGAACCAATAAAGGTCATTCTTCCACACAGATAGAAAACAAGACATGTCAAGTAAATCTTTCTGGCCCTTCAGATCAACCTTTCTGCATTTTCCTCTTCTTTCCTGCTCTGTTGAACATCGCTGAACACAAATGTCAGGCTCATGCAGCTTGTATCTCGTTGCAGACCACAAACACAACACCACAGAATGCCAGGCTCTCTTGTTCCATCCCAACAAGCAAACAAATTCCTCAACATGTCTCTGACAAAAACAGAAGGAAACACAACACTCTCACAGGAACAAAGATCTCGTAGAGCAAACCAGAGATGACAATGCCAGTGCGGTCCCCAAACGTTCAGAAAAAAAAGAAATGCACTGCAGAAAAACGCACAGGGCTGAGGTTCTTAGCGTTGTGAAAAGACACAGAAATTCTGTGGTTCCTGCTTTTTATCAAAGTACAAAACGCACTGCCTGAAGTTTGGAAATTGTCTGAAAGAGGAATGCTTCAAGATTGAATCAAGCAATTGATGGATCAAATCAATATCAACCTGTGAAGGAAACACCTGCACAGACGCTGGTCGTACCAGAGCCACTTCAAAAGTCCAACATCTTGATAAAGATTGCTTCACGTCATAGGAAGCTCAGCACATGTCAGTGTTTCTTGACATCATATTGTTCTTCAGTTGTTTCTTCAGTGAATACCTGTGATTGTGAACATTGAGAAAACATGTTTTACATTTTACAGCAAAAAGAACAAAGGCCACCTTTTTTCTGCAGAAATTGATTTTTTTTCAAGCACTATTTAATTTGGAACAGAAATGATTGATACCTTCAACAACGCATCTTCTTTGGCAAACATGACAGCTCTCAATCTTCAAAATGTTTTTCCATACGTCTACCCGAAAAATAGACAAAGTATTTGGGTTCAGATGGATCACACCTGGCTCGTGTATGTAAATTTGAGTGGAATATCCTGTCTGAAACACACAGAATATTTTTTCTTGACGCATTGGTTTTCAGTCATGATCAGCTGTTTGCAAAAATCATTTTTACTCGTGCCAAACTGCGAATTGCTGAAACCTCCATCACTCCACATGCGCACCTCGCACAAGACACTCAAGAGTCCTTCAAGCCAGGAATGCATCAGTTTGTCTTACTCACCTCATTTCAAAGATTATTGGATAGATCAATCCCTTTTACTCAATCAGAAAACTGTTAAACTGGTCACTGGCTTTAGGGGAACTGGGATCTACACTTTTGATGCTGCAAAATACTTTGGTGTCAACATTACTTTTGTGAAGTTCAAGTTGTCTGGGTTTTGTTTTGGATCTGGGGAGCGACCAAGCAACAAGTTTAATGAATTTGTTTGCATTTATCAAACAGACAAGCAAACTCTCTTCTACTGCAGAACCAGGTCTCAGTGGTCAGCTTTTGTTGGAGGCAAATCCACAATATATTTCAAGAATTGTTTTTCATGCATTTGCCATGGAAGAACAACAAGAATTGTGTTCAACTATCAGCTTATTGACAACAAAATTTTGCAGAGCACTGTAGAAATTTTTCACAAAATTTGGCACCTTACGAGAAATTGTTCTCATTTTAGCAACATATCAATTGCTATTTCTGATACTGAGGGCATTGATGTCCTTCAGATGTTCATCACAGGACACAAATATGAGTATATCACACTCTCAGCAAACAGCAGGATGCAGTTGTTCCTACACTCACAACTTGACACAATTATCAAACACTTGAATCAAAATACCTTTCTGCAAATCAAATATTTCCATTGTTTCTTCAGCATACTGCAGAGAGCAGCAAACTCACCCTGGAACACATCAATAAACTACACATTTCACAGAATAACAGTCAGAAAATATGTCATTCATGGTCACGGTGACAAGTTGTTTCACACAGCAGTGAAGCTAGCAACTGTTCAGAATCTGTTTGTGAATATCAGCTTTCATAATTTTTCACACTTCGGCTACTATTCTTGTTTCTTTGGTGCAATCAGTTTCTTTGATGGGCCAATTTTTCAACAAACATACCAAGTTTGTAACCAGTATCCCAACAATGCTCCAGATGGCTTCACATACACTGCATCCTCCAATCAAACACTCATAGTTGCTCATCTTGCAATCAGAGGGTCAATCAGCATTTCTTTTTCTGTGGAATGCACATCATGCCAAGGGATATTTCTCAATACATGCGCACGCAAAGGATATCCAGGGTCCTTCACATCAACAACACGTGTACGATTTCGACATGACTATGGCGGGAGAAAAACCTCAGCAACCATTGTCTACTCAATGTTTCCAGGGCAGTGGGATGGTCAGGACAAGTGTGCAACACACCAAATTGGAGCTCAATACATAACAACAACTGAGCAACGTCAAATGACAGAATGTGCACTCACTTTCTACTTTGCAAAAAACACTGCATCACGAATGGGTCCTTCTTGGTGCAAAATAAGCGTGAACTATGCAAAGTTTTATGGAAAGGATTACCATTTCTTCACAACAAAAGACAGATGGCGGGACAGTCATGAAGTGGAGGCATTGTTCGGTATGAACACGCCTATTATCCCGGTGACTGCGAATGTGAAGAGAACACCTCGTGTCAGTGTGCGTGCGCAGTGTGAAGATGAGTTTCTACGTCCCAAATATCATCTCTCATCTCATTCTCTGGCCTTTCCTACAGGAGCTGCTGACACCCATGTCGCAAAAAGTATTTTTAACTATTACAGGCAGATCCCCTTCAACAATGACAGGCTGAAAGAGCCAAATGATAAAAACTATTTCACTCACTTTTCTCTACAATCAGATGTTCTGTTCACCCATCAAGCCAAATTTCTGGATGTTCTTTATTCCAAGGAGTCTGGTCTTTCATATCACAAAAGGGTACTAACAATTGTGTACAAGGTTTGTCAGGCTTCAGTCCAATCCTTGCCGGGCAACTCAGATGACCCGAAAACAATGGAAAAACTTTGTTTTCCAAAAATAGTGGGAAAACTTTGTTTGAAGAATGATAAGAGGCCATACATTTACCCAAACATGGTGCTGACATTATCAACAAACCAATGTGCACAACCTGGTTCCTTTGGAACACTGAATTTCTCTGTTTATCTTTGTCTTTCAACAAAATTCTTTGAAAATTTTGGACCAAGATTGCCAATGGACTACGATGTTTTGGGCCTCAAAGTTTGTCACCGGTGGGAAAAGTTTCAACGAGAGTGGACATCTCCGTTGACAAACAGAATGTTTCTCTCAGAAAATGGGCTGGTGCAGGTTGATTTGCCCGGGAAAATATCCCTGGCATCATTGGATCTGACAAATCAAACCTGCTGCTCCTTGAGCTTTTCTTGGTCCAAAGGAAACAAACAACCAGAACGATTCTCAATGGAAGAAAGTGCAGATGCACTGGGAAACAAATTGTTGGTGGAGTGGTACAACGGCAACAGATATTCGCTCAAATTGGTGGATATTGTGTGGAATCACCGCGACAGAAGTGAGAAGAGAAACTGGATTCAGGCTGAAAGAATCTGTCAGGCATCTGAAAGTCATTTGCCAAGTTTTTTGTCAAACTCGGAGCTTGATGGCTTCACACAGTTTATCAAGAAGTTGGCAACTCAGCTTTTGGTGTCATCAGTCTTCATTGGTCTCCAAATCAAGGTAAAATTACTTGATATAACTTGTGGACTTCTTTGTCTACTGTGGGTTGATTTCTATGTGTAATTTCAGAACGGGTCCTTGCATTGGACGGACGGGAGACCAGTAACAGTCCAGATGTGGGGTCCTCCTTACTCACGTCCAGTGCCATCTGGAAACTTTGCCTTGAAAGAAGCAGTGCAGATTCCTATGAAGTCACAAATGGCTTTCATCAGGTCATTTGCAAAGAAACAGTGGTATTTCTTTCGAGGCATGTATTTTTTAGCAAATGGTTCAAAAGATGAGTCTTCCGTCCGTGTCTTGCTAGCTATTCAAACTTCAGACACTTTATCCTTTTGTAGAAATACACAAATTCAGATTCTGGAACAACATGAAGCACACTGCACTCATTCAGAACAACGGAACATTTTGTGCAGTGATGTCTGTCTCCAATGTTAAATATCCTCTTTGGTTTGTCATCACCTGTGAAGAAAAGGTGTTGGCAGACATTATCTGTACAAATAGCACATTTGATAAAATTCAAGAAGTCATCACAAAAATATATGTTTCTTCTCTTTCCATAAAAACCATCACTGAGTGTGACACTACAGAAATTCTGTACGAAGAAGCATGTTATCTGTTTCATGAACAAAGTGACAAGCTGCACAAAAACACAAAGGAAGAGACAAAGGGGACTAAATCATTTCATATTGTTCTGCAATACTTCAGCAGGGTAAGTACAAAAAGTATTGTTTTCAGATATGACACTGCCAGCTTCAAATACAACAGGGTAACTGGCAACATAGAGGAAATCCAACAGAGTTTGGAGAGCCAACACCAAGTCATAAACGTCACCACCTTCCCACAAAGGCTGAGGAAGACACAAAGCGAAAGATTCCAATTACAACTTGTTCATTGTGAAGATGGAAGACTTATTTCAGTCAAAATGTTATGCAGAGAAAGAATTTTATGCAGGCCAAAAGGCCCGAATACCACTCTTTGGTCAATGCTCAACAATGCCTTGAAGTTGTGTCCAAACTTGAACCACAGCTCACGTCGCACTTGTCCGGACCTTCATTACATTTCCTCACAAGGTCACTGTTTGCCATTCAGCACAAAATGTGGCTCTTTGGGCAATTACTGTGAAATGAAAGTTTCTCTCATGCAAGACACACAGTTTAGCAGTGCAATTGTCATCAATGCTTCAAACAAAAATCCCAATGACAGCACAACATATCTACAGCAGGTTGATTTATTTGCTGACTGCAATGAATATGAGGTCAAAAACATTACTGCTGAGCCTGGGCTTGAGGGTTGTGAGGAAAACAATACAATTCAATGCACTTACAGATGTAAAATATGTTTTCCTTTCCATAAGCTGTGTGTGCATGAGCTGGATAAAGCAAGTAGACTGATGCACTGTCCAAGTGGTGCACACCTGAAAAACTGTGAAGAGATGGAATGCAGCAACATGCTAAAATGCTACAAATCTTATTGTGTTCCATACAGGTAGGACCCTGTTTAACCTTGAAGATTTTCATGACCTATTCACATCATCACACTGGTCATGTGAACTGGGTGACATCATGAATCTCTTTTCATGCAGGCATTTGTGTGATGGAAAGTGGCAATGCCCATCTGGGGAAGATGAAAGAAAGAACTTGTGCCACTCTTATCAATGTGTGGGCTTGTTTCATTGTGCCATGGAAGTTACAAGAATGTGTGTGCACCCTTCATCAATTTGCAATGGAGTGTATGATTGCCCATCACATGCAGATGAATTTTTATGTGAACTTCCAAGACAGTGTCCCCAAGGTTGTGTCTGTCTCATGTATGCAGTAAAGTGCACTTCTTTACTCAAGTCAATTCCTCTCTTGTCACAATTTTTTGAACATGTTGTGTACTGCAAGCTCATTGACGTGGAATTCCTCTCTGGAAAACAAATCCATTTTCAACAGAGTGGTCATTTCAAGCACTTGGTGAGTTTTGCACATCTCAATTCATCCATTGAATTCATTTGTTTCCCACACAGTGGCGAAACTAGCAGTTTGCAACATCTGGACTACAGCTTCAACAGAATCCATTCTCTTCAGTAACATTGTTTTTATTTTTCAAAGAACTTGAAACACATTGTCCTGTCAGAGAATGAGCTACAAAAAATACACACAAGTGCATTTCAAAACTTATCACAATTGTTGTTGTTGAACGTATCAGGAAACTATCTGTCATCACTTGATGCCTTTCTCTCCATTCCATTGGTGCACTTGTCAGTTGACATCCGTTCCAATGACATACACACTTTGGACACAGATCTGGTGAGTTCATCGAGTCTAAAAATGGTCCTTTCAGATGATTTTAGATTGTGTTGTTTTTTCTCAAAAGCAACAACAATGTGCCCTGTTCAGCCTGAGTGGCCTGACAATTGTGACAGATTGCTGGAAATGAAATCTGTTGAAATTACCACCTTGTCACAAAGCCTTGCTATTGTCATCCTCAATTCTGCAAACCTAATTTTTGTGTGTGCCAAATTGAAAAGAAGTTCTGATCCGAGGGTCAAGAATATCAAGGAAAACACAAAGCAAAGCAAAGCCTTTCAGCTCACAAAAATAATTACATCTGCGAATGACCTGTTCTTTGGCATATATTTGTCACTTCTGTTTGGCACAAGCATCCATTTTGGAGAATTCTTTGTACTTCGTGCTCCACAGTGGTTGTCCTCCCACTGGTGTAAAGTTGTTGGGATTATGTTTTTGTTTCTCTTTTTACATTCCCTGTTTTTAGCAAATTTTGTGACTCTGTCAAAATTTGTTGCAGTTTTATATCCTTTCAAAACGACTTTGAAAAGAAAGCACAACATATTGAAATGTGTAAGATATGAAGTTGGAATTCTACTTTTGCTCTGTATGTTTTTTCTGCTTTCTTTTCTGTTGTTGGAGAAGCAGACTCTGATGCACTCCAAAACCTGTTCTATTGTTGGGGACACCAAAACATCAGTTACTGTCAAGTGTGTCACCCTGTTGAGTGTTTTTCTTCAAATTTGTAGCCTTCTTCTCACCATTGTTCAGTATTTTCTCATGTTGAAAGAAATTGGCAAACCAAAGCCGCTCGCTGATACACAACTACAGCCACAGAAAGATGTCAGTTCATTTGTAACCAAGGCTGCGCTGATTATTTTGTGCAACGGTGTGTGTTGGATTCCATCAGCTGTTCTCTACCTGGTGTCATTTGCACTGCCTCAGTACCCTCTTCAGATACTGACCTGGAACACTGTTCTCATCACACCTCTCAACTCTGTGCTCAACCCAATTGTGTTTATTCTTGCTTCCCAAGAGAAAAAGAAGCCTTCACCCAAAGTTGCCCAACAGAATGTTCTTGTGCACTAAGTCGATAGCTGATTGAGTTTGGACCTGCTAAAGCACCATGACAGTCATCACAGGATCTTCCCTTCATGGTTTCCTGGGAACCTTCAATAAAAGTGTTCAGATTCCGACAAGTTCAGGGAAATTTGATGTTCATTGGAGTGCAAGTAAGAGATGCAAGATACTTTGGGGCTAACGCAAAAGTTATGTGGGACGTTCAGGTTGGGCAAAAATGCAAACAAGGAGTTGCTGGGCCGAAAAACTGGTTTATGGCAAAGATTTGGCTCCGAGGGGGTTGTTCGCTTTGCATGGGCTCGCGGCGGTTGATTTTGGGTGCATCTGCCAAACCAAGGGTCCAACATGGAAAGTGAACCTTTGTCTTTTTTGCCAGACAGTTCTTGGAGGCAAAAAGTCTCTGTGATTTTTCCCCCAAAAATCAGTCTCACTACCAGGCAGAAAACAGTTATTTTTACAAAAGCACTGTTGCCAACATTTTCATTTTTAGAAGAAAACAAACAAATTTTCCAGTGCAAAATTAATTTCCAATGAACAATTGTTCATCCAAAGAGGACATTGAACACAATGGACAATAACCTGAATTTTTAAATGGGAACACCTTTCACAATGGCAAACTTAGAATAGTTCTGTGAGGTGATGATCCAGTGGTGTGTTTCACAAAAACAAATGAGTGGAAGTGCTCCAACCATGGACACCTCAGTCACAATGAGGACACTGGGGATCCTGACTTGCGTTTGGTGTCTGGAAAGCCAAAGTCTCTGAAAAAGTGCACTTGTGGTGATTCAAGTTCTTTCGTCAAAAAGACATTCACCTCAAATACTGGTCCTTGCAGTCTGACAAACTCTTTGATGAAAAAACACAGAAAAGATAAAGTAATATGTTTCGTTGCTTTGTGGGCTTTCACAGTGGGTAAAATGCTGCCTCAGCTGAAAGATGTCATTGATCAGAACAAACAGTTAGTTTCGGACAACAAAACATGGAAATTATACTTGTCAAAGTTTCTGGAAAACTGTTTGAGGAAAAGGACCAATTGCGTCAAATACTTTGGAAAATGCCTTCGAGAACTTGTGTGCAAAGCTGGTGCACTTGTCAACTTTACAATGGGTGTCCCCAACTCCGAGTACAGAAAGCATCTTTACCTTGAACTGTTCTGGAAAAAGGCTTTGGAGTTAAAAAGTCCAGCTGGTGGCGTCATCATTGATGACAATCATCCAAAAAGTGTGTGCGTTAAAAATTGCATAGGAAGGAGAAACACTCAATTTACCTGGCTTTTCAATCTTGCAAAAGAGTTTCAGCAAAATGTAACCTTCAAGGAGTTGAATCTTGCAAAATTTAGAAGTTTCACTGCAACAAAACATCCTTACTGCCACAAAAAATATGTTTTGAAAATTGTTGACAACAACACAGATCATGAATTCTGTGGCTATTATTCTCATTTTTTGTTTCATTCTGCTTCAAATGATGTAAAGATGGTTGGATTCTTGGAATTTTCTCCGTTTTCAATAAATATTTGGTTCTCAATTTCTTCATTGAAGGAATTTCAAAACAAACCAATTTTTTCAAAAGGAAATCCCCTTATTCTATGGTACACCTGGCCACAGGTGAAGGTCGAAATGACAGCATTTCACATCAGGCATGTTCAATTTCACAGAATATGCGTCAAACGCAAGGAATCCAGAGAGAGCAAAAATGCTGAAATTGACATCTACGATGGCCCGTCATTTTGCTCTCCCATTTTTCGTTTTTGGGGTGCTTCATGCTGTGCAAGTGGTTTTCAAATTATATTGCTGCAGAAAGGAACACTGACAGAAATGCAGTCTGTTGTTCTTGAACATACGGCTTTGCAACATGTGCCACACACTCACACCTTTCGTGTGAACAACGCAAGTCAGACAAAACAGAATGTGATAAACTCTTCTCAACTGTGTGTTGCACAGCAATCTTTACCATGTGTTTTGCTCGTAGTCGGCCCCAAAACTAAAGATGTTGGAGTCAACATACTCCACTTCAAGTATCATGGAATCTCAGATTACATTTGCTCATTTGGGGGACTTTCTCTCTTTGAATATTTTCAACAGTTTCAAGAAATTATGACTCTTTGCCCAAAGACAAACAGATATTTAACTGTCAAGAATGATCATCCCAAAACAATTCTGGCGGGAAGTTCAAGAATGCTACTTGTTATTTATGACTACAAATGGCACTCTGATGTCAGTGTTGAGTTTAACTTGACACAGAGTGTGTGTACAGTTGTCAGTATAAACCCCTGTTCTCTCAGAACCATTTGGCCAATCTATGAAGATCTTTTTATTGGGTATTATTTGGACAGAACAGAGCACGAGAACATCTTCTTGGTTGGACCATTTCACAGAGTTTTTGGGGATGGTTGCATTACAATTCAGATTTCAACCGATTTTGAATACACCTTGACAGAGAGCAACTTGACCAGTTTGGAAAGTTTGGACTTTCTCTCTGGCCTTCAGCCCCGGGGCTATGTTTATGACTGTCACTACCCCATGATGACCATGATGGATTCTCAAGATCTGATGGCAATGACCTACAACATAAGTGCCACAGAAAACCACATCAAGAGTTATGAGCCAGGTGGAGTTCATTTCTATCTTCGTGGACGGCCACACAAAGTTCACCATGTTCGGGTGAAGGGAAACGCAGACTCAAGAAAATGCACCGCAAGGCGACTTCTCAAAGGAAACAATTGTTATTTGACGCCTGAAGTGAATGATATCCTCACCTACCACATTGACATGCATCTGAGTAGCATGACAAGCAATTATTTCCTTGAATTTTTCTCCATTTTTCACCAGTTTTCAGGAAGCTTGTTCCGGATTACCATTCATGCGGCGAGCAGAGCTGCTTTCCACACCGAAAAAGATGTCATATTTGTGCATGATTTTCAAAAATTGAAAAGAGTAAAATCACAAACAAGCAGCATTTTTGTTCTCTCTTCAAACAAAACTGGTCTTGAGTCAATGTCCAACGATGCTGAGATCTCTTTGGGCGCTGTAGTTGCATTCAGGACAGTCCTCCTGAAGAAGAGATCAATGCACTTGGAATGGATGGGAAATTTTAAGCTGGGCCAAACTGGCAAAGTAGCCTGTGCCTTTCCTGGCAGAATATCTCATGTTCGTCTCAAGCTGGATTCTGGCACAGAGAAAGTTGCTGTGACAGTTGATTGGGTTGATATCAAACTGCCACAATTTTACGTGGCTCATTCAACTGAGGATACAAATCTTTCCCCGTTTCTCTCGTACAAGCACAAGGAGCCAATCAAAGGAGCCAACGTGGAATCGGAATGTTACTCCATGGAAGGAAGCGCCGTTGTGATTCAACCTTGTCCCTTTCACAGCTTTTTCTTTGCACAAACTGACAAATACTTTCGGTTGCACTTGGAGAAAAGAAGATTGCAAAACTACAGTTACTTTTTTGTCAGATATGTTGCTAAATGTCCCCAATTTAACTGTCCCAAAGGTAGTGTTTGCTACACAAAGGACTGTGATGGGAGACCCAGCCTCTACTGTTACCTGCAAAGGTGTCAGGACAGACCGTTTTCGGCACAGGAGGCAGGTTCTGTTTGCAGCAAACTTGGTTCTCAGCTCCCACAGCTGCACAGCAAATGGCAGGAGACTGAGATACTTACTCTGTTGAAAACACTGGACAATCTGGTGGAGGCATTCTACCTGGCTTTTGAATACGACCGTGACAAGGTGAGCCATTTACATGGTGATTCAGATTCAACGTGACTTGTTGTCAGAACATTTTGGAAAACACGAAAGGTGAAAGCAAAGCATTGTGCGTGATTCAAACTCTTCAAAGAAGCTGCTGAAGCTGAAAACTCAAAAAAATGATGCTGGATCATCTGGGGCTGAACGTGATGTATCTGTGTTTTGAAATGTCCTTCCAGATGATTTGGGTCACAAATGGCACATCTGCTGCTTATCAAGGCTGGGACAATACGGAGTTGCGACTTGTGCACAAGTCGAAGGGTGGGTACTTCATCAACTTGTTCCCCGGACGTGGTAACATCAACAAGGTGTCTGGAGTGGCCACCAGGTGTATGGAGAAGAGAGGCCGACGGAGACAGTCACCTTGTTACTTTAAGAAACGCGACCCTTATTATGATCCGTACAATATAGAATTGAACAGATACAAAGAGAGTGAAGGAGGAAACATTCAACCACAAGTTAGCGCAAAGGGGAAACTGTGTGTTGTGGTAGTTGCGTCAGTTCTGGCCAACCCTCACTGGGTTACAGTGGCGTGCAATCGTCCACTGTTGCCTGATGTGGCCTGCCACAAACACGCTTCCAACAACAGTGACATTGTCTCGAGTCATCGCAAAAAGAACTTTTGCCCAAATGACATGATTTGGTTCAGACAAGTGTGTTATCTGTTTGTGTTTTTTTATGGACAAACAAAGAGAAAGAACAATGCCTTGTGTGCAGAAAACAAAACAAAGCTGCAGAATAACAGGATTTCAGATCCAAAGTGCTGGGAATTTTTGTATCAGGCAGCTGAGACTGGTTTGCCACCTTTGTTATCTTTCAGCTCCAAACAGGAAGGCATGCTTGAAGTGTTTTCCTTCTTTCGAATTTTCAACAGAATTGACAACTTCAGGAAACAGACCAACACCAGCAGTGGGTTGTACTCGTGCAAAACTTATTTCACTGCACCTGTTCAAAAACAATTGTCTTTTGAGTGTGTAGATGGACAGTCAATATCCACTCACTTTGTTTGTGATGGCCAACATGACTGCAAAACTGAAAACCCCGAAATCATCGGTTCAGATGAGGCAGCTTGTGTGTGTAGAAAATCAGGAAACTGTTCCTGCTCCCCATTATTTTATGAAGATATAAATGGGACGTGTTCCAGCTACAGCAGGGCAAAGTCGCACGCTCCAACACAGACTGAAATTCAATTCAATTGCAGTGATGGATCTGTCATTGACATAAGTTTGGTGAATGACTTGATTCCAGACTGCCCCAATGGAGAAGATGAAACAAACCACCAAACTGCTTTGAGGAGATCTCATCTCTCTGCAAACAATTTAATGCAGGACCAGATTCAGTGTGAAAAGGGAAGCACTGTGTTGTACCACAGCAGCAGAATCTGCATTTTCAGACTGAATGGCAGAGGGCATTTAACGCCTTGCAGGACGGGATCTCATCTCAAAGACTGCAAGAACTTTCAGTGCAACAAGGAATTTAAATGTCCAAATCATTATTGCATTCCATGGATCTATGTTTGTGACAACAAGATTGACTGTCCTGCTGGCAATGATGAAATAAGCAGTATGTGTGAGACGTACACTTGCAAAGAATTGTTTCATTGTCATCAATCGCAACTGTGTGTTTCTCTGGGAGACATTTGCGATGGATTTGAAGATTGTCCTTTGAGAGATGATGAGTTCAGTTGCCAGTTGAATGACATACATTGTTATCAACATTGCACATGCTTTCTTCTTGCTATTCTTTGCTCTTCAGAAGAATTCAATGTGAAAAACTTCCTGAGCCTTCCCTTTGTTGCATATCACCTGACTGAAGTTAAATTGTCGTCTGCTGGGTTTTTACAGAAGCAAGCAGGTGACATCGTAATGGTTAACATTTCAATGAACAGCATTGATGACATCTGTGAATGTCTGCATGAAGCAGAACACATCTTGCTTCTTGATGTAAGTTCCAACTCAGTGAATGTGTTGGTCAAAAACTGTTTTTCTGACCATGACAACCTCAGTCAAGTAATTCTGAAGAACAACAGTATGACAGACACAGAAGGCAAAGCATTCAACAACTTAAGCAAGCTCAGTCTTGTTGACCTGTCAAACAATTTGCTCACAAGATTGTCAAAAAGTGTGTTTCACAATGTGAAGAATAGGTTCAGTATCTTCTTGCAGAACAACCACTTGTCTGTTGTTCATCAAAGTGCAATTTACAACAGTATCCCAATTGTTCTTTCTTCTGATTTCCCCCAAATTTGTTGTATTGTTTCAAGTGAAACAACATGCATTGCACCAAGACCTTGGTTCCATCAATGTTTCACACTTTTGCCGGACCTGCCAACAGAGATCGTTGTTCACCTTGTTGTCGTAATTTTGATCTCATTTCACAGTGTTGTGCTCTTTCTTCATCACACTGGTGATGATGTCAAACAAGAAAAAGATAAAAACTCATTCAATTATCTTCTGGCCGCAACGGGTATGAACGACTGCTTGTACGCAGTGTTCCTGACCGTACTTACTGCAGCACACTTCTTTTTCAAAACAGAACGCGTTTTCAAGTACTTGGAATGGACTGACAGCATTGTGTGTAAATTTGGTTTTGCTCTTGCTGCTTTCTTTTCCCTGTTTTCTCCCCTGATCTTGTCGCTGATCGCTCTTGGCAGGCTCATGGTGGTTCTTCATCCCCTCGATTCAAATTTTAAGGTTCGAGAAAAAGTGAGAAAATACGTCTTTGCAGTTTTTCTTTCAACAAGCATGATGTTGGGAAGTTTTCTCAGCTGTACTTTTGTCCTTGATGTCAAGTTGAATACATTCTGCTTTCCCGTCATTTTGGATGAAATTTCTTGGTTTAAAATTGTTTCAAGTATTTTCATCGCTTGCGTGCAGGTCGTAGTTCCACTGTTTATTCTGACTGCTTACACTCTCCTGGTGAAAGAATTGTACAAGGCTCCAGACATAGCAAGTAGCAAGAAAAAAAGAAAATATCCAGTTGTAATTCAAGTCAGCATTTTGACAGGTTCTTGTTTTCTGTCTTGGGTATCTTCCAACATTATCTTTCTTGCATCTGTCTTCACGTTGACAGATCCATACAAACTGCTGTCATGGACTTTGATCCTTGTCTATCCTGCAAACTGTGTTGTCAGTCAATTCGTGCTCAATTTTCATGCCTTTTCGTCCACTGGAAACAAACAGAAACCCAAGACAGTTCCAATTGCAAATCCAAGTTTGCGGAAAAAAGGGTCATTCGTTGTACCTTGAACGGCTGTTCAGACAGTGCCGAAAGTTTGGAACCTTTTCACGCACGCGGGTTGGGTGGACAGGTGGGTTGGTGGCGTTTGGGGGGTGTTTGGCAATTGTGATGCGAAGTGTCTGGTTGCGAAAACCAAAGTTTGTGCTGAATTTTTCCATTCCTTGTTGAAGTTCACAGGTTCTCCCCTCATGGCCTCTTGACCTTGCCTTGCAAACAAAATTTACCACAAATAAGAATTTTACAAATGCCTTTTGAGTGATATTGTTCCTTGTTCCTTTATTGTTTCTTTTCACACAAAAATAGCTTTGCAGGGCTTTGTGTACAAAGCTCGGCTTGCTGTACATACAGGGTACAAACGACGAACAGCAACAGATATCAACACAAGGCACTTTCATGGCAGCAATTCTCACCTTCTACAGGGTCAACAAAAAAAAATTGACAATCAAGCTGAAAAACCCCATGTTTCGCAATTTCTGTTCACCAGATCCCAAGCCTTCTAGATCCACCCCTGGGTACGTCTGTGGGTACGTCTCTGCCGCCCAAGTGTTTTCCGAGTTTGTGCGCAAAACGAGGAAACTTTTTGTAGCGTGAGGTTCTTTTCCCAATCGGACTGAAGAAAAGCGGGAAGTCAATGAAGTGCGCCTGACGTACGAGTGACCTCCTTGGGCGCGCCTATGGTCTACCTGTGTTCCTCCAAAGGATCCAGATCTGAAGCCCCTGACCTGCGGTAGGGGCAGCACCAGTTCCAACACCGGAACACAAGAGGGAGACAACGTTCGCAATGAGGACGGAGGCCTGATTCATCGCGCCGGGACACGTGACACGTGGGATTCTAGATCCGTGCCTTTGGGCCCCGTGGATCCGCCTCAGTCAGGGCTTTCTGAGAGACTGGTCTGGTGGGGGACGGGGCCAACGAATCCGCCAACATCCCGCCTCCTGATTGGCTGAGGTGTTGTCCAATCAACAGGCAGCTTATGCGTCCGGTTCGTACAAGTGTTGGAGGAACGACCGGTGGAGAGCGACCGATTGAGACCTGTGTTTCTCTCCGCACCTTGCAAGGCTGGGATTTCTCAGAGGCCTACATCACACTGGGTGGGTAGGTGATGCGTTTCGCCCGAAACAAGTCATTTCTGCGTGTGAATTTTTTTCCAAAATGTAGCTTGTGAAAGTCCGGTGTAACTTTTTGAGTCTGGCTTGACAGTTCAACAGAAACAGTCACTTCCACGGAGGCAAAATGCAACCACAGCTCATCAATTCACATTTGTCCATGATCGAAAACGTTGTACCGGACGTGTCACCGGCTGGTTTCTGCTGAAACCTCCCATTGGCTTGTTCAGGGATGTAACGCAAATCAAGAAATTCAACGGTTTCCCCACAAGGCCTGTGTCTGCTTGGTGTCCAGACCCTGGATCCGTCGTAGCTGCCGGACTGAAGAAGATGTGTTGGAGGAGCGTCGTTTTCCTGCTCGCCGTCAGTGTCTGCGTCTCAGTGACGCACAGCCAGTGTCATGGAGACGGAACACCACAAACAGGTCAGTTTCACTCTGGGGAGGGAGTTCAAGCAAGCGCCCCGTCTCACACCAACCCCCACAAGTCAGGCAGAGACGGAAAGGTGTTCTGTGGTGGTTTGAACACCAGGGGCCCTTGCTTAAATTCTTCTTTTTTTCGTTGTGTAGCAAGACCCAAACGAACTTTGGAGACAAAGAACATTGTCATCGCCAAAGCTGCAGTGTGTGTGTGTGTGTGTGTGTGTGTGTGTGTGTGTGGTGTGTGTGTGCGTGTATGTGTTCTTCAGGGAGATCTCTGAATGCCCTGTGAATCTCCAAACGTTGTGTTGGTCTCCCCTTCATTCTACGCACGATCCTGTGATTTTGGTGAGAAACGCGTGTTCATGTTGTGAAAGATAAGGTCAGACCCCAATTGTTTCTCCATCGAACAGCGATACCACTTGTTTGTATGCATCTTTTGAAGGGTTGGGTAGTATCCAGACCGCCAGCCCTCCTCAACGTGGATTTGCCTTGAGACGGCAGTTGTTCTCCAAGCGCATGTCCCTGATCTACCAAGGGTGGCTCCCTCCTTTGTCAAACGTTCTTTATATTCACCACAGAGAGAGAGAGAGAGAGAGAGAGAGAGAGAGAGAGGATCTGGAGCATTTGGACCCATCATGCCCCTCGTGCCCACCAAAACACACGTCGTTCAGTCGTTCTCTCTCCAGAAATGTTGGGCTTGACTACCCAGTCCCCCGCACAAAAGGTGTAACGTCCCAAACTCAGGGTGTCGAAATTATGCATGATGTTTGGCTGAAGATGTTCAGGACGGCTACACTGGTCCCAGGAGCCAGAACTGACCATATTCTTTTGGTCCCTTGTTTTCCATCGTTTCTCTGCAAAATTGTCAATTCTGAGATGCCCCTGCCCCCTACGAAGGGACCCAATCCTGGATCCGCTCCTGGTGGGTTGCCCTGGTTACAGTCCACCTCCTGAAGAGATAATTTGCAAGCTGTTGCTCCACGTACTATGCTCTCCAGCAGTATCTTTGCTCCCTTGCGAATGACGAGACTCAGTTCATCTTCTGCGGCTCCACCAGAGTTTCGACCCACCCACCTTCCCGCCTCTCTCACTGAACCGTTTGAAACCTCAGTACTCTCTTGCAGTCTCCATGTACCTGCTGAGTAACGGGACGGACACTGCGCCCTGCGGCTCCAGCCCCGTCTCCGCCTGTAGAACCTTTCCGTATCTCCTCTCAGTGTTCCGTGGACTCCACCCGGACCTACCGACCCTCAGGGTGATCACTGATGTGAACATCACAGTCAACGCCAGTCTACAGGTACACGCACACACACACGCACACACACACACACACACACACACACACACACACACACACACGCATGCACACCATCTTCGTGATCAG
>JAAUXT010031649.1_pt1 | contig 19140 bp, 20 predicted proteins | sample 7278171 | NCBI WGS metagenome assembly JAAUXT01 (sample SAMN14350112, study PRJNA611818) | marine sediment metagenome | isolation source: surface marine sediment (1.8m) | place: French Polynesia: Moorea | collected 2018-08 | reverse complement strand
CAGTTTCCACTGTTTTACAGTCTGCTTGGGAACAAAGTGGGTCACATTGTGCAACAATTGCAGAGGGTTCTGATCATGACCGTTCTCAGAATTAAATGATAGATCCTCGTACAATGGTGCAGAGTGAATCCGAAGGAACAACGAAGTTTGAGTGCCAGCTTTGTGTTGCGCCGTTCGTGGTTTCTTCTTTCGTGAGAACACGTCAAAATCAAACTTGGTCTATCCATGCGGCTTTGCTTGGGGTGAGAACACCCACTGGTGTAGAAAGAATAATCAAACAGGGAAAACTGTTCTTGCAATGCTTGTCACCTGAGCCCCTGGCCGCACGGACCCGATGTGTTGCGTCTGCGAGCGTTGATTGATGGAGGATTCAATTGCGCGAACTCCGTCCAACTTTTGCTGTGTTCGACGTGGAGAGGTGCTTTGTGCTTGAAGGATTGTGCAAATTGTCCAGCGCAAAACAATCAAGTTTACGAGGGCCAGAACCGAGGGCGGTGCGCCCTTGTAAGATCAACAATTGAAGACACCACGTGACTTGTCCAGCTTCGTGCAGAAGACAGGGAAATTCTGACAGATGGGTTCAATCTGTCATGTGGGAGAGATCCAGGACCAGTTGCAGTCACGATTTACATTTTCCGATCCGAGAATTCTCGGGCTCTCGACCCGAGAATCCGAGAGCCCCAAGCTTTCTCGGATTCTCGGACATTCTCTTGGATCCTCTCGGATGAAAAAGCTGTTCGATTTACACTCTCGGATGTCGAGAATTGTCAAATTCTCGGATTGTCGGGTGTAAATCGAACAGCATCAATTTTCTGACATTTGTTCCTTGGCAGGGAAACTTCAACCTGGACTGCAGTGCCATTCTTGCAGAAATCATTGCTCCAGCTCCCTCCCTTTTACCTTGTCAACCAGATCTATCAGGCCTTTCTACCCTGTAGAAAAACCTCTGGAGAGAATCAGTTTTTACTTTGACTTGATTGTGTCAAACCACAATCTGAATCTGAAGCCATTTTTGCGGTGAATTGCCGCAGCTGGCATGAAACACATGATTTTGATCGTGCACGATAAATCTCTTTGTGCAGTCCCCCTGAGCGCGACATCTCTGGCAGATCCAGAATTGGGGTTGGTGGAGAGGGTTGCAAGTATACTTCATTGCACAAAAGTTTTCTGCACGAAAAGAAAAGCAGGAATGAGTGACTGGAATGGAAAACCGAAATGAGCAGCAGTTCAAAAATTTGCGAGGCCCTTTGGCCTTTTTTATTTTGATTTATTTGTTTATTTCTTTTTTTGAAACTTGAAGTCGCCCCCCACCCCCAAGTAGATATATGTACCCCCACTATGCTCGGGAGGGGGGGGGGGCTTCCCTTTGACCAGATGCAGCCTCTCGGGTCGAGAATGCAGAGTGGCGTGCGCAAATGCACAAGAACGAAACTTTGGTGGCAAAGTTTGCCGTCAAGTTGAATTTGGCGCCAGAACCGTTCCCGGCAGCGCTACTGGCGGCTCAACTTCCTAAAGTTCGCAACCGATGACCAATAATCGAAGACTGTCGACAGGACAAATGCAAAAAGTTCCCCCACAGGCACCAACCATTTATTTATTATGAGTGCTTCATGAGTATTAATGAACAGTCTGCAGGGTCACTACATTCTGAAGGTTTCTTCGCGCAGCAAAAGGACAATTTTTGAAGCCACTGAGCCGAATCGATGCATCGATTCTTATCTGGGGCCCTGGTATTCGTTTTGCCCTAAATAACACGGTAGCAGCCAAAACATGGTGCGCATAGGCTGTTAGTCCTGGGTGTGGACGGGAGCTCAGACTGCGAAAATACCACGTACTGCACGGATGTAAACTCCACAAGTACTCCCGACTCATGTAAGTAGATCTAGGTGCGACTGAACATTTTCTGAGATCTATTTGTGGACGATCCACTTCACTGGGTTCGTTCTGGAGTCGATTCTGATGTCGACCCAGTCCACAGTTCTCAACGAGAACTTTTGAGGTCAGCTTCCAAATCTCCAAAATCAACGTAGACCAACCCACAGTCGTTGGATGGGGCGCGGGGGATCTGGATCCATTTGTTGCGCCACTTGCAGACAACACGAGTGCTGTCCGCGTCTTTTCAACTTCTTTCAGAAATCAATGACAACCCAAGCAACAGAATTATTTTTTGTTGGCAACATGTACATGTGCAGTAAAACTCTGAACCAAGAAGACCCCAATGGTACCAAGACCAAAGCTCTGTGTCCAGTAGTTCCTGAGATACAGTGTGGATGGGCACAATGTCATGGGGTATCTGTTTCACAAGCATTGGGATTCAACCCGAGCAACTGGCTTTCGGATGACGAAATTCCGTACTCCATGACAAACCAACACTTCCAAGGTTTGCAGCTCTGTGTCCCGGATCTGGTGTGGTGAGGTGCAACGCGACAGGGCGTGGGGCATCCCTGGAATTAAACATTGAGTGCATGTTGAGTGCTTGTTGTATTCTAAGATTCATCAGATTAGATTGGAGCAGACGAAGGCAGTTGAGTTGAAACGGGAAGTGGGAGATCTTCGCCAGTGTTTTTTCTCTTTAAACAATCTTCCAACTGAATTTTTTTCCCTGTGTCAAACACTCTGATAGAATTGTCAAATTGTGGCGACCCCAGTCAGAAAAACAGTTCTGTCTGCCAAAATGACATCGTTGCAGATGCAAGTGCAACAATTAATTGTGCACCCGATCTAAATACGTTGTTGGCGTGCGTGGCATCGTTGCGCTGACATTTTTCGTGTTGGCAGGGCCACTGTTGATCAGCTGTTTTGTGCACTGAAGCCACAAACTTGGCCATACAAATGCAGCATGGCCAAAGTTTCCAATAACGTTCAAAATTCTGAAACACGACCCTTTTGTGGGAGCAGTAAGGAAATGATTTCACGACACTTTGAACACGTTCCGCTGAATGGAGAGGGAGGCGAGTCGATCGGTTGAGAGCCAAGCGCAAAGGTGGTGGCTGCAAACAGGAATTTGGCAATGCAAAACAGATCATATGAACTCCTCTTGATTGCAGTCATGCAATGGTGTTCAGTTGCAGGAGTTTCTGAAAGGCTGGCACTGTAAGAGGGGCTTCATGGTACAGGTGGGGGGGGGGCAGTCTGGCCCCAGAAAATTGATTCTTGGGCAATAAAATCCAAGTGATTGGGTCACAATGCCCTCCCTTCTGATGTGCAAAATAATTGAGGCATTCTTCCTCTGCTGAAGTTTTGAAACTGGAGCGGGGGGGGGGGGCATTCTGACGCCTTGTTCTGCGTTGTGAAACTGGGGAGATATTCTGACCCCTCCCCCATCTGTCTTGTTAGAACGGTCAATGCAATTTTCCAAACCCAGCAGAAGTAGATGTGGGACAAGGGAAGGTAGACTGACCTGGGGTCAGAGTGCCCGTGGCCCAGCCATTGTTTTGCAGTTTCAGATCGCCAGGTCGTTTTTGATGAAGTGTGTGTGTGTGTGTGTGTGGGGGGGGGGGGGGTCAGGGGCAGGACTGAGACAAATAAATCGGAATGGCCCAAAGTCGAGATAAAATTCTGTTTTTTTGGAGGTTGGCACACGGACAACGCAGCACTGGGAATGCCTGAAGAGTCAGTGTTTCTGGCTCGCAAAATGTAAATATTTCAAGTGGAGTTGATTACCGTGATTGTTTATGTGATGAGGATTTTACAAGTGAACATGATTTGTGCACTGCCAAGTTGAGAAGCGGTTGCGTCAGTAAGAACTGGCGTGGATTTCTCATTCTGTGCCTTGCAATTTGTACTTGGGCGAAACTTGAAAGCTGAACAGCATCAACGGCTTGGTTTTTGTGCCAGGGAAATATTTCTCCGTGTTGTGGCCCAGAAGAAAAGATCCAGTGGTGCCCTGGGAAAGTCCCAACATGGAAACACGCGTGTGTGGTCGTCACCTGGATGATGACTTGGCGGGGTCTTCACCTGCCCCCTCACATTGAGGCCATGGTCATCATCACGAATGACATTGCGCTTCTGTAAGACATACTATCAAACATAGCAGCCTGCTTTCCAATTGCCATCAGGTCTGCAAGTTTCAAGGGTGTTTGGCACCTGGACCCGCCCTTCCGCCTGGAAAAGTTTGCATCAAAGTCAAATTGCTTCAGGGATCTGGCGCCGAAGTCGATTGAACCGCTCTCCGTAAAACCTTTTTCTGCATATCGAATCTTGACACTCGAGCCCTGACACAATGTGATTTGGTACAAGATACCCCACGCCAACATGTTGGTATGGGGGGGGGGGGGGAATGGCTGGCACCACACTGAAAGTCCGCAAGTGGGGCGCAATGGAAGCCGCCTGCGTTTAAAGCGTCCAGCATTCTTGTTGTTTGGTGTCAGCAACTCTGACGATTGTCGACTTTTATGTTTGGACGAAAAACGCTAATCTCCAGTCCCCTCGATCCTCTGACTCAGTTATGCTAATGAGTGAATTATGGAGTACTCATTGTGATTGAGTGAGTAGTTGGTACTCACTGGACGTCTAACCTTTGAGCCAACGACAGGCTGTACCACGTTGCGCTTGGCGGACAGGTGGTCTCTCGCGAACACTGTAACACTCGGCGCTTTGTTATGGACGCATTGTTCGAGCAGAGCTACACAACCACCTCGGGGCGTTCCTTCCTCCTGAGTTGTCTTGACGACGAGAGGTCAGATCCATTGACCCTGCTGGCTGGAGCCCGGAGCGTGTGAATGTTGTGAAAGGCGGTCATCCTGCAGGTTTCTGAAGTGGTCAAACGAGAACAAGGTGAACAATTGGTCGGGTTCTTCCCTAACCCCATTGGCCCTTTGTCGAACGCTTAAAATTGTTCGTTTGATCCGAGGTTTATCCATCTCGTTTCTGAAATGCATACAGAAGAACGACACGACACGGAGGATCCAACCTGCAGCTCGTAAGCGGTAAAATCCACAGGCATGTGACCATGTAACGGCGCAGGGTGGATGTCGAACCCGCAGGTTTTGCCGTCTGGTCGTCTCCAGTTCTCCACCCGAACACTCAAACATCTGCGCGATTGCCAGGTTGATAGATGTGTTGAGGACGAAGAGGGAGACGGGTGAAGAGCTCGATGTCGATCATTTCATTGTGTTGACTGATTGTATGGAGGTGTATTTTTTTGGGATATTCTGATTCTGAATGAGACCACAAGAAAAGAATGCTTCTGAGAGGAATCTTCCTCTGCAGACAAGCCTTTCTGCTCCTGGTCGTCTGCTGGTTGATGTTTCTTTCATTTGGAAACCCGATCTCATGCAAGCAGAGGCTGCAGGGTCGACGAAATTGTTGAGAGCTTGAGCCTGGGCAAGCTTCGCTAATTTGACCAACTACGTAGAACTCAGCATAAGGCCCCGTCTGTGCCATTCTCTTTGTTTTTTACAAGAGATTCCTTTTCAGTAAACCACTGATCTCCATGTGAAGTTGTAGGGGCTGCAAAGCGGCTTCGTCAGCTTTGAACTGAGAACTTCAACCAGAGCTGCACCGACTCTCAAAATCGCATTTCGCCAGCCAGGACATCGTACAGCTTCAGCAGACAGCTTCAGAGGGACGACCTACTTTGACAAACAGTACACTGTACAGTTAACAACGCTAAAGGCGATACAACCACGCATGGCATCGTGTTTGGTGCACAATTTGGATTACTTGGACACAACAGGTTCGTGTTTGCATTCGTTACGTTCACTGGACGAAGTCGGGCATGGATTTGGTGTGTTGTGTTGCAGAGTGACTGACATGTCAAAGGACATTTCAAAGGCCAGTGAAATAACCACACAAGGCGACTGAAAATAAAGATGAAGACGCGGCTGAAATGACACGCAAATGCATACCAACGCACGCATGCACTGATTGCTCAAGCAAGGACATGACAGGCTGTCCAAGGATTCAGACTTCAGTGGCAGGACGTTTGTGCTGGTCATTGACTGCCATGGGTGTCTCCAGAGATGCTCTGGAAAGAATGAACCAGGACACACAGGCTGGTGTCTGGTCATTTCAGATTGAACCAGGCACTTGTCAAGGCTCCTTGTGACATTTTCTGGAGGGAACCTGGCGATTTCAGGTCAGCACTGAAATCTAGAGATTCAGGTGTGTGGTCATTTCAGGTTCCAACCTGAATTACGAGCTGTCTGACCTGGGCACTCATCAAGGCTCCGCGTGGCCTGTGTCTGGAAAAGACCGTGTCTCGTCATTTTATTCACCGGCTTTTTGCAGGCTGATGAAGGGCATTGTGTGTAAATTGAGAATCACATGCAGACACTCGCCCAACACAGACGCCTCAGATTGATTTTCCCAGCATAGAATGTGCTATTGTGTCTGATCATGCCTTTCACAGTCTGTTGTTGTCTGTGGTGCGTGCGTGCCAAGTATTGAAAAGTCGCTGGTGTAATGTGTTCGTGTTTTACCGTGCAACACTCGATGCCCTGCGTTGTCGTGAAAGTCCTTGTTCCAGATGAGAAAGTGTGAATCAACTTTGCAAGATACACAGCTGCACAATTCACCACTCATTGCGATACTGTCAGCTTGTCGTTGGCCAAACATATCTATCTCTACCAGCTTCTAAATGCATCTGTTTGTCTGACGCATGTTGAGTGTGTGAACTTGTGTGATGAAGAACGTACGCTCGGCTCAAAAAGAACCAACGAACAGGACAGTTTGTCTCTCGTGATCTTCTTGACGTGGCGCCTTATTCGAACGGATCCTGTTGACCATTGTCCCTCTGATCCAGTTTCAAATTCGGGTGAAGTTGAATTGATTTCACTCGGCAAAAATGCCACAAAATTGGTTGGCCGAATTTGGGTATGTCCAAACGAATCTGCTCTGGTGCGATGACTTGCGAAGCTACACACGAGAACAAGAAAATGCGAAGTGATACCAAATTGGATGTTGTCTGCAGGAAACACAATGGTTAATGATCATTAGGATTGACAGCGCTTGCTGCGAAGCTTTGAGGATCACTGAACAGTTGAAGGAGAAACGGACTGCGCGTACAAATGTGCTGGGTGGTCTGCAGGTGCTTCAGTTTGCAGGTTGTGAGGGTTGTGCTCATCCAGAATTTGAACTTTTTAAGCCCGTGGTTTACAGCGATCGGCGGGCCAAGCGCAGGCATGATTATGATGTGCAAGGGGGGATTCCAAAGGGAGCGTCAGGCCATATCTTGCTGATGTTTGCTATCATCCACCCCCCAGGTTGGATGAGAGCCCCAGGCCAGATCCAGCCTGGACAGGATGACAGGAATCCCACCTGAGGTCTTTCATTTGGGTGCTACTGTCTGCCCCCTCCCCTGGTGGGATGACAGCAACAGGCGAGGTCCCAGCGTAAAACCCCTGCTTTCTAAGCTTTGCTTTCTTGTTGCTGATTCTAAACGTGAGCTGGTGTTGGCTGGTGCCACTACCTTCTGGTAGACATTTACACGATGTAGTCCGTGAATGTGCCCTCCTTTGTGGAACTTGTCCAGCTTTGTGATCTTTGTGGGTCTTGCTGACCCGACAATTGCATTGCCCTTCAGCTGTGCACAGGCACAGATGTCATTGTGCCAAAGTGCTGAACAATTTGCCAAAGGCACGAGAAAAAATACGTGACCTTCTGTTTTCTGTCAACCCACTGCTTCCAGCGACTTCTGAAATTCGTAAGAATTCAAGGCAGAATACTTTGCAGAGCCTGCAAAGCTCAGAACATGAGTTGAGCCATGCAGGGAAAGAGAAAACAGCATCGACTGGAAACATGCAATTCAGAATGGTGTACCCCTTGCAAACGTTCTTGTGCTCAGTTTCCCCGGTGCAAACAACAGAAAGGTTACCCACGTGGAGATCACGTCTTGCAAAACGTACAGTTGTGGTGGGATTTTGGGAGCTGGTAAGCAATTTGGTCCACCCTCCAGGGTTTGTTTCCAGCAACCAATGTGTTCGGTTGAACCCCAGACAATCCCCGATATTCAATGTGCATGCTGAATAATATTTCAGCTCAAACAAGCCCATGTTGACTCAACTGTTCGGTTTACCAGACCTGAACAGAGAACATTGAATTGCTTCGATCAATGCACGACACCTTCAACATCATTTAAAATCTTGAGAGAATTGGATTGATTTGTGAGTTCTGCCTCCAGCGGGACTTTTTTGTTTTCAAGTTGTGGTTGGTGCACTTACATGTGGAAGTGTGTCTGAAGATGACCAAGTCCCCTGAGCTTTTGCTTTGCGGCGGTCACTTCGTCGTTATCAGGTGAGGCCCCACCTTGTCCCGAGCGACAGACTCGCCTTCGCCGACAGCACTGGGTTTCTCAACACCTTTGCACTTGTTCTGTCCAGAGAAGTTCCTGCTTTGCTTCTCAGCGGAAACAGACAGAAACGAGGCAAGGGGCACGGTCTCAACTCAAATGGCCACAACCCTGGTTCTCCATGTGCAGCGGATCTCCCAAAGGAAATGAAATCAGGGTCTGGAGACAGGCACACTCAGAAACAATTGCTGGTTCCTGTGTAAGTTCCTCGCGTAGCTTCAGTCTCAGGAGAATCCAGGCCTTTTCGGTCCTTTGGTATTGATTGGAGGCCATCAGCACCGAGAAAACGGGAAGCTGTTTCCAGTCAAGTCAAATATTGGACCAAGGAGGCAGTCTGAATGGGACGCCTTCCATTGTGTTTGCGGACACATTGATTCGAGGCAGTTCATGTACAGGAGAAAAATTTTAATGTCTCTCAGATGGTGTTACGGCTTTCGGAAGGTTCAGTAAATGTTGACGAAGTGGCATTTTCGTGTTTTGCTCAAGTTTCCTCTTGTGTTTTCGCTCCAACAAAGTGTCACAAATGTTCAATGGTTCTGTTGGAGTGCGATGGTTTCTCGGCTGTTGTTGATATTTTCAGCACGTCAAGTGGGAATTTTTGCACGTCATTGAACCCAGTTCGTGACACACAATGTCGATGAACCTGCTCATGATCGTGAAGCTTGTCCAGCTGTGTTGGATTTCTGCATGGAACAGGACAGTCCACGCAATGGGAACACTTTCCAGAAACAGAATACTCGTACGAGTGCGAGTTGTACGGCCTCCAGGGTGCACTGAGAGTCGTTCTCGGAGCGCTGACAGCACGTCGAGTGCGGGGGTCAAGTGCCAAGTATTCAGCTGACGACAGAATTACGGACTCGCGTCATCGTCAATCAGTCCTCGCTCAGCTCCAGATTTCCCACAGCAGGTCCTTTATGGATCGGTTTGAACAGAGGCATAGCTTCTGAGTTCAAGTGATGTTGGAGGCTGCTGGTCTGCTGAATTGCAGAGAACCGTCTCTGAAGGCTCTTGTAGAAGAGAATGGATGGTGGAATCAGCTGGCGGACTGTCTGCATGTTACGCAACACCGGCATGCAGCTTCTGTCTGGTCTGGGCCTCATTTCGCTTGGAAGCTGCAGTTTGTCAGCGTGGGGAACTGGATGCAAGACAGCCAAGAATCCCAAGTTTTGTCCCTTGTCTTGAGTTTAGCCACCAGACAAGCAAAATCTAGATTTTCGGTCTTCCTGAAGAATTTGTCAGTATTTTAGTCAGAATCATAAATTGTGAAATTTGTGCTTGTTGCAACGAGCAGAACAAATGGCACAAATGTCTTTTGTACATTTCGCAAAATGTCTCATTCTACCGAACAAGTGTGACGAAGGTTGGCTCACCACAGTTACGATAGGCGATAACAACGGACACGCGAAGTGTAGGTCCACACAGCTGGATGTATGTGCGGATCCTTAGCACAATTCGACAGTTCGCCCAGACAGAAATTTTTGCTGGAAAGAGGTGGAAAGTTTATCCGTCCAATGTTGCCAAACTCGAGAACAGACACCTTCGTGTTCCGCCCTGAATCCGGATTGTGTGTTCAGTACTCAGCTACACAGGTTGAATCCTCTTACAACAAGTTTCGAGCGATGTCAACAACTCAGAGGGACCTGCAGCCAAATCTTGCGTGCAGAATGCGTCATTTTGGACTCTGTTTACGTGCAGTAAGTACAAGATCTTTGTGACGTGTTTGTTTTGTTTATCTGCCCAAGGTGGTGCGGTGTTAGTTGGAGAAAACAATTCTTGATGAATTTTGGTGACAAAATTTGAGGCAATATCTTGGTGTCCAAACTTTCAGGATGGGATTCAAGCAGCAACGAGGAACCAGAACGTGGAACTTTTTCTCAAGTGAAGCAAGGACTCTTTCTGTCCATTTGCTTCGTGGTCTTGGCATTTGCAGGTGAGGAGTTGGTGGAGAACAAAGCCGATCGAGTTTGGTTTTGTGATATGGGACTTCAACCCAAGTGAACGTGAAATGGAGCTCAACTGAACCCGCATGTGGTGACATGGACAGATTGGCGTGACGAGTCCGAAAGGATACGTCATGTTCGGTGCATCAGGCACTGATCACCTTGCAAGAAGATGCTCGGTTTCAACAATTTGGATCGACCAAACCAAACCAGATTAAAGACGATAAAAACACACCTAGAACCAAAATGTTGTGAGGCTTCGAAAGCAACAGGGGGTGAGAAAACACTCGGTGCTTTCTCGAGATCTATTTCGGTCTGTGTGAAAACGGCTGAGGCCCCGATAAATATTGATGGAAGTGAACACAAGGAAATGTGAAAGGTTGTTGGTGTTACGCATTTACGATAAAAGTGCGAATGGTGAAAGTAACGATCAAGAGATAGTAAAATCTTTGTTTGGCTGGAGATAACATTTCAGTGGGGAACGTGGAGAGTGCGATCGATCTCCACGAGCTGCGTCTTGAGCACCTTGACATGTCCCTCGGTGAAACGTCAGACCCCCCCCCCCCCCGACAAGAATGTTCTCGCTCTGTCATGTTTGCACTGCCATCGAAAGCGAAGTTTCATCGTGAGAGTGATGACCTGTTGACCAGCAGTGTGGGCCCGTCCCAATTGCAGATGTGAAGAGTCAAAGCTGGAGATTCTAGAGGAGCCTGCTCAGTCTGTCAGAGCGCAGCTGGGAGGTGTGTTTCGGCGCAGCCTGCAACACGCCGCGATCATAGCTGAGCTGGTGATACAAGTTAGTGATGTTTGTACCCACATACCCAGAAACTGAAGGTCAAACATTCACAGCGAAACTCAAAATCTCATAAACCCAAAAGCGATACACGGTTGCGTGAGCTGTAACTTCGACGACCTGATTCAAGGCTGACTGTTGGAGGCATTCAGAACACTCGACCATTGACCAAGAAACTGAAGGTTCAAAGTTCCCAAAATGACTTCAAGTGAGTCCACAGCAAAAGAAAGATAATCTTGCCGGTTTCTTCGTGCTATCAGTGCGAAGCTTTGCAACATGCACCAGGTTTACAAAAGTTGGATAACTTGAAGCTGATCAGAAAAAAAGATCTTGTCGTCTTGATGGAATGGAATGATCTCTATCTTCGCTACCCCAGCAGGTTCATCAGACGAGAAGCAGTCTTGGGATGTGCCAGCTTCATCGTTATCGTTGTCAGACTGAACGAAGATGGACGACGTTGACTTGAGATTCGTCCTCGTATCTGTCTTCCACGGAGAAGTCGTGGGTCGTCCATGTGGTGCCTTTGAAAATGTTCTTGTACAGCAAGCTTCTGCAGTTGAGCTTACCAGGCTGTAGTTGAGTGACTCGTGGTCTTTGTGGTGTTGAAACATTTGTTTGCACAGAATGAACTGGAACCCAGCATCAGGTTGTGCCTCTGCGGTGGATCAGGAACACAATCCGCGCTGTTTCCCTGGTCTGGCTCTGCGCGTGTGTTGGATTCGACACAGACTGACATGAATCTTATCTCTTGGTTATGACTGAGCATTGAGTCATAGATGTCGGCTCTCCTGACCAGAATCTTTGGGGCTATCCATCTTTCAGTCCGCTATTGTTAGAACAATTGTGACTCAGTGGTATGTCTGTGCAACATCTGTGTTTTCAAGCTTGAAAGTTTTGCAGATTGCTGTTTTTCACCTGACATGTCACGCACAGAACAGTCCTGCAAGTTCTTCCGAAAACAACTTCCGAGGTGAAGCAATCACCCCAGACGTGGAAACAAACCGGCTGACCTCTTTCTGGCGATTTTGCTGTTCTGTTGCTCGGAGGGTTCCCTCCATTTTCAAGTTGGACAGTAAAAAGTGAGGCAGCACTGTTTTTGTGTGCCGACAGAAGCGAGGTTTTGTGTGGGACTGGAGCGTTTGAAGTGGCGCGCAGGTCTCTAATGTTTGCACTCACCACTAGAGTGGTATCCGAGTCGCGTTGGGTTCTGATCAAGTGTTTCGGTGCCCAAGAGGACTTTTCAGATGTCCATCAACCTTGTTTTTTGCGGCAATCCGTTGATGTCAGGTAGGGATTGAAGCGGGTGGCGGGCTACCCGCGGGTAGTAAATCCTGGCGGGTACCCGGGTTCTTGATACCCACCCGCCAGCAGATGTGGGTCAGGAGTTGAAGTTTTGCAGATGAATTTGGGTCCTCAAAAACAAGGACACTTTGAAGTTTTTGGACAACAGCAACTCCAATGGAAAGAGGACACAAAATTCAACAAATAGACATCTATATTGCATGTTCTTGTGCTTTCTGTTTTTATATTTTGGGTACTTGGGGCAGCAAATTATCATCTGTGAAACTCCCAACTCCTGATTGACAGCTTCTGCTCACCATATTTGGATGGCGGGTACCCGTGCCCCGGGTCGGGTAGTTGCTGGCAGGTACCCGGGGCATCGAAAGGCCACCCGTTCAATCCCTAATGTCAGGCCAAACAACATTCAAGCGGAATGGTGCCCGCATAAAGTTGACAAAAGAAAAAGATTGAGGTGTCCTACTCTCAGATCAGGCACAAACTCTGATTGACCGCTTGTTGTGGTTTTCTTTATCTTCAGGAGGATGGGGCAAGGGGTGCGTTTTGTTCGCAAGCATACCTGTTCAGTACCCACTGAAGCCACTCAGCATTCTAATCACGTACTGAATCTCTGTGTAGGCCGCATGATATGAAGTACAAATGACAGATACCTGTATCATTATAATGCGTGGCATACTCGGCTGCTAATATGTCTCCCAGGCTTGAATGCAGCATTTTGCTTGTTGTTGGAGATACATAACTTTTGGTATGATCCTGTGTTTGGTTGATGCCACTGTGGTACAAAGTGTAAAAACTTGTAAGTTTACAGGAGGACAGGACACACGAATCAGAGTTCGTAGGCAAGGAAAAAACCGCATTTTGAACGTGGGTGTCACGAGAACGTGACAATATTCTCCCTAAAACACCTGCCAAAAGCAGAGTTTAGTGAGTACATCGCAGAGTTGTGTCTCGTGTTCTTGCCAGGTGGAGAGTTTGTGTTGTCTCCAGACTTCTCTGCTGCGACCATCAGACTTTTTCCCGCAGCGGTGGTTTCCAATGCCCAGCAACAGTGAACCTGTTTTTGCAAGGATTTTGTTTGCGACCCAGTTGGAAGAATCCACTTGTGATGCTAATCTGAGCTGTTTACTCTCATGGTTTGTGCGTGCGAGTGAAAAGGGACCTGAGTCAGTAGTATTTCGTATTCGGCCGCTTTTGTGTCTGACACAAGAAATTATTCAGCGGTTCCGAAAACCCCGCGGTTTTAGCGGTCCGTGGGCTTGGTGCAATCACGATGTGTGTGTGTGTGTGTGTGTGTGTGTGTGTTTGTGTGTGCGTGTGTGTGTGTGCGCGCGCGAGTCAATGCATGGGAGGGGGGTAAGTCTGGCAGCATCTCCTCCCCCCCCCCAAGGTTGAGCACCACCAGATTAAGTCCTGCCCAGGACCGAAGTTGGAGGTGCAGCTGGACCCAGGTTAGGTCCTACGCACCTGGGGTCCAACTTGGTGGTGCTGCCAGATGCCCCCCTCCCTGGGTGGGGCAAAAGCACCAGGTTTGGTCCCCCAGGCCCAGCTTGGTGGTACTACCCCCAGGTACGGCTTCCCAGGGCCTGACTTGGTGATACTGCCCCCCCCCCCGGGTATGGCAGCAGCACCAGGTAGGTCCACCCGGCGCCCTGCCGCTTTTGTGCAGACTTGCTCTCCACAGCTTCAGACACACGGCTGGTAGATCTACGGTGTCTAATTTTCCGCTGTCCAAATCGTGGTGTGTTTGAGACAAGTACGTGTGCGGGACCCTCGCTGAAAGTAGTTTTTTGCTTTTTGCTCATTTGAACAAATACAGTTTGTGTGTTGTATGTTATCGCTTGTTGAGTGAACAGAAAATTCTGCAATGCAAATGAGTTCTGTGGAAATTTTAATTGAGGACCATCTGCTGCTGCTGTTTGTTTGGAACACATGCTCGCTACGAATTCTTCAGACTGGCCAACGTTTGCACGAGTCTGCCACTGAAACATCGACGCGTGTTTGCAAGATCCAAGAATATTTTCACATCCGAACCTGGCACTGCAGACCCCCCGAAAACGAAATTTTGTACCTTATTATTTTGGAGGCCGCTTGAGCGTGGAGGTCACTGAAGCGACCTCTGATCTTCTCACCAAGGGGAAAGCAGAAAACCATGTTGGACTTTCAGAAAACGTTCACGTCCAGGACCCTCCTGGACTGAAAAGTTGAAACTTTGGTTTTTGCGCACGTTTTCGGGTCCAGGACACCCAATTGCATGACGTGTTTTCCACATCCACATGGCCAAATAGAATCCAAGTTGAAAAGCCGGCCTCGTAAGTTTTCCGTCACGCGCAGCTTCAAGCTGAATGTTCTTGCACATACGATTGGCCAACGCAAAGGATGCGAATGCAGTGCAAATTTCGACTCTCCAGCAAAACTCAGGTGCAAGTGTGACAGTGTTTCCTTGAGTCTGGCCACGGTATGTTGTCATGTCCCAGTACGTCACCCAAACACTGACGACCAACTAAGGACGTCCTCGCTTGACATGCTTCATATCTGTGGCTCACTAGGGTGATTACCAGGTCACCCCAGGTCGTAAAAGTCAAACTGTGTCACCGTACAAAAGGCTGGCAACGTGGGGCTGTGAAATTACCTCTAGGGACTTGACACCACGAAATAAATTTCGTGCGTTCGTATTTCAGTTCTGCACCCCTTTAGCGCCAGTGGTGTTGGTGGGGAACTTTTTTGTGTGTGAAGTTTGCTTCAAGACAAGTGACATGAGCGGAGTACGACCAGTACATGCACTGAAAACTCAATTTGTGGAATTTGAAATGCAGATGGTACGAGAACTCGACCGTACGTAGATCTTGCCTCATTGCACGCACGGTGAGGTGTTCAGATGTTTGGGTGCGTATCAGAGCCTGATTGACATCGTTTCTTATTGCAGAATTATGAAGGCTCTGCTGCGTTTTCGGGGAACCTGCTTCAGGCTGATCTGGTAAGTGATGGCGAACTTGGACGTCTGGAAGCATGTTCCAGACTCGTGGTCGATCCGAGTCCTTGGATATTGATTCTGTGCACACGAGGACGTTGGCTGGGCACCAGCAACTGGGACAAGGTTCTCCAAACAACTTGTGCTGGTCATTTAATTTTGAAAGCCTTTTGATCAAGACAGATGATCGAGAACTCTCTGACCGTTTTTGCACTCTGTTGATACGCCCTTTTCGTACAATCTTCGCTCCACCAGAGTGGTCTCGACCTCCCATGCACCGAGTCAGTTTCCTTTGAAATTTGATGTCCTTCCGTGACTGTTTGAAAAAACAAAAATTTCCGCCTGACATCTGATGACTAAATTGTATTAAAAAGTTTGATGTATGATAATTTAATCCAGCTGAACTGTGAAACAGCCACCTGAGGATGTGTCGTCTCATTCATTTAAAGTACTTCTGGGATCTTCTTGACGCATTTGTGGGGCTCAAAAAGACAAGTGTGTTGAGAAAGATCTTGGATCCTCCATGAAATTTATCATAAACAATGTTTCAGCAACACAAAATCGTCCCATACTGTGTGTTCCCGTGTTGTTGCGTTGCAGGGTCCAACCCCCGGAATCTCACCTGAGGTTCTTTACACACCAGCATTGTTTTCAAAATTTCGTGAGCTGGCTGGTTTGATGTTTCTGAGCCTTGGGGTTGTAATCATACTCTGGGCACGAGCAGGACTGGCTGGTGGTCATTGATGTGGATCCTGGGTATTGTCGTGTGCACTGCTGCGCTGCTGACACAATGAACCACTCAACAAGTAGGTCATGGACCACGGACCCTGGTTCCTTTGACCCTTTGCCCAGACTCATTCAGCTTGTTGTGCTGTTTGGTTGGTCATGACACAAAATTTGATGAAGGTTTGAATATGCGAATGGAAAATTAGTACTACCACCCAAATCACAGCCATTCGGCAGTGACCCACCGATGACATCTCTCGTACGTTTTGCCTCTTGAAACACGAGGACCTTCGGGAACAGAGGTTGAATTTTAATGAATTCGTAGTCACGAAGTGCAATTGTAAATGTACATTTTGTCTGCAATGCAAAGAGAACAAATTGGTGAATTGGGCCCACCGTTACCTGGAAATACTGTGTGTCCCACAGGACGTGGTTCAACGGACAGTGGCATACAATTGGAGAACCAATACCCCCTGCAAGGTGACGGATCAGTCTTTGGACGGGGTTCAAACCTTTTTTGCTGTGAGAGAATCGTACAAAAACAAAAACTCCCGTGACTGCTGAAAAATAATCGTTCAGGCAAACAGCTTTGCGTACTCGCCCTTGGGATACCTAACGACAGTGTTTTCTGGAACTGAATCACGAAGTTGTCTTTTGATGACTTCCAGCGGGTGGCCGAACTGCTTTGAAACTCGTAACTGTGCGGTCAACGTTTTCTCGGAGTGTAGATCCCACGAACAGGCGTATTTTTCTCACGTTCGCACAGTGTCAATGTACGTGTCCTGAATCAACGATCAGGCAAAAAATCCCCCTCAGTTGAAATTTGGCTCCATTTTACAAACGGCAAGTCTTGGATACCGAACCCAACTGCCTTTCAAGTGCGTGAAGAAATGCTCCAGAGTCAACTTTTGTGAAGTGTTTCATCCACTCAATCTGGAATTGGGATTTCAATCAGAATCAAGGTTAGTTCAGCAAACTGGTCGAGAGAACCTTCAGCTCAGGTGAGTCATCATCACTGCGCGCGAGAACAAAGTCCAAGAGAACGCCGATGATTTTGGCTTTAGTACAACACGGTGGTGTCTCGAAACTCGGGAAACGGTGTTTGGGTGGGGAAGCTTGATCACTTGAAGCCTTCTGCCCAAAGTTTGTGCTGCAAAATACTCACAAGTGGATTGAGCGCTCTTGTTGCAGCGTGAGACCCTGTGTCATCTGCTTTGTGAGCAGCTGCCGTCTCAGAAATTGGATGTAAGTCAGGCAAAATCATCCAGCTGCTGCCAAAACGCACAAAGTGTTTTTTTACGTATCTCGCATTCTAGATGAATATCAAGGGATGTGACCTCAGTCTGAGCTCGGGAGCCATTTGCAGAAACTTGTTTCAGCGGCAAATATCCCGCCGATTTCTGCTGGGCCAGACAATGGTTCTTTTTTGTCGAGTCTCTTTTTGCCTCTGTTTGTTCCCCCTTGCTGACTCGGTGTTTGCGAGGGCGAGACTGTGACAATGAATGGAACGAGCTTCAGACTGAATTGTGATTCTGAATACTGATTTGTGTGCGACTACGAGTACATCATCCGACTTTGGAACAAGACGGACCTGCCTTTCAAACGGTTCTCTCCAAGAATTTTGTGACGTGCACTTTGGAAACGAAAGATCTCATGCACAAGGTGTATTTCAATCACAAGGAAAGAAGGCCGAAAGTCCGTGCTTCTGTCAGCATGCGCGCTCGTGTGTGTGTGTGTGTGTGTGTGTGTGTGTGTGTGTGTGTGTGTGTGTGTGTGTGTGTTGTTGTTGTTGTTGTTGTTGTTGTTGTTGTGCAAAAATGTGTGGGTTTTTGAAGCGGCGAAGACTGATTGTGTTACAAAACACCATTTTACACTGGACGCCCCTGCACCATGGATGCAACTCAAATAATTGCGCAGCATCCAGTGATTATGAAGTCAGACAGATGCAAACAAAGGAATCCCATTCTGTGATATTTTGGTTGCAAATTGGTTTGGGTCGTGCTGCTGATGAAAGTTCAGTCTCTTTGACTTGTTTCTGCGCACCAGGACGGAACGTTCTCGGACAAGCAGCAAGCCTGGAAGTTACACCTGCGACTGACAGTGGTCAGACTTTGTCATTGGACAGGTTGTGAGGGAGATGGAAACAGATCCTTTCACGTCAAATGAGGTAAGACACGAGTGATCAGACAGTGAAGCAGAGAAGTGTGTGAGAATGAGAGAGATACAAGTACTCGTAAAATGGGTTCATTTGTCTGTTGCACAATTTCACATGCTTGGGACTGAGGTCCCATGCAATTTTATATTTCTAACCACGAATGTGTGAGTTCTGTGTGTCAACATTCAGCCCCAATCTGCTGCTCAATCTGTTTGCGTTGGCAGTTTCCCTGCTGTTACCACTGCGAGGAAACCCCGTTCGAAATGTGTGGAAAACTAGACGGTATCCCCAACGTTTTCAACGTGATTCAACACAAAATAAGGTCCAAACAGATCTGCAGCTACGGTCTCATGAGCGACCTTTCTTCTGGAGTCCGCAAAATCAGGCAGTCAGATGAACAGACGTTGGATCGGAGCGTCGTCGCTTTGAGGTAGTTCCCAGGGTGGAATGTTCTCTGATGCTGTTGTGGAGACGTGGAAATGTAAACAATACAGTTGGATCCTCGATGCAAATTACGACATTTACGCAGACCCTGCGGGCTTCCAATTATCTGTGAAGAATCTCACAAACTCTAATGGCAATTTTCTCTGCCACTTTTTTCTTCGAGATGATGTACAGACGTGGAGTGTTGGTTTGATCTGGGAAGAGGCCGTTGAAAGCCCAAGAGATCGGTGCAAAAACTTCAGATGAATGTCTTTTGCGAGTCGAAGATGCGTAAGAAACAACGTGACCAAAAGGGAATCCTCTGGACGAGAGGTGTTTTTCGAATTCGTGCAAATTGAAGAGTCTGGGCCAACATTTCCCGGTACCAGGGTATTCCACAAAGAAAGGTATGCAGTCCAATAAGTATGGTTTCTATAGAGACCAAATTTTAGGAACAAGTCACAAAGACTCTTCTTCATGTGGGCATCATATGTGTTGACTGTGCACTTATCACAGTAGTGTAAGGAGGTCATACAGATCAAATCT
>JAAUXT010122652.1_pt1 | contig 19143 bp, 18 predicted proteins | sample 7278171 | NCBI WGS metagenome assembly JAAUXT01 (sample SAMN14350112, study PRJNA611818) | marine sediment metagenome | isolation source: surface marine sediment (1.8m) | place: French Polynesia: Moorea | collected 2018-08 | reverse complement strand
TCTTGTGAAGGACTCAGTATACCTTTGATTGGCAAGAAAACTTTGCAGAGTGACTTTATTTTCAGCGCAAATATTCGTCGGGAAAGTTTCTTTTGGAGGTCCCCCCGTACATCCTGACTTGCTGCTGGAGTCAGGAAAGACTAGACGTCGTCGAGAGTGGCGAGGCAGAAGAGGAGGGTGAGGAAGTGTTTGGGCGTGAGACTCATCGAGGTGCCGCCCCCCTGGGCGACGCGCAGCACCTTCCCTGAGCGAGGAACCCGCGGGCGGTGCGACCTCAACCTGCAAACACACACACACACACACACTGCACACACACGCACACACGCAGTCACTCCTCCCACAAGCACACAGGAGGAGGCGACAGAAAGGGAAGAAAATGAGATTGGGACAAAGCTACTTTGGTGAAACTTGACATAACAGACTTGTGTCGAACTGTTTGTTTTGCAACTTCTTTCTGACTCGATTCCATCCTTTCATTTCATGGCAAATGTTTTCACTGAGATGTGTTCTCCCGAATGCGGAAAAAGTATCATCGTACGAGGTGGTGAGTGGACTTGCTGTGTGGCCTTCCTGCAATCGCTTCACTGAAGACTTCTTCAACCTGCAGACGAGGGCGTCAAGAGATACATGACAGGGGACTTGGCTTTTTGAATCAAAATTACAAGTTCTAAGAGGTTGCGTGGAAGGTAGAGAAAGAGAAAGCGTACAGTGAGAAGGGAGAATTGGCGCTGGTGCCTGGGCGCTCGGGCGTGCGTGTCGACGACAGCGCCGTCTCGGCGCGGCCCCAGCCCACGGAGCACGGCGTCGTGACGGGCGAGTTGACCGGAGCGCGCGGCGGCCTCAGGTTCCGCAGCTTCTTCAGCAGGCATCGCACGGGCGTGTCCCTCGCGACGGCGGCGGCGGCGGCAGCGGACGACGGCGCTGCGTCTCCGGCGGACGCCGTCAGCGCCACCGTCCCGTCAGATCCGCTCCGCTTCTTCTCTGTGTTTTTCTTGGATCGAGAGGCGTTGATCGTTTTCGCGCGTTTCTTGTCGCTTGTCCCGCGACTGCTGAACGGCTCTGGCTTCGTGGTTTGGCGCTTCTGGGTACTCTCTTTCTTGATTCTGAGTTGTTTGCTGGACGTTTTCGTGACCAGTTTGTCTCCATCAGGTCTGTGGTGAGGTCCATCTTTGACAGACTTCTCAGAAACTTTGTTGCTTAGTCCCTTGGTCACAGCGCGCTTCTTTTCGTCAGACTCTTCCAGGTTGACCTCGGTCATTTTGCTTCGGGTGGTGAAACTGTACGGCGCAGGTTGAATTGCTCGTCGGTCGCTCCCATCGCGAACCTTTGGCATTCGTGGCTCAGATCGAGAACCCGCCAAAACTCCAGTGTTTTGAGCATTGGGTTTCCGCGATCTGTCTCGCTGCGGCACGGGTTTTGTGGTTCGTTCTTTGAACCTCAGAGACGGTGAAGACTTGACCATGGCGACAAAAGGTTTCCGTTGTCCTGTCTGGAATCTTGAAGCTGGCCCGCCTTTCTGTCGTGCCATTTCTGGCTGATCAGCTCTTCGTCGCGTCTGATTGGTCCGAACGGGGGTCTCGTTCGATTTCGCGCCCTTAGCGGCTCGCCCAACAGTTCGCGAGCGTGACTGAGTCAAAAATTTGAATGGAACTGGAACTGGAACTGGACGCTTGTCTTTCGGACACCGCTGAGCAAGGTCCTTCAACCTGGGTTTCGCTTTTTCACCTTTACTGCTGGCTTCACGGTTCTGGGTAGAAGCGAGTGAGTGGTTCTTCGCCAAGGGTGCTTTGCTTGTTGTGCGCGTTGCTCCCGTCAAGGCGGTTTTCGATGGCTTTTTCACCACGTCCGTTTTCCATTCGAAACCAAAGTTTTGTTCCGCCGATGCCCCGTAGGCTTCCACTGCTTTCCGTATTTCCGAAAGGAGTGAATCTCCAACTTTTGTTTTTCGATTTCTCGCAACAAATCCTGCAAGAGACCACCCTCCAGCAATGCAAGCGACACTGGAGATCACGACAAACGAAAAACACAAAGAAGATCACAGAACTCCTGCGGTGGTTGGGAAGAAATGAAGTGCAAGGACAGACAAAAAGTTTTGCCTTTTACAGCAAGGAAGAAACTCCACGCGAGAGAGTCTGTTCATTGGCAAGAGAACGAGCCAGCCAAAAATCGCACCAGTTTCCAAATCTCCAAAAGCACTGTTTGTAGGCTCCTACTTTCTAGACAGAGCGACTTTCCCCCCAAAGATCAGAATGACCAGAGATATGAGAGCGAAGAGAAAGACAGTGAGTCGTACGTAGCACGTGAGGCAGTGTGGGACGGGGGAGTCCGATCTCTAGCCGGACAACTGAAGAAAATGTTCTTCTCGACGCAGGGTCTGAAAGAATCCAACTGCATGAAGCGAAAACGAACCAGGTTTTGCACGCGCGCACAAGATAACGACAATTTTTGCATGGATGTTAAATTGGACAAGGCATAAAAAAAGTGCACTCAGGTCGGGCCCTACTCTGAGTGGACATTGACAACTGTCGCCACCGGGTTCTGCTCAGGTTTTGCGTCCGTGAGCACTCCATCACAGCTCTGCACATATCTACCACACATGAACTCCCGTCACCAAACGCCAACAAACTTGCAAGAAAATTCAGCACGTGTTCCCGCCCAATACGAACTCGGAACACGAAGGGAAATCCTTTGGCTCTGACTTTTTGAAAAATGTAGATTCTCAACACACCAATCTGTGTGACACATCGCTTTGACAGATTGTTCGAAATGAGCGGGATGTTCGGGTCTGCCGAGTTCGAATTAGTCGGGACCAACTGTACAAACAACCAATAAACTCAACTATTTATTCAACCCTTGGAACCAAAAATGTGACCAATGATAGAGCTGAGGAGGGAAGGAGAGCGTGATTCGTACAGAACGCGGGGCCGGCCGTCAGGTCTCACGGCGAGGAATCTGTCGGCGGAGGGCATGCCGCACCCCACGTGTTTCTTGACGGTCCACGTCGAGTTGGGAAGTGACGGCGTGCGCGACCGACGCCTACGCGTAATTTCCGGCAGCTTCACGTCTTCGGGTTTTTTACACGAACACGAAGGCTTGCTGGGAAGGAGCAAACGAAAGCAGAGAAAGAAAATGAAACAGAAGCAAGGGATGAAAGGGTGAGGCTAAAATCAACAAGGTGCAGGGGACCCCCCCCCCCAAGCCGCTGGGCCAGGTTATGGGTTCGCATGTGGGGTTGTCCTCAGCGATTTCTCCTTTTATCAAGAGGTTGTTGACCAACAGGACTGGGGTCATGTCTCAATCAAATGTCAAAACGGACTGGGGAATTTGGCAAATTTCTTACGTTTGACGCAATTCCTTGAAAGGCAAACTTGACCTGGACTGCATGGCCGTTGAAGCAATTTTCCCATTTCCATCGTGCACGCACGGCACGGAAGCCTAAATTTTTGCGTTGTGATCACACAGAATTCACAGGCTTTTTAAAAATCAGAAAATAGAGGGAGCAAAGGACTTGTAAGAATCACACAGTGGATTGACAAACAGAAACTTCCAGCTATCTAGAGGCGTGCCATGGCAAGCAAAGGTGCACTGACAGGAATCACGTGACGTCACGTGAGCTTGGCGCGAGGTACGCGTACTCACCCGCTCTCGTCGCGTCCCGCGCCTGGTCGGATGGGCGGCAGGGGCTCCCGCTTCCTGCAAAAATGTACAGCTTGTGTCAGGGCAATTGCAGATGTTCTCGTTGGGCAAAAAATCGTCGTGTGGAAACGTGCACACGTCGTCAGTTTGTAGGTCTCACGCTTGGGGCTTCCCCTGTTCCCTCTCCCAATGGCAAAACTGCGCCCTCCTTGGTTTCGATCGCATCTGGTATTTCCAGTTTTGCTGTTCAAATTTCCAAGGTTGAAGTTGCGCCCTTCTTGTACGAGATCGGTGGGTCTGTCCCTGGTCTGTCTTGAGACAACAAACGAGACCTTGAAATGTCTGTGCAGACAACGTTAAACAAGGAGATAAATATGAAGATAAATTGAAGAGGAGGACCTTTGCGGTTGCATCAGAACGTGAGAAGCAAAGGACGCATTGTACGGATCGGGGAGGTAAATGAGATCCGAACAAGTGACTGATTGATTGATCGATTGCGTGATCAATCGGCCATTGAACAGCTGTCAATGGGACAGCATTCAGTGGACCGGAGGATAATCACTTACAATATAATGAGTAAAGAATTGTATTGAGAGCCATAAATAATGCATTGTCCGAAGGAAGAATGCGTCTATTCTGAAGCGTTGGGAAGAAAACGTTCCCGTGTTTTCTTTTCTTGCTAACGACCGTTGTTGCGTTTCACGAGATACACCATGCAGCCTGAGATACGAGAGGTACACAATACACGGAGGTCTGGGGAAACAACCACATCATTGCAGCTGAGGGTTCGTCAAAATGTCCTCAGCCTCTGTCCCTCCCCCACTCCCACCCAAACAAGATCGGCGGTTGCCCATACAGAATCCAATTTCAGACCCAATACATGCACGCACAAGAGCTTTGCCCTCAAGCTTCGCTTGTGATGAAGCGACAGGTCAAGCGTCTTATGATTTTTTGCGAGAAAGACGAAGGGTGAAAGGCGTCGACTTCACATACAGGGTAGGAAGCATGCACGAGGCTGGGTACAGTGTACACGACGCATTACCTGAAACTCGAGCCGCGATTGTTGGGGGTGGAACGCAAACGTCTACAAAACAACAAACGAGTCAAAAGCCACAGGTGCAATGTGCTGGAAACTCAAAAAGAAAATGTGCAAAAACCAATTGTATTGTCATTTCTGTGTCACCCATAAAACAGAGAATGTGTTTCAGTCCCTTTACCGAAGTTGCAGAACTACACAAAAATGCTGGTGGAAGAATAACATTCAGCGTCTCACTGTGGCGCCAACTCCCACGGGTGACGGGCGACAAGTACCACGCACACAGTCCAGAATCGATCCTGGCTCCCGTTGTCCAGTCACATAAAACCTCTCAGATTCTGCAGCCAGAACTAATGCATGCAGACCTTGCCAGGTTAAAAGTCCACAAAGACAAGGAAACCAAGCCCAAACATGCAAACTTCCGTGCACTGCTGGTTTTCGGTGGGTTCAAGAAAATGGGTCCTGCAGGTACGAGCAAAGCCAGAAGCAGATCAAAACAGCTTCGTCTCGCACAAGTGAATCTTTTTCGAGAGAGAATAGGGCACGGGAACACAGAGTCGAAAAAATGGCACTTGGTCCCCCAAAGTTATAAAACTTACGAGGAAGATGCAACGTGATTCTTCCTTTGATCACCTCGGTGTTTTGGTCCAAATCGCAATTTTTTTAGGCAAATGTTGACACCTTGCTTTCTTTCTGACTGTTGCAATATCCGGTTTCTTGTTCGATTGGCACTTGGCGTGCCAAGAACTGGATCGTTAATTTTAATAAGTGTACTTCGGGAAGGACACAAATGCATTGTAGACCAGAAGTGTATCAACCACGCACGAAACGAAGAGGAAAGTTTGAAGAGTCCGAATCCCGAGCGCCGGTCGTGTGTCATTCGGACATCAAACTCGCCCCCAATCAGTAACTTGGGAAACATCAGAGTCGATCAGAAAATACTGAGTGCTGCTGGGTAGATCTATGCAAGACGCCAGTGCGTGCAAAAACCACAGACAACAGAAAGAAAACCATGCAAGGACACATTCATGATGTTGACTCGTGAAGAAACAAAGGCAAACACGCAGAAGAAGGCGCAGCTCAAGAAGCTCACAGAGACAGTCAAAGCAGTCAAAGCAGAAAGCAGTTATCCAGGCACGCCGTGCAGGACTTACCCGAGTGAACGTCCCGAGTTACTAGAGTTGCTGAAAAAGAGAAATGAACAGTTGAGTCCAACCCCTGAGAGATCTCATCACTGTCAGTGAGGTTCCCCTGGAAACGCAGAAGGACGACAGTTGACTTGTACTGCAACAAAATTCCAACATTGAACAGAAACACGCAAGCATGGCACTGATCAGAATTTGCGACGCCAATCCAGGTGAAGATCGTGGACTTGGCGCAGGCCTGGCATGGCTTCTTAATCCTGGCAGTGCCGCTTGACAGGCAAGGAAATACGAGGGGTGTGCCCAAAGAGAGCGATTCTCAGGTGTAAGGAAATAGCTTCGTAGATCTGTGGAGGTGGGAGGGGTCGTTGAGAAGACGGGTTCCTTTACACACACTGACTTGTTTTGAGTCATGGTGAAGAGACAACACCTGGAAAGGGTCCACGTGAAAGCATCTTGACACTTGAAGCAGATCCAACAATTGTCTGCGGGGAACTGGTCATGAAGCTCCCAATTTGAGAGTGATCTGTGACGACGGCTGGAAGTGTGACCAAAGACCAAAGTCTTCTTGTCTAAAAGGAGGGGGAGGGCGAATGAAGAAAGACAGGGTGAAAGAATACACCTGGGAGTCCAAGTAACATTGCACAAGACGAAGTGATGAGGCGAACTGGGTTGGAGGCGAAGACAAGCCTTACCTGCTGCCCTGGCTGTACCTGACAAAAAGAGTGCAACAGCTGAAGTAGGACGATGTGTGGCACTGTTGATACATCAAAAGGTGTGGTCAGTTGCCACATCTCCGCGACACCAAAAGCTGCATTCCAGGCTTTCATTGGGCAACTGCTGGAACTGCATCGCACTTGCAAGCCCGTTCGCACCTGATTTCGCGTGCCTTTTGCGTGGCGTGCACGCCAGCTCCAAAACTTACACGTCAAGGCTCTGTTCGTTTTCAAACTCCGAACATTGCACCCAAATAGAGTCACTGAGGGGAGCCTTCTCGTATCGAAGATCGCAAAACCTCACTTCGAAGAAGCAAAATCTAAGTCAGCCTACGTACTTCAAGACAAGGCGTGAAATGGTGCAACGCTGAACTTTTTCCACCTCATCTTTATGCAGTAATAAATCTGCTTCAAACATGAAGAGGCATAATAATTCCTGCGATGGAGATTTATGCCTTGTGTGGCAATGACGCAATGTGCCATGGATTTTATGTTGATTGACAGATTCTTTACACAACAACCAAACAAGCGCTGAAACAAAACACATTTTGAGAATGTGTCGCGCAAATATTTCCCTCACACCTGTTGCGTGGCAACCGGAGTCTTGGGAGTCTCACCTGACAACAGCTTTGCACAATCCACCTGCGAGCCGAGGGAACTTAACCAGGTGCTACAGGCAGGAAGAACAACCCGGAGGTCTCTTTTGTCGCAGAAGAGCATCAAGAGTGTCAGTCATGCCTAGACAGACAGACTCTCCAGTGTGAGAACTGTTTGGTCAGAACTGCTGCTTTGCGGCTGCGGGCACCCACGCTTGTCAATTCAGTTCAGTTGTCTCACTCAGCACAACCAAATTTAGCGGAGAGCAAAAGAGACGGTGCGTTCGAGAGAGAGAGAGAGAGAGAGAGAGAGAGAGAGAGAGAAAAAGAGAGAAAGAGAGAGAGAGAGAGAGAGAGAGAGAGAGAGAGAGGGAGGGAGAGAAATAGCAAGAGAGGCAGAGAGACACAGAGAGAGAATCACAGTGAGAGACAGAGACAAAAGAACGAGACCGAGTGAGAGACAGAGAGGCAGACAGAGAGACAGAGAGAGAGAGGCAGAGACAGACAACGAGAACGAAGCAGAGAAATCCTGCGTGTGCCTGAACAGAACCACAATTCTTTCTTTCTTGGCTCCACACAATTTGCCTTCACTTAACACAGCTCAATTTTTCCTGGAAACAAAACAGGTGGATTCTCCCCTGTGCAGAGCTGCCGGCGACGACACACCTGTACAGGTGGTAAGACGAGCTTCAAAAGCCGAGCCTCCTATCTGAGCGACTTCAAACACCCTTGACACTGGTCCCTGCATCGTGTGATGGCAGCTCAAGAAGAGCATTTGCAGACCGCCAGCGGGTTCACGTGGGTGGTATTTGCTTGTGAGAGAGCACACGAAAGCTTTCATCAACCGAATGTCAATTTTCTTTGCTGACGAACCAAAGCTTTTTTCTGGTTTGAACGTTTCCCTTCACATTAGCATTGGCCATGCGCGTGATGCAGCAGTTCTTATGTTCGGGAACAAAGGAAAGCGAAGGTTTGGGAGCAAGACGTGTCACAAAAGTGTACGGGAAATTGTCCCGATAACAGCGTCAGAACTTGAATCTCCAAAGCCTTCACAACGCAAAACGGCAGATTTTTTATGCTGGGATGATGTACAACATCAAAAGACAATGCACGGAGACAAATCTGGATCCACTTTCCAACACATGCGACAACTCTTGTGTGGACCTAATGGTTCGTCAATAAGTTCTCAGGTTGCCAAAGTCAATTACAATGCAAAAGGCTCGCAGCGCAGCGACACCCACCAAGGTTTCCGACAGAGTTCCAAGCTTCTCATTGTGAGGTGAGGTGTTCTTTCTGGTGCTGATATTGTCTGGGAGTGTGTTTCCATGGCAATGCATTCGCATGCACAAAACTTGCAGCAGTGTTCGCTTACTTCGCCCACGAACTGAACTGCACCACAAGAGTAATTTTGAAAACCAAAACCCAACTTGCGGATGACTGAAACACCTGGTCTTTGTTCATTCCAGGACAAATTCAGATGGCACCTGAAAACCAGTGTTCGGATCGATGCGTTGTTGTTCTCTGTGCACCGTGGATTCCATTGCAGCCGAGTCTCCGAACACGCGCACTGAACGTAAACAACTTTTGCCATCAGGATCCTTGTACACCGGATCATTGTCAGGCGCAAAACACCGGCAATGACAGTGTGGGAAATGAAGTATCATCAGGCACACTCATTGGGTGTCATGCAGGGATGCAGGAAGGAAAGAGCTTTGTGTTCGTCCATTTCAGTCGAAGTCCGCACTGCAAATTTGACACGAGATGCTATAGGCACAAACACCGACAAGGGAAACGGCACAAAATCAATGTCCAAAAGTTTTCTGTCAGTCAGACACTGCATGCACTGAACAAAATGCCGGCACAGCAGTGAGTGGGAGGCAAAACACAAAGGAACAAACGTCCTTCACGCAGATTCTTTTGTCTGCTTTTCATTCCACATTGTCCTTCAGTCGCTGTTGACGTCTCGTCAGAAGCAAAGGAGTCCTGGATTTTTTTAATGCCGCCCTGCAGAGCTTTCTGTGACTTCAAAGTTTACTTGAAGCTTGCTTCCTTGGGAATTGCTCTGCAACTTCCTTTTCTTCTTCACAATCACAGCGCACTCAATTGACTCCCATTTTCTCTGTCTCCTCTGGAAACTGATTGTATTTCACACGTTCCCACACAAAACTGATGCCATTTTCCGTTGCAGCATTTTGTGCGACTTTTTGCGATGTGGTCTTGAAAAGCGCCAAACCAGTTTCACAAAACAACAAGCTTGCCTTGTCGGCCTCTGGAGCATTCCTCCCAATAACCCACTCCAACGACACCAGTGCTCCACTTCCTGTCCCTCTTAGCTTGAACCAACAACAACCGGAAACGGAAGCGCTTCAGATCCCCGTTTTGCAGACACACGCCAGTTCCCCGTGAGTGGCACTGCGCATGCGCCGTCAACACGACGCCAGGGGGGCGTGGTGCCTGCGCCGCATGTCTGACGGCGTTGCCTCACGACGGCGCTAATCTAACGCAAATGCTGGCGTCGCCTAAACTTCAAACGAAATCGCGTGGCCCCATTGGCGCAACAAAACAAGCGAGGCGTCACCACAAAAACGCACGCCACCAAATCTCGGATGACCCGAGGGCGTTGCGACTCGGACCTACCTGCTGGCGTTGCGCGAGGTCGCCGGGCTGTAGCCGTACTGCTTCGGCTTGAAGGGCTCGTGTGGCCCGATGGCGACGTACTGCCCGCCCGCCTGCAGCGAGTTGATGTCCGTCACCGTCTCTCCGTCCAGGGTCGTCAGCCTGAAACACGCGACGCACAGACAGATGCTTTTTTCAGCGATGAACGTGGCAGTTCAAAAGAATCGCTGGCGTTTGCTTTGGCGTCAAACATCCCACCGTCGTTTCCGAACACTAATATTTCTTGGAAAATTATTCCAGTTGAAGCATGTTGGATGGACTTCAGGTTGAATGAACTCTGCGGCGGACTCACCCGTGACAGTTCTTCTGCATCACGTCCGACACGTAGTCGAGGATGTTGCCCCAGCCGTACTTCATCTGGTGCTGCTTGAGGTTAATCGGGTGACCTGGACTCAGGTCGTCTCCGTTCGGGAACACCCTGCGAGAGGAGAATCCAGCGTGAACAGAGGGCAGGTTGGGGCAAATTTGATGCTTTTTCTTTCGACTGTGCGTGATTGCTGTGTGCCACTCTGACTTGCGAGCCTGGAACATTCAGAAAATGCCACATCACGCTCGTGTGTTGGCATTTCCTCACCGAATATGCGAACCAACCGGAAGTTTGTTCTCACCGGAAGTTGATGCCGGCGGTCCGCTCTGCCGCCTTCCTGCATTGCGCCGACTTGTAGCGGTACTGCGGTGCGTGCCGCACGGGCTGGATCTGCAGGGGAAAAGCAACATCGTTACTGCAAGCACTCTCACAACTTTAAATGTAAGGGCGTCCTACAAGGAATTGCACGGGGCACTTGGAAAGGCTTGCTCTCTGATGTCGAAGGGATGCCGCGACAACGCAAAGGAACAAGGCTGCTTTGTCTGTCTTCTATTCTGGACCAAAACCCCGTGTCTTCATTGAGAGCCAGATGGTGTCCACGCTTCAAAATCAACTTCTGAAAACTACGCAACAGGACACGACGACTGTCGTGCGTTGTCGGGAGTCTACGTCACAAACAACACCGAGCTTTATTACTCTCCTGACGTCCATTGGTTTGTTCTCTCACGGGCCTGATGAAAGGACAGCGAGATCCATCAAGGAATCATTGGACAAAACCCGACAATGTTGTGGCAACGACCAGATGACAACCTCTCAATGGCGGACCCACACCGGAGACAGATGGCCTGTCAAGACTTCGCTGTTGACTTTATGAATTGTTGTCACCTTTCAAAATTGTTGACTTTCAAGAGTGTCTGATTGGTGGCAAGAAGGACTTTGCACTTCAGAGTCTTCGGTGAGAGATCTCTTTGGTGTCACATCTCAGTCAAACATTCTTCAATGCACCGAAGCAAAATAATTCCTGGCAAACAGACCCGTGATGCAGACATCAGAAAGAATGTTCTTCCCCCACCCCCCTTGTTCTTCAAATTTGGTTTTCCACAAAGATTATTTGGCTGTATCTCTGAAACGGAACAAGCCACGGAAACGTGTTTTCCTTGGACAATTTGTGCAGTAGCGAACGCCACGTTCCCCACGCTCCTGACAACTCTTGTGCCGTCTGTCAGGACGCTCACGAGTACTCTCCTCAAGACGCGTTGAAAGGCGATTTAATCAGCACGTATCCGCGCGTGTCATGCAACTTTGATAGCTCTGATCAATGCGTCCATCCATCAGGCTTTGTTTATCCCGCTCGTCTCCAGGTTCCCCCACCTCCCGCGCAACCACGGTCAGCTCAAGTGGGGAGAGTCATGCCAGCTTCGAGCACCACCAAGAGCACACACACACACAAACACACACACACACACACAAACACACACACACACACACACACACACACACACACACACACTGCAGTCCATGAAGCCCATTGCCGTGGGCACGAGGAAACACAAAAATTTTCCGGCACGATTTGAATGGGCAAGGAAGAACCCACACAGCATTGGGACTCAAGTCTGCAAAGATCTGCAGGGAATGGACAAAAGTTCAGACCAAAAACAGGACAACGGCGCGCATTGCACACCCTTCAGCTGACATGTGCTCGAGAGTACAGTTCCTTTGGCGACGGAAGAACCCATCCTTGTGCGACGTGCCCCATGGATGCAGGCATCCGGTGGAGTCGAGACCCCGAAATGTCTCTCTGCCCTCTTTGCTTCCTTCAGCACTGATCACACACGTGTCCATTGAACGATCACAACAGATTTACAGACTCCAGCAATTCCTTTCTCCTCCAGTACTTTATTGCCCCTCCACGTGCCTCGTAAAAAGCTACAGTAGCCGACACACACGGAATCTGCGGTTCACCGAGACCCTTCACACAGGTGTCGCCTTTCGGCCCCTCCATGCATTCCAGCATCAAAGCGCTTCGATCCTCCCAACAATGCCAAGGATTCCACGGCGTGCGCAAGTACATCGCCCGCCGGATGACAAGGATCTGTTTCCCTCAAACTGAAACTGCTCGCGGTGTTTTGTCAGCAAAGTGAAACTGCGAGTCTGTGCGTCCATTACACCTGCAGAAGCGAAGTGTCGCACAATTGGGAAGAGAATCTCTGGTCCTCAAGCGGATCCAAGGATCAGAGACTCAGAAGAGGGGGGTCTTCGTCTTTTGGGGGGTTGACACAAATTCAGCATTGATTTTTCAGTGAGTTTGTGAGGTGGAAACTCCAAGCGCGAGACCTCACGTCCCAGTGTGGTACACGACGCACCAATCCCTCACGCAGACGCACTTCACTCCGACCGACTTGACGTTGAGCTGGAAATAAATCACACCTACAGCCGAATCGAACCTGATCCACTCCAAACTGTTGACCGAGACCACACGGTTCCCGACAGTTTATTCGCGCTCACTTCACCGCATTGCTCAACACACGTCCGTTTGTCTGCATGAGGTGCGTTCGTCTGGTTCTTGGTTGAGAACAATTTTGATTTGGTGGGACCCTCAGGTCTCCGTGTCCGCGATCAAGGCAGTTCAAATGTGTGGGAATCTTTTGCTTTTGCTCTCTCCGCATACACTCCCTCGTTTTCCAATTGAAACTGCAAATGGATTCAAAACTGACAGACTCAATGTATTGACTGCATGAAATCTTAGAAAGTTCATCAAACAGTTTTGGTTGTTGTTGCTCCAAGATCGTTTGTGTTGTTGTGGAGCAGAACACCTTCCTTGACACCTGACAGATCTGTTCGTGGTCAACCAAGACTGACCAGTCCCTTTGCAAAAAGACACATCACACAAAGAAACCACCCCCACCCCCGCAGAAGCCCAAGCTGTGCAGATGGACGACTTCCTGAGCTGCAGCACAATGCGTGAACTTTACCACATGCAAAATGCATACGAGCATGCCGGGATATTCCCGTTTCCTCGCCCTTTATTATACAAATTACGAACAATAGGCTTTTCAGACGAAGGTCATGTTCACTCTCGCATGAATATTTTATGCGATAGCGTTGTTTCATTCAAGGTGGAACTTCAATTCATCATATCTCACGCATTTCCGGGTTTGGGGCGCGTTTTTGACGCACGTGGCTTGTGCGAACTTGGCTTTCCACTGAACCTGGCATGGTTGCTTGCTGTGCGAAGTCGTGTCAGGGAAGAACACCAAGTGGAAGATTTTGGTGCTGTAACAGCAAGGGAGACCACAAAGGGTCCCCTACCACGCACACACACATACTCTCTCTCTGTCTCTCTGTCTCTCTGTCTGTCTCTCTTTCTGATCCAGAGACTTCGCACCCGCAGTTGCCATGATTCTTTTGTTTTCCTTTGGCTTCGACCACGCCGAACCGGCGCAAGTCTGTTCAAACCTGACGGCAGAAACCTGATGCAAGCGTGTTCAAATTTGAGCACAGTGGACTACAACCAACATTTACCTTGCCTCTAGGTCTCGTGCAAGCAATTTTCATGGAATTTTGCAACTTTTGACATCGGACCGCACTCAAGGCGTTGGCTCACATGCACGTCAGCGAAGACTTTTGCGCATTCCTTTTTGTGCGGTCTCCCTGCACGGCCTTGCCAAAATCGCTGTGTCTCTTCACACAAGCGCAGAGCTGCATGAGCACGCACGAAACGTCCCGACAAACGGCTGCGTTCTTGACTCACCTGCCCAGAAAGTGTCAAGAGCCAAGCACGCGACAAAGGAAACGGATTGATTGAGTACACTGATTGTGGACTCAGCATTAGCGGGACAAACAGGAGGCTCTCGGCTCGAGCCGAATTAATCAGAGCCCGACACCAATGTGAGGGGAACATGAAGCAGTGCCAGGGCTCAAGACAACTGCGGGTGCGATGTCCCTCCACAAGGAAACTCAGAAAGAATCCAAGCTGTAGGCCTTCATGTATGTTTTGTCCACTGGGAGTGATGTTGGTGTGTTTGGGGGAGGGGGGTTTGGCCCTCCACATGGCGTTTGGTACACATGGGGGAAGGGTGGGACAGGACATCTGGCTGCCTTTGCCCGCAGCGCACTTCCCCTTCATGCTCTGCCCCAATTATTCAAAGCTGAAGTCGCCTCCGACAGCCCGCCAAAACCAGACCCTGGATACGCTCGCTCTCGGGCACCTCCTTATCAAGCGAAGTTGACAGATTATCCTGCAGGTGCCAAATTTGTGAGTGACTCGGGATGGAGTTTGACTGACACAAGAGGGCACTGAAAAAAGCCACAAGTTCTCGTGCAAGTCACGAACAATACGAATGCAGAGAGTTCACGCTCGATTTTTCATAGGGACCACACGAAAATCACAGGATGACAATGTCATCGTGTTCAACTTTGACAGGTTTGTTTGCCTGGATCCGCACACACGCTCACCTCCACAACACACAAGAGCGTCGATGTCGCTCGTGGAGGTCCTACAGCTATTTCCATCCCCATACACAACTACGTGACCATTTGTTGGCCAAGGCCACGTCGAAGCTGCCTCACTTCATTTTCTCCGCGTGGAACAGGTTGGCGTGCTCGAGGCACTTTCGTGTGATGCGAGTAGCGCCGGGGTCCAGCGCTGTCTCCACTGGTCGCCTTTCTCTGTTCTGTTTGGTGTTCTGGTTCAAAATCACCCACGGCAGGGTGTTTCCTTTGGAGAACCTTGGGGCTCAGTTTTTGTGTGGTACAGAAGGGTGCTGGGGGCGCAGGATGGGAACCACCCTTGGCCCGCCACAGATTTTGTTTGGACTCACACCAGAAGCTGGGGTCCGATTTCCAGCGACCCAAGACCCGGGACGATGCCGGAGCGAGGTGGTTTTGTTCCCGGAACCTGTGCTCGCGATCCAAGACTGTGACGAAGCCCGAGAGTGTGTTTACCTGGCGATGGCTCGGATCCCATTGTTTGCGCTGTCGTCTCCAGGATCAACCATCCATTATTCACTCGAGGCGGCGGTGGAGCGGCCGAGGCCGGAGCCAGCTTCTCCACGCTGCCCTGCGCAGGCTCACAGGCTGCAGCCCAACATCCTTCTCAGCTACGGACTCTTGCGTGAATCTTGGAATCACGCACCAAAGGCCTGTTGGGTCGGGGAAAATGAACGCGTCTGGACCTGCCGTTCTGGTCCCTGGGAGCGTGGCCGTGGCACACAAACATGCACTCCGCAATTCCAACTTGCCGAGTGGAGGCCCGCCAAGTTCAGTGCAGTCACCTGGACCGATTGTGTGTCCTTGGCTCCGAAACGGTTTCAAGAGTTTGGAATTACAGTGCTGACATTGATACAATTCCTCCCCAGTTGTGCTGCAGAACAACTGAAAAAGCGAGCACACTAGGAGCCTCCTGCAATTGGGTTTGCTCAGCACAAGTAGATTTGGGAACCAGGGATGTTCGCCCGTCTTTTGTGTACGTGGATCCATAAGGGGTCAAAGTTCAACCACAGTGATCGATTCTTGTGACCTCGTCAAATCAGTGTGTCAAGAACACTGGAACAGGGAAAATACACAGGCCTCATCACATTGCCCGTTTTGGGATCGGAACCCATGGGCCTGAAAAGATTCGTGCCAAAAAGCACAGCGTTGCACAGACACACACGATAACAAACCTGGATTTCAAGCGAACAATGCATCTCTGACACAACCACACGCAAAGGTGCGAGAAAACAACACAGTCACTCCAGCAAAGATGCAACGTGCACGAACACCATCAACCGGTGCATTCCACACAAGGGTGCACGAGGCATGGGAACCTGCTGCCATGAAGGTTTCTGCTTGGCAGCAGTGTACAACACTCTGAAAAAGGCTGAATTCTAATTCCTACACAAAAGGCCCCTCAGATGATGTGCACCCAAGTGCGAGCACGACTGTACAAAGTGCGAGAACATCTAGAAAACGGACACTCTGTCTCAAGTCTTACCGAGGATTCCTGAGCCGGAACAAGGAAACACAAGGAGTTAGACACAAAGGCAAATGGTCAGGACTAAGGTCCACCTTTTGTGGAGATATTTCAATCGGTGGAGTTTTGTTTCGGAGCTCTTGTCCTTCACTGGCTCAACGAGACGTTCAGAAGAAGCGCATTGGACTTACGTCTCTTGGAGAGACGGGGCCTGGCCGCTTCGGAGGACCTTCCTTGTATCTGAAAAGACAAAAAGGCTCGTACTTCAATCAGTGAAAAAAACTCGAAGAACGTCAATTGTTTTAGTCGCCCGGGAGAAAATGACACTTTTGCGAGTTTGTTTTGTTTCTCCTGGAAACCAAGACGATGAGCAAGCTTATTAAAACGTGGGAGGACAGTTTATCTTTTGTACACGTCGCACTCTCAAGATTCTCAAGAGCCTCGACTCTCATCGTCTGTCAGATAGTCGAAATGTCAGCTCTGGCTCAGTGTGTACACACTGGACCTGAGCAACCAGTACACAGCAACGCGTACTGTTGGTACTTGCGGCGATGTACATGACCCAGACCAGGCAGTTCTAATTGATCTGTCATCGATTTCCAATACATTGATCGCTGTCTTCATGCGTTAATTCGGTGAAATTCCTTTGAGTGAATTTAAAATGCATACAATTGTGCAAGAATGGTGTGTGTGTGTGTGTGTGTGTGTGTGTGTGTGTGTGTGTGTGTGTGTACATGCACTGCATCTTCTGCTTCAGATCACTCGTGACCCTTCACATCTTTGTCTCAATTTGAAAGCTCAAATGCTCTCAATCCAAGGCGATAAGAAATTGTTCCCACGTTTTCAGGCACGTTCGTCTGACCTGTATCGCTTTCCCACACTATTTGCAGTTTCTATCGCTTTGTACTGTTTGACGTGCCAAATCGAGAGGTTTCCTTCTTCAGATGTTGAAACACACACGCACACCTGAACATTTTTCGTTCACCGTGACAGGAAAGAAGGAACCGGATATATCTTCAGCAGACCGCTGCTTGAAGTAAAACAATCTTTCAGGTGTTCTGGTGATCTTGACAATTTCTGGAGGCTTCACAGAAACTGTATGACAGTTCCAGGGACTTTAACGTGGTGTTACAATTTTCTCGTTACAATGCTCTTGTCTCCTCCATTCAGCCAGATTCTGCTCTGTAGGTGTAAGCGCTGACTGAGGTGGAAGTGAATGCTCAAACCGAGAACCTTCCCATTGTCAGCTGCCTTTTTGGCATTTATTGAGAGAGGCAGGTTACATAATCCTCCTGTGCAAAGTGGGCAATTCTGAAGGCTCATAAACTTCCAACTGCATCATGACGATCCACTGATCCCATCCCCACACAGGTGTCTGTGGTAAACGTCAACACTGACAAATTTGTTAAACCAATAAACGAAGGTTCTGCACCCAAATTGAGGAGCAGCTTGGCACATCGGAGCATCCCTGAGTTTCCAGGCTTTCTCCTGTCCAAGCGGGACTGAACAACAGCACTTCAGGCACGGAGACACCTCATAAAACATTTATGACTGGCAGAAGCCCACGTAAATGCACACTGAAACATGATAAGGACTGATCGTGCAATTTCTACCAACTGACAAGAGGCTGATAGGTAATGAATGGACTTATTGAGTGAGGGATCTGGAGGACTTCAGTGTTTGCTCTGCAGTCTGTATCTCTGCTTGTCAGGCCTGAGGTCCTGACGACTTTGGGAATCCACGACACTTCATTGGGATCGCTGTCCCATGCTGACGTCCTCTGAGCTGTGTGTGATCATACACGTAGATTGATGGCATGACACACAATACCCTCGCTTGGAAGCGAACACACCGATACCAGGCAGTTGTGGTTCACTGACCGAAAGATAAATATGGAGTTTGACGCAAACAGTTTTCTGTTTTTCTTTTGCAAGTGAAATTGATTCATTTTTCCAGACGTTTTGTCCACTACTTGCAGGAAGACAACTTCACAACTTCACTCTTTCGTGAACCGGCCCTGGCTTCATCCAGACTCAAAATAGCTTCGCACATGTATTGCTTTCAGAACTTTCAAAGAGGATGCAAAGCACAACACAAAGCTGTTTTTCTGCTTTGAATAGCAGAACAGAAAATCGATGTTGAAATCACAGAGCGGACAAATAGACGCAGACGTCTGTCAATAGCAGAAGCCTAATCGTGTTGTCCGAACGTGCTGTTTTCTAATGGAGACACTCCGGTGGGGAGGTGGGAATCGTTCGTGAGGTTTCTCAAACTCAGTGTGAAAAGTTTTCAGACGGCATTGCAGGAACTGGAAATAGATCACGCGGATCAAGAATGTTTTCTTGGGCCCGAGTGCAAGTGAATTTGTCCCCCACTGCTGCATCTCCAAACACAATATTTCTCCGATAAATTCCGATGAATTTTAAAACGAAACCCTTGTGCACGGCGAAGAGATTGCGTGGGAGGTGTGTGTGTGGGTGTGGGTGTGGGGGGGACAGACCAAATCGTATACCCAAGAGGTGTCCCTTTTTGCTGTCAATTCTGAGCCAACACAAAACATTTAGACAGACTGCAGAGTCTCGAGCCATTTTGACAGGGACATCGGGACAGATCTTGTCTGCATCAGCCGGGGAAAACTCAGAATCTCCACAGAATTCACTTGTTGGATCAAAGATCACCGCTTTCCCCGTGAATCACACAGAGCTCAAATCTGCATCGAATAATCTCTTGCACTTCAAAAGAATCCCTTGCACTTGGAAAAAGGTTGGATCTTTCGAGTCTGCACCACGGATCTTTTGAGTCTGAACCATGGGACGTATTCGATTGCATCGCAAATTTCGGGTCCAGTTTGCGGGCACCCGAAACTGCCTCTACCGCAGATTTGTGTTGCAATCGAACAGACATACCGCAGATTTTACCGGAACCATGTGATGTCACATCCCGCCAAAACAAAACAGACGCTGCTTTTCATGAGGTAAGATGTATTTCTGGTTTTCTGAGTGTTTTTGTCGAGAATTTGGGGTGGATTCGAGTTGAAATTTGTCCCTTTTAGATCTACGATGGCTGGTCATGACAAGAGGG
>JAAUXT010003702.1_pt1 | contig 19144 bp, 20 predicted proteins | sample 7278171 | NCBI WGS metagenome assembly JAAUXT01 (sample SAMN14350112, study PRJNA611818) | marine sediment metagenome | isolation source: surface marine sediment (1.8m) | place: French Polynesia: Moorea | collected 2018-08 | reverse complement strand
GTGTGTGTGTGTGTGTGTGTGTGTGTGACGTTTCAATTATTTCTCAGATAACAAGCACACCAACAAAGACACAGATATGGTACAGCAAAATTACTCCAACAGTAATCGTTGCAGAACTTGTGTTCCGTGCTCTTGCCTCTGCCTGTGTACAAAGGGAGTCTGGTGCAAGGAGACTGTGGCAGATGTTGACCAAAAGCTTGAACTGACACTTGTGCACACAGCAATTTCAAGCCTGGACAACATTCGTGTGTGATCAGAAATGCTGTGGTTGTCGTGATTGCTTGCTTAGAGATGTCAATGTTTTCTCTCTGAGAATTGTCCTTGTCAGTTGCAGAGATAGATAGAGAGAGAGAGAGAGAGACAGACAGACAGACAGACAGAGAGAGGGAATTCTTGACACACCTGCTCTGATTCAAACAAGCATGCACACCTTCCCACATGCACACACACCTTCACACTGTACGCATGTACACCTTCCCACACGGACACACACCTTCACACTGTACGCATGCACACCTTCCCACATGCACACACACCTTCCCACACGCACACACACCTTCACACACGCACACACACCTTCACACACGCACACACCTTCCCACACACATTCTTATACGCACGCACCTACTTGACCAGACCGATCTTGTCTCTGTTCTGTCACTGTGGGCCTTCAGCCCACACACTCACTTACACGGGCACACACACACACACACACACGGGAGCACACACACACACTCACTTACACGGGCACACACACACACACACACACACACACACACGGGAGCACACACACACACACTCACTTACACGGGCACACACACACACACACACACACACACACACACACGGGAGCACACACACATACACACACACTCATCTCCACACAGGTACACTCTGAAAACAGCCAGAGAAGTCCTTTATTTGTTCCACACCTCTCACGTCTGTTGCAATTGTCTCAATCTCTACTTTTCTTTGGCAGAATAAAGGCACCCACTGAAATGTGGTTCCTATTCCAGTCATAGCCTCAAACCTCAGAGACAATGTCTCTTGTTCATGGACAACAAAGATGGCGTCAAAATCGAACAAGGGTTTTCACACAGGTGACGTCGCACAAATTTTTGACATGACGGCAGAAACGGACTGGACGATATTTTTTACACTCTCCATTGGGCGTCACGTTAAAGTTTCTGCCGTCAAAAGTTCGATGCTGGCAGTGTCAAAATCTGACAGTGCCCTGCCTGTGTGAAAACCCTAAATAACCCGATTGAGTTTCAACTTCCCAGCTGTGGTGTAGTGGGTACTGAGTATTCACTTTAACATGTGGTCAACCTGAGGCACAGGCTAACCAAGGAAAAACAATTTGCACAAGAAAGATGGGGTTTGAGTGTTGATCACTGTCGGTGGGTGTGGTCACACTTGCAACAGCTGATCACCCGCACAAATCAGTCCCATGTATGCGTGACCCACACACGCACATGCATGCACAACAGGGAAAGCTAAGAAATTGGGAACGTGGCCAGAGATACAGGATTTGCAGGAGTGTTGCAGTGTGTCCAGGATTGGGAACCAACACCAAAACTGATGTGAAATTATACGAAATGGTCCATAAACATAAGGTTTGGTTTTGGCATGCGCCTACGTGGCCACCCTGTGAGAATGGCCATGTGAGCTGCGGAGTTTTTCTGAAGCTGGTTTTGCAACAAAATCACTTGGTTTCTGAAATCCCACATCATAAGGGCAAGACACTGCTACACTGGTCAGGTTCTACAGTTCTGGCCCCCTGAGCTCTCAGACAGAGGAAAACAAAACTGTAAATCTGTTCACTATTCAGTTGTTCCAGACATCACAACCATTTATCTGGTTTATGGAGCAATAAACAAGAAGTAATAGCAGGACCTGATGTATAAATTGGAGTCCATCTCCAGCCCCAAAGCATGTTGCTGCTTCTACTGGAGAGAGAAGACTACCAGACTCCACCTGACAAGAGAAGATCTGCCAGACTCTGCACCAACTGTGAAGAAGAACAGGTGAGATCTGTGGTGTGCTGTGTGTCTGTGTGTGGGGCAGTGGGAAGCAGTTGTTGATCCGAATCTTTCAGTTGGAGTAGAATTCCAAGGCTATTTTGGTGGGTGAATTACCGCTTCAAGAGGTTTGCTTGTTTGGCCTGGAGCAACCATCTCAGGAAGCCATTGCTATACAGACTTTTGAGCAAATATTCAAAGAAGAATTCATTCTGCAGTGCCAAAACTGATGCGTGACTGAAACCAGTTTTGTATGAAAGCAATTGGTTGAGGAAAGAGAGCTCAGGGCGAATGCTCTGAGTAGAATAAAAGGGGTTTTCACGTTGATGACGACGTCAGCTTTTCCTGACGTCGACGACAGCTTTTCTTGACAACGTGAAAGAATGGTCTGGACCATTTTTTGATACACACAATTGGACGTCATGTTAAATTTTGACGTTGACGTCAAAATGCTGCTGTCTTTGACGTCGACAGCATCAATGTGAAAACGGCTTGAAGTGAAATGGAAAGCCGGACGTGGTGTGTGGGAGTCGATCGGCTCAACAGTTTGTGATTTTCAACACAGGGTTTGATAGAAACGTCGCCTGGTGTCTGCTATTGGTGATGATGTGTTCTGCAAGAGAAAGGGTGAGAGCAAAAAGGCAGAAAGGGAAGAGAGAACAGGGAGAGACAGGGAGGGAGAGAGGGAGAAACAGACAGAGACAGACAGACATAGAACTGATGTGATGCTGTGCTGCATCCTTGCAATGTTCTCCTGTTATTTGCAGGCGCCAACATGTGTTTTCCAAGTGATCGCCGTGGTTGGCAGTCTCCTGCTCCTAGGACAAGCATCAGGTTCACAATGCCTACAGTGTACACGTGCGGCTGTCCTGCTGTATGCCATGTCACGTGACTTCGCCTTTGAGACAAAGCACAATGCGCTCGTTTGGCTGCAAATCGAACACATCCAACTTTGCTTCAAGAGTTCTTTCTTCATAAAGCTTGAGAGTTCCATCTCATCCTGCGCAAAAAGTGAGTGTGTGTAATATTCTCTTTCAACAAGAAATGTTTTTGAGTGGTGAGTATTCTCTTCGCAGGACAACAATGTGGTGTGCTCAAGGAGTCCAGGGTAGATTGTGGATATGCTGGCATCAGCCGCGAAGAATGTGAGGGCAAGGGCTGCTGCTACTCTGAAGACTGGGGCTACAAATGGTGCTTCTTTGGTAAGGTTTACTTCAGTCCCATTCAGATCACTGTGCATTGCATTCATAATCAGAAAACATCACTTGAGGATAAAAGGAAGGAGGAAAGCACCATTTCAATGGTTCTCTTTCCTATTATATACACAGGACAACTGTGCAGTGTGGAGAAGGAATCCAGACAGGACTGTGGGTACCCTGGGATCTCCCAGGCTGACTGTGAGGCCAAAGGCTGCTGCTATTCTGAGGACCCAGGCTTCAACTACTGCTTCTTTGGTAAATATTTTTCATTTGTTCCCAGGTACACTTAGAAGTGCATTGTCATGGAGACTTCAAATTTACAATGTTTTGTTTTTTTTTTGTTCTTTCAAATGTTGTCCATTTTGGTGTCCATCTCAATATTTTGTGGAGGAATTGTGTGTGATCAAGACTGAATGGTTACTTTCTTGTGCACAGGAAAACGATGCGGAATGGCAAAAGAAGACAGGGAAGACTGTGGATATGCTGGGATCTCGAAGGAAGAATGCCAAAGCAATGGTTGTTGCTATTCGGAAGACCCAGGGTTCAACTACTGCTTCTTTGGTAACTTTCATTCTGTTTGCTACAAAAGGCATTTTTACAGAAACCAGCTGAAATAGCGCAGTTCTATGGATATAACAGCCTCAGCAGAGTGACCATGAGCATGAAAATATCAATTTGTGTGTTTATCTTTCATGTACACACAGGAAAAGAATGTGGAGTGGCCAAGGCTGAGAGGGCTGACTGCGGGTTCCCAGGGATCACCCAGGCTGCCTGTGCAGAGAACAAGTGCTGCTACTCTGAGGACCCAGGCTTCAACTACTGCTTCTATGGTAACGTTTCATTCAAACGTCGGTATTTGGGAGGTTTCGCAAATTGGAAACGTAGACGTGTGCGTGAACGTAGACGTAGAATCTCACCCTACGACGTTCTCTACGCTCAACATTTCCAATTTGCGAAACCTCGCTATTGCTGAACAAAGGCACACAGCTGAGGGATGCATTTCCCTCAAATCACAACAAATGGGTGCGGTGGAAAACCAGACCTGGCTGACTTTGCCCCATCTCCATCCCATGGGCTGAGTCACCTTCATAAATCGAACGCCCCCTATGTCTCAAAATACAATCGTTTGGATGATTGGAATTTTGGATCACCAGGCGAACAGACAGAGCTCTCCAACATGGCTTCCATCACCTTATTCATGTGCGGAACAACATCCCTGCTTTCTGTGGGACAGGAGGAGTGTCCTGGAACCAAGTTGAGCAGAACCAGACAAATATTTGAGACATTTGGTTTTGCAGCCTGAAGAGGTCGAGGAAAAGAAGCTGGAAGATGGAGAACGAAGGGCCATCTTTACACTCTACCCTTCCCAACTCTACCTCTATTTGTCTTAAAATTGTGGTTTATTTTTGTGTATGAATGATTTGACTTCTGCTCGATTGTTGTGTAACTCTTCAGATATTCAGAAGACCAAGAACATGAGGGACAAACCCCAAAGTTTGCACCCTGTTTCGCTTGGAGCGGATTTTGCAATTTAAGAACATTTTCACTCTATCTGCTCTCTTTTGCCTGGAGTCTTTGGTCCTTTGCACAATAAAAGTCACCTGACACCAACCACTATCTTTGTTGTCCAAGGGCAGAGCAGCCTCTTTTGTCTGGCGTGTCAGAAGACACGGGGAGATGGTAGAGAAACACAGAGACACAAAAACACAAAAAATACAGAAAAGCAAAGACGCAAAAACAGAGTGGGGCAGAGCTGCCCCACCAAAAGGCGAAGAGGCTTTGCAGTGGAGAATTCTGCACGAGACATACATTTGGAGAATCTCCACACAAATAAAGCATTGGCGCCACTGCTCTCTGGACACAATTCTCGTTTCAGCAATGTTTTTTCTCAAATACCTTTATGCATGGCAGAGGCAAGACCTCAGGCGACAAACGATTCACAGTTGTAGTGTTCCATTCACGTGTGTGCGGCCTGACTTCGCCCACATCACCCCATCTCCAAGCTAGGGGAGGAACAAATGGATTTCACGCAGGAATTTGGACTGTTCTCCAACCCACCGACTCCACCATGTTGATACGACCATAATTGTGACTTTCAAGATGTGTGTGTGTGTGTGTGTGTGTGTGTGTGTGTGTGTGTCTGTGTCTGTGTCTGTGTCTGTGTCTGTGCGTGGATGTGTGTGGGTGCATGTGTGTGCTCGATAAGGTTTTTCGTGGACGTGTAGCAATCTCAGCCCCTCCCACACTGAGATCCAGGATCCACCAGGGAATAACACAACACACGCACACAACGCACAATCAATATTTGCCTCAATCAGTCCATTGGAGGAGACACGAACAGCACACAGTCGGTATTGCTGAGTCGCAGCACAACGCAGTTTGCTTTGGGCTTGTTCGTTTTGTGCACTCCGAATGACACAAGGTGCTGAGATTTGTGTGACACACACGGAGGGACCGTGGACCGGAAAAACGAACGGCGCATCACGTTGAAGGAGGCAAGACGAACTCGTGTTGATCCCCAAACAACGTTGTGTAGCACAGCACAGCAAAGTTTGGTTGCTTGTGTGCGAGTAAAGTGAACGAACGAAACACACAACAAACACAGTGACTGGCTGTCGCTGTGGCGCAGCCAACATGGACCAACTCCAACGGTGAGACTTGCTGAGGTATTCAACTCTGACGCATTGGAACAAAGCTCTGGATGCTGCCTGTTCAGGGGAGAGGAGGACAATGCTCTGAGTGGGCGACACACAAAGGACAAAGAGCGGACAGAGCAAAACACAGCATACCTGCTGTCTGTTCACTGGAGAACAACATTGAGGAGTTTACGTTCAGGGAGATAAAATCAAGCAAGCGTTTGAAATCTCTCAAACGTCGTGCAGGTGACGCGACGTTCAATTTTGACAATGGGGACTTTGTGCAATGACCTTTCACTGTACGTTGCGTCAGCATGAACGTCAAAAAGAGCACTGTTTCCTTGGCACCAGCCAATCATTCGACAATGGCGTTGACGCGGCGTTCAGTGAAACGTCGTTGCATAGAGTCCCCAATTGGGACGTGACATGGTGCTTGTGGTCCAACCCTCTTCTTTGAAAATCTCACGTGGCGTTCAAATGTCGGAGAGGTTCTAGTGGGTTGTTTCAAACATCAGACTCGAAGGTCTCAAGGACAGCGTTGTGACTTCACAACGACTTCCGGGTCACGAGACGGGTGCGCAACCAGTGCGCAACCCATTGATTGCTCCTTGCCTCTGTCAAACCACGAGAGTTCCATTCCTCAATATGGCTTCTCTTTCTCCACATGAACTGGAGGATCTGATTGAGGACTTCAACTCGAAAATGGAACTGGAGAAGAAAACAAATCTTTTCACATTCAGTTTTGGAACAATGGTAGATGACGAAACAAAACGAACGCCACAGACTAACACCGATATTTTGAAGGCAATTGTTGAAACGGGAACCACAAGAGATGTGAATGATTTTCTTGAAGGACTCCTGGAAAGTGTTCTAAATGAGGCTGCCAGCGTACCTAAAGTACAACCCACAGTTGATGAACTCCTGTACTTGGCTGCACAAGTGGGAAAACAAGAAATGGTGAAATTTATGATTGAAACAAAAGGAGCTGATGTGAACTGCAAAGTGATCCTTGCAGAAAATGTCAAAAGTCGGCATGGCTGTTTCCCCATTGAGTCTGCAGCAGCAAAAGGCCACATTGAGTGTCTGAAGTATCTGATGGAGAAAGGAGCTGATGTGAACCCAGTTGGAGGGGAAGGTCCAGCTCCTCTTGTTTTTGCTGCCAGTTCAGGAAGCATGGAGTGTGTGAACCAGCTGTTGGAAGCGGGAGTTGATGTGAACCAAGCAAATGAATGGTGGACCCCACTGATAGCAGCTGCATCCTGTGGCAATGTTGACTGTGTCAGAGTCCTTTTGGAACATGGTGCAGATGTGAGTCAGAGAGACAGGTATGGGAAGTTGCCTCTGATGTTTGCTTTGCACCATGATGATCCCAGCTGTGCAGAGCTGCTGTTGGATGCTGGAGCTGATGTGAACACATCAGATGGGTGCTCCCCTCTGACATTCACTGCACAGTACAGGAAGAAGGAGTGTGTGAAGTTGCTGTTAAGAAAAGGAGCTGATGTAAACCTCAAGGATGATTTGGGAAACACACCTTTGATTTCAGCAATATTTGAGTATGTGGAATGTTTGAAACTGCTATTGGATGCAGGAGCTGATGTGAACATGACCAACGATGATCAACAATCACCCTTGGTGAAAGCAGCCATGTATGGCTGTGCTCACAGTGTAAAACTGCTCCTGGACTCAGGAGCTGATGTCAACCACAATGATTCCCATTTTGGATCCACAGCCCTGATTTGCTTCAGTGCTTCACCCATAAACTGGCAGCAAAAGGAGGCAGTGGCAAAGCTGCTTCTGGCTGCAGGAGCCAATGTGAACATCACTCCCAGACACATGGTGCAGGATCCGAATGGAGGCCGAACAATACAAGTTCTACTGTTAATTTTTGCTGCAGGTGAACAACGGGTGACGTTTACAACGGCCAAGGCCTCTGACACTGTTTACCGCTTCATTCCCCGAGACTGGAGACACACAGATCTGAAGAACCAGTGCAGAAAGGTAATCAGGAAGCACCTGTTGACCCTGGATCCCCACACCAACCTCTTTATCCGGGTTCCACAGCTCCAGATGACCCGAGACAGGCCAGGTCTGCCTGACCATCTGGTCTCCTATCTGCTGTATGGTCTGAATCTCCAAGTGGACTGGGAGCAGCTGGACAAATCTGAAGTGGCGTGAAAATCTGTTCATCATGGTCCTTCGGTTGGAGAGGACCAATGAGGGAGAAGAACGTTGTGTGGCCAATGAGGGAGAAGAACGCTGTGTGACCAATGAGAGACAAGAACTCAGTGTGACCAATGAGAGACAAGAACTCTGTGTGACCAATGAGGGAGAAGAACGCTGTGTGACCAATGAGAGACAAGAACGCTGTGTGACCAATGAGAGACAAGAACTCTGTGTGACCAATGAGAGACAAGAAGTCTGTCTGGATCTCTCAGTTGGAGAGGACCAATGAGAGACAAGAACTCTGTCTGGACCTCTCAGTTGGAGAGGACCAATGAGAGAAAAGAACGCTGTGTGGACCTCTCAGTTGGAGATGACGAACGACAAAGAAGGACACTGTTTGGGTCACTGAGATGGAGAGAAACAAACGAAAGAGCCAAAGAGAGAGCAGAACGTTTCGGCCGGAGCTGATTATGTTGAAAACGGAGTGGACTCTGACCCAGCCTCATGATGAGGTCGACTGAGAACCAGGTGGAGGGGATACGGGTGGCTCTCTCCAAAAACAAACTCCATCCCCAACGGTTATGTGTGTTGCGTGCTTCAAATTTTTGCATTCTTGGGCAAGAACATACATTGTGGTCCCCCTGGACCTTGTGGTGGAGATGGACGTCTCATTCTGTCTCCCAGTTGTCGAATCGGCGGTCTTGGTGCACATGGGCTCAAATTGCGTTGGCATGGCTACCCCGGAACGTGTGTGTTTCACTTGTTGCGGTAGGCACGCAAAGATGTCATTTTAACCTGTCAAAAAATTGTTCAGCCAGGTGATATCCAAGCAGCCTACCTTGAATACAATCCATGATCGCCAGGACGAACGTGTGTGTGTGTGTTGGTAGAGATTGGAATTTCAGTGAGGTGCAGATCTATGCACAATGCAACGGCCAAAAAGGCTATTTACATCAGGGGAACAACTGACACAATATTGAAAACTGGGTTTAAAAAGGGGAAAACTTTGTGGGGAGTCCGCAGTCGAAAATGCGTGTGTGTATGTGTGTGCGTGCGTGTGGGGAATTCTGCAGGGTTCAGGGTATGCAGTCACCAATGGACCTCGTACATCAAACGCCAGCATGTTTTGGATTCAGCAGCAACAAGTGCAGGTCTTACCGTGTGCTTGGAATCTGACATGGCTTGCAACTGAAAAATTGTCGCACCTGTTCATGTCTTGAATTTGCACATCAAATGTGTGGTGTACGATGGTTTCACATGGTATTTTTGTGTTTCTTTCTTTTCTCTGTTGGTTTAACCTTCTGCATGAGTGAACTGTTTGTGCAAACACATTGAAACAAGGGAGGAACGTTTTCCAGGGAGAATTCTGACTGAAGGGGGGCGGTTCTGTTTTGCTTCGCTCTTGTTCGACATTAACGTCAAAGCAGAGACGACCTGTGGGGAAGAAGATGCAGTTTTGTCTCAGTGAGCGAAAAATGTGGATTGGAGCCTTTGAGTTCAGTCCAAACCAAACTTCCTCAGAAAGCAAATCAGTCGTCATGTTTTGGAGCGAAAGCCCATGGCACACGCACCACTTGCGTCCGCAAACATTGATTGTTTTTGGAGAAGATCTTCTGATCTGGAATACCTCAATCAACTTGAAAGAGTAGAACACCTCAAAACTCAAAGCCAAGCAGCGAGAAATCAGTCAGGTCCAACCACTGATGAGCTACTTGACCTGATACGAGGGTTGCGTACTGACGTATCTGGTCAACTATTGAACAGCGAATCAACACCCCGTTTTTCACACATGCTGCACAAGACCCAATACTACAATCATGTGAAAGCAAATCTGTGTTCCGAACTCGCTTCATTGGGATCGACGTCAATGAAAGATAAAACGCCCAGTATTTTTTCAGAAATTCAGCCCCAACATCACGAATGTGCTTTGCTGATAGACAGGTTCGGCAAACACAGAATGTAGACGTACACGTGAGCGTACACGTAGCATATCACCCTATGGGGACAAATACTCCACCAAGTCAATGCAGAATTTTTTGTCTTCTGAAATCAGTAAAGTATTCCTCACTCTCAACATCAACAAGCAGGCAATTGGTCAATTATTTTTCAGTTTTGAAAGAATATTCCATTCTTTTTCTCATTCTCAAGAGAGTTCTTGTCTATAGTGTGCCCCACAGGGTGACATTGTACGTCTACGTCTACGCGAACGTCTACGTTTCATGTTTGCCGAACGTTCAACAACGGCGTGGCTGCCCCACCTTTTTTCCAAACAGCCCTCAAACAAAGCCGAACCGATGTTGAACATCGTGCAGCGTCGTGCGTCGCCATGGCAACAGCGAGTGAACGCTGCTCACTTTCAGTCAGTGGTTGCAAAACGACGCGACGTGACGTTGTGAGGAGCGTTGCTGTGTTTGTGGTTACTGACCCACTGGTCTTCACTCACAGACCTGTGTGGGGTGGAAGGGGCTGGAGGGGCTCAGGGGGGTGAATGAGGAGCGGCCTGCCTGGCCGCAGTCTCATCCAGAATAGGTCTCAACCTCACACACAACTTGAAAAAGTTGTTTGTTGTTATCTCGCAGTCTGAAGTCAGTTTTTGTTTCTCGAATTCACAAGATTTTCAGCAATGAGTTCTGCCAACTTTATTGAACTGCTTTGAAATTTTCGAGACATTTCTCTTGTGCAACAAGGATTCAGAATGATTGACAGTTTTCTGTCCATCACATGGCTGCTTGACTTGAACTTCGTCCTTGAGCTGCAGTTGAAGTCACATGACCTGAAAGAAAAGCAGAAAAGTCTCAGAGAGTCTTTTTTGCCACCTGATCAGTGAAATTGCATGACGGTGCTGGGGATGGCGTGCAGTTCGCCATTTTGATTGGCTCGAGAACGGCATGTGCGAGTCCAACACAGCCAATGAAATGCATGGAATCCAAAGTGACCAAGCTGATTAGCTTGCAAAAAAAAATCTTCAAGATTTCAACCCACTCATTGACTGAAGTTGCTCAGTCCTCTCCAGAACAATTGGAACAAGCTGGATGATCATCGCAGAACTGGCTTGTGGGAGCACAGTTTGAGTCGAAGCATTGGTTGCAACCAAAGGCCACCACTTGGGGAAAAGCCAGCATCAGCCACAGCATTGCTGTCACCACAGCAACCAATGTTGTGCTGAACTTCATCATCTGTAAAAAAGATTACAGTTGAAAATTTTTGGTGTTTTTGACAATCCTGCACACCATTCTGAAGCAACTGTCTGGATTCCCAAATCACTTCGGCAGTTCCATGGGAATGATTGTCCAATGATACAAGTTGAAACAGTTTTGTCAACAACAACAGAGAAACAAACCTTTTCTTCACTCAAAGCTGGAGGCTCCTGGTCCTGAAACTCTACAGTGTCTGAGAGGAAACCCACTCCAACGTTCGCTGTGTGGTCGCTGTGTGTGTTTTGCGCTGAACAACACAAAACAGTCTCTGCCTATTCATCATGCGATTCAGCTGTTTGCTGAAAATTTTTGCAGATGGGTGATTTTTTATCACTGTCTTTTCTGTTTTTACAACAAATATGCAGCCATTGAAGGCACGTCTCAAAGCAGGCTGGACATTAAGTCTACGAAATACTAAGTGCAAATTTTTGTTCAAAAATCTCCTTTTTTATTGAAATCTACACAAAACTTTGTTTTGTTGAGGATTGCTCCACGTGGCAAAGATCTTCTCCCAAAGCAGCACCAAAAATGTAGGAGAGAATTCTGGCTGCAGAGGAGGAACAGAATCGTTTTTCTCGGGGAGTGGGGTGGAGGTGAGCTCTATGCAAGCTCTCGTCACAGAACATCACACCAAAAGGTCCGTCATGTTCGTTTTTCAGGCTCCTGAAAAAACTCGTGGTGCCAATGTGCCTGTGTGCTGGAACACAAGCACACGAATACAAATTGCTGTCACTGCATTCACAATTTCATAGCAGACACGCAACATCACACAAGCTGTGTGGTCATTACTGAGAACTACACTGTGTGCTTTGAATTCTGAGAACTGCATTGAACATCAGGCTGAGCTCAAATTTACTACTGGTTCAAGCTTCTGCTTTGCTTGCTTTGGGATTTTTCACATTTACAAATTTTCTGAGTGCTCAGAAGAGAAACAGAAAAGAACGCATTTTTTCTCACCTTCGCTTGGAGATTTGACTTTCATGGCCACCTTATCAGAGACAAAACCGTTTCACTACCAAATATGCAATGGAGAAGCTGTTTTGGGGGGCAATTCACTGTCCTTTCCTGCAACGCTGCGGTCACAACAGCACTGGTCTACAGTTGTTTTGGTTTGACCTGATGGCCACCTTGTCAGAGCCAACACAGTTCTACCACTAAAATTGACTCGGAGAAGTCATTTGGGGCGGGGGATTTGCTGTCACTTTCCAACAACAGCAACAGCACTGGTATGCGACCTCATTGTTGTTGACCTGAGTTCACACACTGGAAAAATGGTCCTGCTCAATCACACAACTCATTTCTCGACCTTAGGTCCTGCAAAACCATTTTTCCAGGGTGTGTGAACCTCAGCGTAAACCCCAGGTTCCGTTCACTCCTGCCTCGAATCGGTCATTGCTATGTAGTGAGACCTCATAACAACCTCACAAGGCGAGCCCAGGTAGGGGGGGGGGTAGAATCGTCTTTTTGTAGAAGGTGAATGTGTGTTCAAGCGTCCGAATGGCTGACTTCGCCCACAATGCCCCACCACCAATTCAAGCCACACCTGCAGATCGAATGCTGCCAATTGGAATCACACGTGCAGGACAGAAAAGCTCACGAAACCACGTCAGGTGAAGCACCTGGCTGCTCCTCAAACCAACTTCACCAGTCACGTGGTTCTCTCGATGCCCGCCAAAGAAGAATTTCTGTGGTGCCATCTCATGTGCTTCACCAGCAAAATTCCAGCTCTCGCAGGAGCATTATGTTTCTCTTGCGCAGTGATCATAAAAATGTCACTGCAGACAGATGAACGGTTGAAATGTAGCAGCTGGGAGTTGATGAAGCTGGGTGAGGTGAGCCATATGGTGCACCAACCCTCAGGCAGAACAGGCACTTTCCAGGCCACATTTCTTCAAAAATTTGGATTGAAGTGTGCTGTGCTTTTAAAACCCCCAGAAAATGTCAAATGAAAGGAAAAACAAAGAGAAACAACGCAACAACGTGAACGCGCAGGTGACCATCAATAAATCCTGTCTCAACCACCACAAACATGTTTACATGCAAACCTTTTCACATTCAAACATTTCACCAGAAGAGAGATAAACATCATCAATACTCCAGGTGTATGACTCTGCTGAGCAGTCTCTGTTGAGTGTACACCACTCTGTGTGAAGCTTTGGCCTCTGCTGTGTGTGAGTGAAATAGAAAACAACATAAACACCCTGCATTTGGTGCAGGAAGCAGGTCATGTTCAGGAGCACTGTCTACTGCTGAGGAAGAAGCTGATTGGACAGGGGAGCTGCTCCTTTTGGGTCAACATGGCGCTCCACCTCGGTCGGGTCTGTTCAAGCTTTATTTTTCAAGTCGAGTGAAATAATTTACACAGGATGTTGGCAGCAGTCCTGAGGTTTCGTGGAGAAAAGCCTCACGTAACAAGTAAAACTCAGGGTGTGGGTGAAGATACCTACGTGCGTCTGGAGGTGCAGTTGTGCTTGACAAAGACTTGCTCAGCGTACTGCGTTCAGGTTTTCACAGAGATCTTTTTTTTGCGCGCCCATCTGAAATTTCTACGCATTTGTGGAATGGCAAAAAGATGGCTTCCATGCACCGTGCAGGTCGATGTTTTTGGTATCACACTAAACAGAAATCTTTATGTCTCTCCTGTATTGGCTTCAGCTCTGCTGTCAGTCCATCCTGATGGTCACGTTGTTGTCTTGTCTTTGTGGAGTTTCAGCACCACGTCCCGTGGCCACAAAACGCACACGTAGCACGTAGCTTGTTGATGCAACTCCCCTATTTTGAAAGCATCCACTTTCCTTTCAGAAAACAGTGCATTGAATTAGAACAAAGAGGTGTTGTTCCACACATTGACAAAGCATCAAGTTTCAAAAGGGCCCACAAACCCTTGTCCCAAAAAGGCGCCAATTTTGTTTGTTGCATGTCTGTGGATCCTTCCATGTTAGGGAGTTTAAGTTCGACGTTTCTTTCACAACGTGAACGTCGCACTTTGGTGCCACGTTTGCTCGCACGTTTTAACCAAAACAAGCATGTGAAACGTCAAAAGTAAAAATCCGACGTTCAACGTCGCAGTTTTCCACGTTTCGCATCGAAATTGCGACGTTGACGTTCACGTTTCATGAAAAAACACGTCTCACTTAAGCTCCCTATTGGGGGAGTTGCATCAACAAGCTACGTGCTACGTGTACCTTTTGTGGCTGCGAGACGTAGTGCTGAAACTTGCTCTTTTAGCAGCACGCTCCTCAGCCACAAGACGTACACGTAACACGTAGCTTTCAGATGGAATTCCATGTGTGAAAACAGACAAAAAGTCATACTTGTGTGAAACCAAACTTGGGTTTGAGAGCCCTTTTGAAAGTGGATAACTTGGAGAGAAGCAGAGAAATACCTCAGGTTTCTGACTCAAGAAAGTCTTGTCAAGTTTATTGTGGACTCTTCTAGAACAGGGGATTTGCTTCTGCAAGCTATGTGTTGCGTGTACGTTGTGCGGCTACGGAGCGTGCTGCTAAAACTCCCCACTCTCCTTTGTCTGGAACTATGTCCTTCCTCGCACTATTCTGTGTGTTCCTGCGACTGACCGTTGCGGTCTCCAAACCTGAGGGGAAGTCGTGCGACTTGACCGGTGTACAGCCGCACATTGAGCACGGCAATTGTGGAGGTTGTGGCGTGCAGAATTTTGAAAGACTGATGAGTTATTTTTTTCTGTTTCTTCAGATGAAGACGCAGTTCATCATCTCATTCCTTCTCTTGGCTGTGTTCGCTGTACACATCAGTGCAGGTAAAGCAAGTTGCTGTGAGAAGACACGTGAACTATAACTGCTGTGTTTGGAAGACAAAGCCACAGAATATCAGGAACATCCGGAATAGATATTCCACAAACATTTCAGATTCATCTTCAGTAGATTAAAACTGTGCCATACTCTTTTGTGTCTCTGTAAATCCTTCCAGTTTACTGCCCATCTGGTTATGAAGAGTACACAGGGAGATGCTACAGACTGGTGACAGACCCAGAAACTGGAGATGCAGCTCAGGCTGTCTGCCAACTTGATCGTGCAAACCTTGTCACCATCAATGATGCTGCTGAAAATGATTACATCAAAGAGAAGTTCAGGTAAGAAACCAAGTGTTACCAATGAGTCAAAATGGAGTATGACCTACACTTTTTGGCCTGTTTCTGAATTTGTCTCTTGTAGTGGAAATAACGGCTGGATTGGATTGACTGATGCTGAAAACGAGGGAACTTTTGTCTGGTTGGATGGAACCATATGTAAGCTTGCCAAAAATTGGTTGAGGCTCATGCCTTTGGATTTTGAAGCAGAAACTCAACACATGCAACATTGTTGGTGTCAAAACAAGACCTGTGGATTGACATGATGAGGACATTTTATTCCAGCACCCTATCTGAAGTTCAAAGATGGGGAACCCAATGGAGACTCCAATGAAAACTGTGTCATGATGTATTCTGATGGCAACTGGACAGATGAGAGTTGTGCTCAGAGCAGCCAGAAGTGGCAGTTTGCCTGTGAGAAAGAGGAGGTGTTACCCTGTAAGATACATGTTGCTGAACAAATATTAACTTGTTATTTTGTCTTGTTTGGGTAAGTCATGTTTCCCAGTACAAAGAACCATTCTCAAAATTTGTAAATGACTTCTCAATTTGCTCAGCTTGTCCGGGTGGATATGAAGATCACGCTGGGAGTTGCTACAAATACGTGACAACCACAGAGACTTTTGACGATGCTCAGGCTGCCTGTGTTGCTGACGGTGCAAATCTGGTCACCATCAATGATGCTGCAGAGAATGCATTCATCAGTGAAAAGTACAGGTGAGGTGGTTTTATCCATGCTTCTGCTCACTCCCCCCTCTCCATCTCTCTCTCTCTGTCTCTCTCTCCCTCCCCTCTCCCTCCCCCTCTCTCTCCCTCCCTCCCCTCTCTCTCTCCCTCCCCCTCTCCCTGCTTCCCCCTCTCTCTCTGAATGCTGTTGTGCCTTGAGTACCAGAAGTACCACAACTCACTTTTAGTACCAAGCTGAATATTCACTTGTGATGACAACTTGATGTGATAAAGTCTAGTTGAGCTGAAGTGGCTTCCCACCTGGCTTGAATGGCATTGAATCACAACATATATGTGCGGGCTTCTCAGGAACGACACACACACACACACACACACACACACCACTGTCAAATCAGAGACCACCATATTGCTCAGTGTGTCACAACAGTTGCAACATGTGTGTTTCAGCACATTCCTTGTTCCCGGTTGGATTGGGTTCAGTGATGCCAGTGAAGAGGGCACCTTTGTCTGGCTAGATGGCACCACAGGTACAATTTCTGGGATTTTTGAAACAAACCTCGGAAAGAATGGAATTTCTTGGGGGTTTTCTTTTGCCAGCATTTAAACTGAAACATATATTCCAGTTGCCTACACGAATTGGAAGGCAGGACAGCCAAATGGATTGGGAGCTGAAAACTGTGTGCACATGGACGTTGATGGCTTTTGGCATGATTATCATTGTGCCTATGCTGCCAACAAGAAGCCTTACATCTGTGAAGGTGGCCGCAAGATCCAATGTGAGTTGAAATACAAAAGGCATTTCTTCTCAAAGTTGATGCTGGAATTTTTGGACAAAATACTTTCCAACTGTCTTGTCATGTGAACAGTGGAATGAAGAGATAAATTTTTTGTTCCTCTTTGCACTTTATCAGCTTGTCCTGCTGGGTTTGAAGAAAATGATGGAAATTGCTACAAACATGTGACAACTACAGCAACAGGAGATGCAGCTCAAGCTGCATGTGTGGCTGATGGTGCAAACCTTGTCTCCATTGAAGACACTGCTGAAAATGACTTCATCCAAGAAAAGTTTGGGTAACTTGCACCAACATTGAGGTCACCATAAAACCCTTCTGTGACTGGGGTGTACTGAATTGTTGTTTGTTTTGTAGTGGAGCTTCAGGTTGGGTTGGACTTTCTGATACCACCACAGATGGGACATGGGAATGGCAAGATGGCAGCTCAAGTAGGTTTTAGCTTCTAGATGCAGAAGAAAATTTGATTTTTCAAATAGGTTCTATGGCTGATCAGGTTGGTTGTCTTGCAGGCTCCTTCAGAAAGTGGACAACTGGAGAACCGAATGGGGGGACAAATGAAAACTGTGCACAAATGTTGTCAGATGGCAGATGGAATGACGTGCCCTGTGATTCGAGCACCGTTTTGCTTCAGTACATCTGCAAGAGACACATGGAAACACACAGTATGTACACATAGATCTCTGAAAATTTCTTGTTCTTGTTCAACAGTGATCATCTGAAGCATTCTGTGTCATTTGTCATGTTTGCAGCTTGCCCTGCTGGTTATGAAAGAAATGAAGAAATATGCTACAAACTGGTAACAGAAATAGCAACAGCAAATGCAGCTCAAGCTACCTGCTTGGCAGAAGGGAACAATCTTGTTACTATCAATGATGCTGCTGAAAATGAATACATCAAAGGAAAATACAGGTAAACATTCTCTGGGCAGGACTTGACTTTTTGGCTTGCTGCTGTGTTGTGGCAGGTTCTCTGTTGCGTGTTGCTATTGTATCCAGACTCTGCCACTTGCTGACCTATAAAAATGTACACACATAGAGCTACACACACAGAGGTACATTGCTGCTTTGACTGTCAGCACCATCATTCCCAGAACTACATTCTGTGGAGTACCCTTTGTAGTGGTCCAGCTTCCATCAAGGGCTGTAGGGGACCAGCTGCCCCTCCAGCCCTTGAATCACACTCGAGACGCTTGTTTGGTTGATGTGTATTTTTCATTTTTCTGTGAGAAGTTTCTCAACCCAACATGTACGCAAGGGTTCAGGTGTGCAGCCTTTGGTCACCTCTGAACTTGCGTTTTGCCCTGTATGGCGTGTGTGAGGAAGGATCGTCAGGTTTCGATGTGTGTGTGTATGTGTGTGACTCCCTGCTCCGGCAGCGGAAGGGTACAGGGCGGTGGTGTGTGTGTGTTTGTGTGTGTGTGTATGTGTGTGTCCGTGTGTGGGCGTGTGTATGTGTGTGTGTCTGTCTGTCTCCGTCTGTGGATCCAAGCCTCACACTGAAGACACATTCGCCTTGCAGCACCAATTATGGTTGGATTGGACTGACTGATGCCTACAAGGAAGGGACCTTTGTCTGGTTGGATGGCAGTTCCTGTGAGTACTTCTGCGGTTGTATTTTGGGTGATATTTCAATTTAGCTGCCTGTGGTACTCACCAGCAGTCTATGTTCATACACCAATGACAACTTTTCACAAATTCCAGCTGAATACAGGAACTTTGAGTCAGGAGAACCAAATGGAGGAGTCAATGAGAACTGTGTTGTCATGTTCACTGACGGAATGTGGAATGATGCCAACTGTGATGAGAGTGACAGACAGTGGCAGTATGTCTGTGAAGAAATGAAGAAAATACCATGTGAGTAAACAAGTGACATTCTCACATTGGGATTGTCATAAAATTGGCCTGGTTACACAAGTTTCGAAGTTGGAACTTGATCTTTCCGCACCGTAGACTGGTGAATGGATCTCAAAATGCATGGTTGCCATTGTTGTTGCCCAAGCAGCACAATCTTGTGAAGGCTCAATTGGATTCGCAAGAGATGTGGGGTTTTCACACAGGCAGGGCGGCGTCAGAAATTTTTACGCTGGCGTCAAAATTTTGACGGGTGGGCATCAAATTTAACATGACGCCCAATGGAGAGCGTCAGAAAAACCGTCCAGTCCGTTTCTGGTGTCGGGTCAAAATTTTGACGCCGTATCATCTGTGTGAAAACCCTGATTGTGCGAAGTCCCTTTAGGGCGAAGCACCATGTGGTAGTGCAGTATATGGCAAGGTGGATGAAATGTCCCCTGCCCCCTCCCCCTTAACCCCGCCTCCCCCTCCCCAATCCCCACACAAATGGAC
>JAAUXT010109775.1_pt1 | contig 19146 bp, 17 predicted proteins | sample 7278171 | NCBI WGS metagenome assembly JAAUXT01 (sample SAMN14350112, study PRJNA611818) | marine sediment metagenome | isolation source: surface marine sediment (1.8m) | place: French Polynesia: Moorea | collected 2018-08 | reverse complement strand
TCAACAACTGTCCGCATGCATTTCCAACATGTTGCCCTTCGAAATATTCACCCTGGGCTTTAATGCATTTCATCCACCTGCTTCAGAGATCAACATTTCAAACTTGGAACTAACCTGAGTGACGAACAACTGAGCTTGCGGGCAAATGTAGGTCACAGGAGATCGACACGCAATGAGATCGAGCGTCCTTGACATAGTGGAGATGAACATCAGGTCAAGAGGAACAAGATCACAAAAAAAAAATTGCAATCGCTCGTACACTGTCCCAGGAATCGCAAAAAGAAACTTAGTTCCTGATGTTCCCTCGTAGAAAGAGAGAGAGAGGGGGAGAGAGAGGGGACAGAGAGAGACACAGACAGAGGAAGAGAGAGAGACAAGACAGAGAGAGACAGAGAGACAGAGAGAACGACAGAGACAATACATATTTGTTGTTCTCAGGCCAAAAACGTGCTGGATCCTTTCAACTGCTGCTGCTGGGTTCAACACAGCGCAACGAACTCCAGTCAAACCTATTGGTTCATTTATCTCAAACCACAGGCCGCGATTGTTGTCGTGGTTGACGTTTCGATTGGTTGGAGGTGTTATCAAAGCGGTGATGTGTCTGGAACTGCTGACAGTCTGGAGGCTGCCTCCTCAGTCCCAGAACCGCAACCTGATCACTCTCCCGTTTGTTCAACAGACCTGAAACTTTTTGGACACTCAGTTGAACCACAACGGGACGGACTGTTTGGTGAAAGTGAGTTTCCCGTTCATACATGTGCACGCATAACATTGCAATGACAAGAACATGACCACGTGTTGTAGACCAGCAGGCAACCCTGAACAAATTCCATTTCCTCTCAGCCGTGTGGAGTGAAGCGAAACCTGCATCCGCGGGTCAGACCCACGCGCTTCGTTTCAAACTCACAGAGTCCGTCTCCATTTGGAGCCTCCAAATGTGGTTGCGAGGAGAAGACAGGCTGGCGGAAGCGTTTGCATGCAGTGGCCCCTCTGGGACTCTCAGACTATGCAGCCAAGACTTTGAGGAGACTGGCAGGAAAAAAAGAGGCTCCTCTGCGCTTGCCTGCACCATACCGTTTCATGTGTTCTTCGTTGTCAAACTGAGCACGTTGCACAAGAACTCTCTGCTGCATTTGGCACAGCTGGTCTCCAAAGTAGAAATCCTGAATGGCAAATTCAAGAACCTTGTGTGACCCTCAAACGTGTTTTCACACAGAAATTGCTGTGTGGAACCGGGTCCCGTGTTTTGTGTGGTCCACAGAGCCACAGAGCCAGCGCTCCGAGACTACTTGAGTATGCAGCTCACATTGTGAATTGGCTCTGTGTATCCAGTCACCAATCGATGTCCTTGGGTACTTGATCATACAAGATATATCATGATGATATGGAGACTTACACCGAGAGATACAGAGGAGGGAGAATATTGGTTCTGTAGTTGGCGGCTTCAGAACCCAATTGAGGTTGTCTCTGCGACTCCAGTTTCCTGAGAGTGACTGGTGTCTGTTCAGGCCATCTGTCTGTGTGGCTGTCACGCCACGCACTGTGTGCCAATCACACTCAGCCAACTGTCTGTCTGTCTGTCTGTCTGTCTGTCTGTCTGTCTGTCTGTCACACTCACCCAAGTGTCTGTCTGTCTGTTTATTTGTTTGCCTTTCTGATCTCTCAGACTTTGTGTGTGAAAGAGAGTGAGAGTGAGAGAGAGAAAGAAAGAGAGAGAGAAAGAAAGAGAGTGAGAGTCTGTGTATTTGTTTGCCTGCACGCATGACTCTCAGTCTTTGTGTGTGAGTGTGTTTGTGAGAGAGAGAGAGAGAGAGAGAGAGAGAGAGAGAGAGAGAGAGAGAGAGAGAGAGAGAGGCTGTCTGTTTGTCTGTCTTGTCTGCCTGTCTCTCTGTCTGTCTTGCTCCCCTTGTTTTGCACCAATCGCAGTGTCCTCTCCTCCAGAGCTCGGACGAGCCCCTGCAGCGCGCGCGGCGCCGCTGTCCGTCCCAATTAACTGTGCTGCTCCGAGGGAGGCAGCTGTCTCGCGTCCTGCCATAAATCACGTGATTCCTGTCGTCACGTGTGTGTGATGCCCACAGTCACGTGGTGTTTCCGCCGCCTCCCTCGCGACCAGCGCCCGGTGGAGCGACATGACCCGGAATCCACACCGCGTGCGCCAGTGCACGACACACGGCTTTTGAGACATTCCGCATATGAATGGTGTTGAAACCCATTTACAACCACAGTGATATGCAGAACAGTCAGTGTGCATATAACTACTCACCACCTGTTTAGTTTTCCTTTTGCATGCATGATACCCATTTTTGGTGCACTGTGACCTTGGTGTGCGTACGCGTGGGTACGCTTGGTGTGGATTGGGGGTCACTGCGGAGGGTCATGGGTATTTTCACACACGAGTATCAGACCATTTCAGGAAATAGTCACACACGGGGCTAGGGCTCCAGTGCTTTGCCAAAAGTCAAGGCAGATCTGGTCGCAGGGTTCCTGCTCTTCACCTGTGCCTCCCCATTTCAACTCACACATTGATGTTAGTTGGCACAGGCCACTCGGAGCCTTGATGAGTGCGTGGTCATTTCAGATGAGAATTGAATTGATGAGGCACCCTTGTCTCCTGATTTCGGGTGTCTGGCCACTTCGTTACACCGGGTTTGGGAGTCTCACTGGTGGACTGGATCTGGCGGGCTGACCAGCCACAACCCACAGCCCCTGCCGGAAGCCACGTCGAAATTCTGGCGCCACTGCACAAACTGCCTGATGTTGGAGTGTTGCAATGTGTGGGTCCTGACATTTGCAAGAGATACGATGTGTATCGTGTGGCATTGAGTTCTTTTTCGGATTCCCTGGTGACGTCTGGTATGTGAACGTTGGAAAGCACGACCAAAAACGGAGTGCGCGCGCGCGTGTGTGTGTGTGTGTGTGTGTGTGTGTGTGTGTGTGTGTGTGTGTGTGTGTGCCTGTTCTCGAGAGTTTGAGGGACAGATGTCTGTTTTGTGGACGCGTGTTCGGGTGGGTTTCCCTCAAAGAGGCAGTTTCGTGAAGTTTGTCTCAGTGAAAAGTTTGGTGTTCACTTGCCACTGGATTTCAGCAATGTTCGTCTGCAGTTCACACAATTCAATGCAAACCAGGGCCATGCGATTGTGTGACCAAAACCTGATGGACAATACTCACCTCAATCACAGATGACGAGTATCCATGGCAGTCACAACAATCCGAATCCGCGGCAGATCACACCACCGCGCTCCGCACCGTAATCCAACCCCACACATCCGAGTACCGCATCAGCTCACACAAATTAGAGGCACTTTGTACAGGCTCTTCTCTCTATCCCATGCAGCCCGTGAACACTGGTAGGAACAGGCCGAGGCCAACCAACCAACCAACAACCACAACAGCCTGCAGCTTCGCTTCTCTCCACTTGTTGGAAGCTGGGTTCAACTGGAGCGCGAGAAGCACTGTGTGTATGTAAATGTTGGGCCCGGGTATAAATTTGTTATAAGCCGCTTCAGTGTGCTGAAGCTGCTGTGGATGGACGGACGGAGGGACGGACGGACGGACCGGTGCAACGAAATGATCAGACACGAAACCAGGAGGCACGGGGTGAGGGCCTGTGCCAATGGTCCAGTAGGTCTAACAGTAGGCTCTTTACCCCTCACCTCATACTTCTTCATTTCAACTCACACACTTGATATCAGTTGATACAGATACTCAGAGAATGTTTATCCTATGTCTGGCCATTTCAAGTCAACTGAAATAGCCAGGCACCCGTGCCTCCTTATTTGGGGTGTCTGACCATTTCGTTACACCGGACCCACGACCGCCGCCGTTGCCGCTGGATACATACGTGTGCGAAGCGCTTCTGCTTGGGGCCCCCGTTTCTCTCAAATTAGTCGTTTGTCAGCAGGCGTGGTCCGCTCGACACGTGACGCCAGAAACAAACAAGAATGCTGACGCGTTTTGAACCCCGCACCCTGAAGACAGTTTTGCAACACAGGCTCCCTCGCGGTGAAACGCGGACGCACGACATCGTTTGCAGGGATGGTCCACGCGACACGTGATGTGATCCCAGAAACAAACAAGAACATTGTTGCGTGTTGAACCCGGCACCCTGAAGACGGGAATGCGTAGCAACTTTGACGGATCGACAGCGCCCTCTGTCGGGGGGTCTGACCCTCTCGAGGCTCCGACTAAACTCAGCTTTAGTGCAGTGTTGGTGCAAAAAAGGGCTCAAATATGTTTCGAGGAAGTCGCGTGTTGATGTGGCCACAGACGGGCTTCTACGAGACCTTCTCTCGTTCCCTGCATCACATGGTTCAGGAAACACACCGCAAATTTCACTGTGGTGGTGATGTCTGCACAACCGACGTCAATGTTACTTGGGCAAGAGGACATCGCTTCACTGGCTGTTGTTCTGCGGTTCTGTTTCTGTGTCGAACAAACAACCTCGCGCTGTTCCCATTTCTTGTGTGCGACAATGATAATTAGTTTTTAATATTTGAAGAGGCTTTGTGACTCGTATTGACAACAACAAACACATTGACCCAGTACTGCGCATGTGCAAACAGCTAATGAGGATCGTCCCCACAGAATCTACCGCGCTGATCAAGTCTATCGATTTCACGGATCAATCTTCTCCCTTTTACGACTCGACTGGTTTCCTTTCTGTGAACGAGATTAGAAATTTATGGTGTGTACTCGCTCGTAACTACGGACTCAGGTTCAAGGAGGGTCCTCTGCACCAACGAGGCTGTTGTCTCCTTGCGCCGCAGTTTCTGGCCTTGTGACTTACGCGTGTGATTGTGCAAAGTCTTTTTGGAGAGGAGCACCTGGTGGTATTGCGCTGTGGGCAAGGTGGGCTTGTTGTCTTGCTTTACCCTGCTTCCCCTCCCCGTTTACCCCTCCAGCCAATCCCCACACACAGCCAACACCCCCACATGGCCAATACTCCCTCCTGCAGCTTGTACCCCCTGGCCAAGAAAAATTCTCTCCCTGCTATTTTCTTTCCCTTTTCTTTCTTTCTCTCTATTTTTTTTCCTTCCTTCCTTCCTTCCTTCCTTCCTTCCTTCCTTCCTTCCTGCCTTCCTTCCTTCCTTCCTTCCTTCCTTCCTTCCTTCCTTCAATGGGGACTTCACACCCACAGATGCCTTGAGCACTGCTTCTTGTTCTGCAGCTTGGGGCCTGGATGAATTGGGACGAATCCGGAGTGCACGCAACCAACTTCGTCATACAAGCATCCATGCTTCAGAAACTTGGCAATGCTCGTCATTTTCCCCAGCCATCCAAAGAACATTTATGAACTTGAAGAAACCGTTTGACAAATGTCTCGCAAAATCGCGTGTTCTCCCTTTTGATCTCGTCACTTTGAGACCCAGCCCATCGCGCATTGAAAACCACTCCACCCCAACCCCCCCCCCCGCCCCTCCGGATCGATGTCGACATTTCCCTGACCTTTGTTGTTGTATTGATCGCGGGGAGATGGTCGTAATCTCGACATCAGCGGCGTCGACAACAGCTGAACGGGTCCGTCCTCCTCATTACAGATCACACGGTGGGGCCCCGGGTTCAAACAGCTAAGTCACAGGGCTGAGGGTCAGTACTCACTGTGTACTCATTTCAGTACTCACTGTGTACTTATTTCAGTACTCACTCTTCACGTGTCATTGCTTGCAGTTTGCGAGGGTTGATGTGATATTGATATCTGGTGAAACAGCACGAAGTTGCCCGGAGAAAAGAGAAGAATGTGACACTCCACTGGTTGGTCTCCTCACCGGTGTTCACGAGTTCGGAAGTGGATGATTTGGACCAAGAAACGCTCACAAAGTTTCAAGGGAATATGTGTCCACTCACCAAAGAAATGAGAAATCTTGTCCTGTGAGTTTTGGTCCAAAAACAGGGAAATGGCAACGAATAGATTCATCACGCGACCTGGGAAGCCTTGTGAATCTGGCTTTTCCTGCAAACTATAGTCTTTCGCTCGCTGACTGGCACAGCTCAAGATCAGTTTCCACACAAGGACGAGTGTTTGCAGCGCTTTCCTCAACATGTGTTTGTCAGATTTTGCACTGCTTTGTTGTAATGCAACAGACCCCGGGGGACCAGCTCCTCACCGGTGCAGGAGAAGTACAGACCGCGCTGCGCTTTGCATAATCAAGCCTGTTACAACAATCTCAATTGTCCCTAATGAGTCTTTATGGAATAATATCCAGCATAATACACCCAGTTGAGGCAAATTGGCCACAGTGAATAGGAACAAGAGTATTTCATGAATATCTCGCTTTAGCTTCAGTAGCAATATTTTTCTGAGAAGTAGTTTTTCTGTTGGGGACACATTTCAAATGATCACCCTGCAAAAGACGCATTCTTCGCTGCAGGTTCTGCGTGGTTCCAAAGGTTCTGTGGAGGTGCGCTTTGCTTTCTCCGCAGTTCCGCTTTCATCTTGGACTCGTATGCTGAGAAGTGCTGTAGATTTTCCAAGAATGGCATCCTCACCACGGCCGCCCAGGGATCGAGCAATTTCCACAGACAACAATGGCCCGTCAGCGCAGAGACCTCCAACAATGACAAACTCCACACTTAATTGAGTTGACCCAGTTGCGTCTGGTTTTCTTTGCGGGAGGGAGGCTGCGCACTGAAAAAAATTTGCGCTGTTTGACAAAAACCACAACGCACTTTGTCAACTCTGCACAAGGCGAGCCAAACGGATATTTTTGTGGCTGACCTGCAAAATTCAAAAGTTGCCATGTTTTTGACGTGGAAAAGACGCAGGTTGCGTGCGCGCGGAGCAGTCCCGCACACATCACGCAGACCCGCTGTAATGGGCGCAATCATCTCCTCACGGTGCTGCAGAGAGAAGCGTCGCAACCGCCTCTTGACACGAATTCTACCGCCGGGCGGCCCGGGCCCGGGCGGGCGGGAGGGATCCAGACTCCTCTAGGCTGCAGGGACTCCATGAGACATGACCAGTTCCGTGAAAACCAAGGAATTTTCCAGTGTTTTCTCGAACACGTCTCCATCCACGTTTGGTTTCCTCCGCAGAGGCAAGGCCTTGGCACCCCGGAGCCTGAACGCCCCAAATTTTGCGCTGGCTGGCGCACAAGGGGTTGTACTTCACTGGTATTATTTGACATTAGAGTTTTGGTACCCCAAGGTTCAGGGCCCCAGGACTTAAGTTGTGAATCCCCAATGGTTTCCGAACTCAGACACCCTTGCTATTTGACCTTGTGCCACAAAATCCACTGACTTCGAAGCACAACCAACACTCACTGAGCGTAAACATCCCATCTGCGTTTCAGATGAGCGGATCAACGTCGGACTAATGTACAAATTTTCCGGTGACTGCACAAGCCGAGCTGGTTGTTGAATACCCAGGATTCCCCACGTACCAACCCCGCTGCAGGAGTGACCTAGATTCGGTATTAATAGGGGTCAAGAACAACACATCACGTCCCCCTGACGCAGACAAGCCGAGGCACACACGAACCACCTGCCCGTCTGACAGGCGGCTGCCTGGTTCCCGGTGAGAAACACGCCTGGTTCCCGGTGAGAAACACGCCTGGTTCCCGGTGAGGTGTCTGCGGGTTGTTGATTGAGCCAGGTGATGTTGCGCTGGAGAACCACACAGTCCGCACCAGGTCTTTCCTTCCAGTACGACTTGTCTTTGTGGACTCGTACATGGATGAGACTCGGCGGTGATGTTGGCTGAGGCCGTTGAGCAAGAGAGCCGAGAGACCTTTCGTCGTGTCCTTTTTCTTCTGTCAGGTTTATCATGTGGGAGAACAAGGAAACAAAATTCATAAGTCTGTCTGTTTGCCTGTCTGCCTGCATGTCTGTCCATTTGTTGCCTGTCTGATGATGCACCGATCTGTCTCTCTGTGTGCATGTGTGTGTACTTGTCTGTCTGTCTGTCTGTCTGTCTGTCTGTCTGTCTGTCTATCTGTCTGTCTGTCTGTCTGTCTGTCTGTCTGTCTGTCTATCTGTCTGTCTGTCTGTCTGTCTGTCTGTCTATCTCTCTGTCTGTGTGTTTGTCAGTCTGTCTGTCTGCCTGTATCTGTCTGTCCCTCTCTGACTCCCGCGTGTCAACACCAAAACAAACCAGATCCTCCGAAGGTCACAACAAAGTTGCTGCTGAGTCTGGGTCTGTGTTGCACTGCAGCGCTTCGGGCATTCACAACTCGCGAGCAATTTGCAGAGACCACAAATTGAAGAAAATGACGAAGTGGAGGCTCCTGCCTCACAAGGCACGAGCCATGAAAATAGTTCCTTCAGCCGGGGAGAAACCCTGTTATTGACTGCCAACAAATTTGTCACCTTCTAACAAATTGCGGCTTGCGCCAAAGGGGTCCCTAAATGGAGGCTTCAACACAGAGGCTGCCGAAGTGAAATTTACACTGTGGTGAGGGGGTCTTGAAGGAGTAATGGCCGCCTATTGTAAGTTGCTGTCTATAGTACTTGAACAATCAATACATCAAGGCTTGCAGGGCTCGCTTTTGGTGCCGTCCCAGGCATGGTGAGGTTCTATTGTGTGGGGTGTGTGCGTTGGGTCAGATGTGAATGGGGTCAAATTTGGAGTGCGGGACTCAGCAAAAAACTCAGACCAGTCAAGGCTGAGGCTGACATGGTTGCTTCGCGACTTGAGTACAGAGTTGTTTTTGGCATTTGTGCTCCTTCACAGAGAGAGTCCATGGCGATCCTTGTGTTGCCTCAGGGCTGCCTCACCAAGCGTGTTCCCCGTCAAAGTGTACACTTGCTCCCACAGCATCCAACGGCAAAGCAAACAGACCCGCAGGCTCCACTCCACTGAGCAACCCTCCCTTCCTTCTCCATACGAGATCTCTGAATGAAATTTAAATTCCCTGGACTCAAGTGGAGGATGTAGGAGATGGAGGGTCTGTGCAGACTTTTATTGCTCCAGGGCCCTCGCACCGGAGTCGGGGCGATGACCACGGCGGGAGAGCAGCGTCCGCTTCGCTGCCTTCGGCTCCCCAGCGCCGGACCCACCGCGGCTTCTTTACGCACTGCACGCATGGCAGGAGGAGAATGAGGCGTGCCTGCAGACTGTCTTCAATTTGAAAAAAAGGATCCAACGTGAGATTGGATCTGAGCTGGTTAACCAGAATGAAAGACTCTGAAAATTTCCACGAGAAAAGACAAATCTCAAATGAGTTTCAGCAACCATTGGCAAGTGCCGGAACACAAGTCTGCGGGCTCTGGTTTCTGAAGATCAACTCGCACCCACTTCATTCAAGCTTTGTTGAAGCAGAACCCCAGTCTCTGTCCAGCCAACCTGCTCCCGTACACATTATTGTCCACAGCTCGAACTTGTGACGAACAGAAACGAAAACCCCATTTCGCACTGCGCATTCTCGTGAATTGCTGTGCAAATTGCGCTGTTTGCTGGGAGGGACCTGCCAACTCAGCAAGAGCGATTACGGCGCCAGATTAGTGTGAGGAATGTGAATCATGGACCACTCGGTGCACGCGACCAAGTCATCCGGGGATTGTTCCACGTGGCTCCAGGAAAAACTGGGATACAAGACACGTTTGTTTTTGTGTCTGTTCTGTCCGTCTGCCTGCGGAAAAGGGGTTTTCACATTGGGTGACACGGTCGTTTTTGGGGCTGACGTCAAATACCACCATTGGGCTCAACGTTAAATTTTGACGCCGACGTCAAAAAATGAACGCGCGTCACCAATGTGAAAACTGCTACAGTCTGTCGTGGCTGGTGCAGTCCAAAGAGTTCCATTTGCGGATGATTGTCAAGACAAAGATGCCAGGAACCAGGTGCAAATCCAGGAGTTTTATTCCATCAATTGCGTATTTCTGCTGCTGTGCGGGAAATATCTGTAGTTTAGCGCCGCTGAGTCCAGCAGCCGGAGAGATGTTTTCTCGCGCAGGGAGACGGCGCAGAGACGGAGAAACAAGTGGCTTCACTGCAGCGCTCTGAAATATTCATGTCTCCACCGCGCAGCCGGTTTGTTCTTTCTCATCGCGGCGGTGTCACTCGCGCCCTGAACCGAGATGAAGAAACCGCGCAAGACATTCACGGTTTTCACACTGGGTGACACGTGGTCGTTCTTTGGGCTGTCGTCAAAAATTCCACATTATGTTTGATGTTAAATTTTGACGCCGACGTCAAGAAAACGACCTCGCGTCACCAATGTGAAAACATTCACATTCTCGTCCGCTTCGCTGCAGAAGAATCAAAACGCACTTCAAGCCTTTCACCAGATTCCAGTAGAAAAAAGCGAATACAGCAGTTGAGGCCAAATTTTTTCGTCTGAAACGTAATGCAATCCAGCAGCGCGGTCCATTTACCACCAGATTGCCTCTTGTCAATTATGCAGATGCGATCCGCCGAGTTTCTGCCTTTCTGCAGCTGCGAAGAATACAGTGGTGGAGCTGGTCCTCCAGATACCCTGTCGGGCCAGGGCCTCCACAGGTTGACTCTTTTTGGTGCTGGATTAGTCCCTTGTGCTGCTGAATGCCTTGATCATGCGCAGTGATGGCTGCTTGGTGCGTGCGCAACATGCTCGTGTCCTCATGTGCAATTTCTTGTTCATTCCAAGTGCACGTGATCATCGTTGGTCACGTGGGACACCACGTGGAAACCGGAAGTGCCTGTTGTGGTCCGACAGGTGTCCAAAGCATTAACCTGTATTTCTGACCACTTGTGTTGAGTCTCCATCTCTGACTTTTGGACGCACAAAATCCTTGTTGGCCTCACACAGGAAAAGGGATAAGTTTCAGTGGTCAGACCCTCATTGCGATGCACAAGCTGCGCCCCTGGGGAGCGGTCAGTCTGAATTGTGGCCGGACCTTTTCGTGCTTCGCTGGACACATCGGAGTCCCGTTTGTGTTCACCAGTCGAGACAACACATTCGAGTGTTTTGAATGCAATTCAAGTGAATTGGACTGCGAGCGACTGCTGATCACCCTCCGATACAGAGGATATAATTTCCTGGGGTTGGTTTCAGGCTCTGCTGAGGAAAGACAATGCTGGCCAGGCACATGGAACAACACAATCAGGTCAAAGATGGTCCGAAAGCAACAAAAGGGGACTTTGAGTCAACCTAGCGCCATTTGCTTTTGGTGCAAAAGAGAAGAAAACTGGTGCAGTAAATTTCATGTTGGCTTCGGACAACCCTTTGTGTGGACAAGCCTGAAGCGCATTCCATGCTTCCCAGGTGAAACCCAATGGAAACATTTTCTTCACAAAAGTGTTTTGTAACCTTTCAGAGTCTGGGACCAAGGACCTGAAATGGCCACGTGGTCGCAGCACGCAATAGACGAGGCGACGCAGCCGCTATTTGCCCAGAGTCGGCGTGGTCAATGGAATGTAAAGTTGTAGAGTTATGACTGCGATAAGCTGAGCCATAAATACGGAGAAGTGTTGCTAAATGCTGAACACAGCTGATGGATGGCCAATCTCAGCAAAGGCCACAAATGCATGCATTCATCACTCAAATCTGCTTTGCACCAATTTTGGCTGCTTTTTCTCTTTCTCTCAACCAGAGCTTTTATGGAAAGGCTGGAAATGGACATTCTAACGCGTTTCGTTCTGGCCAAGCGTTTTGGTTTGTCTTTGTGGTTGGCGTCAAGTTCAAGTTGTAGGATCTCTCTCTTCCTCTCTCTCTTTCTCTCTCTCGTTCTCTCTCAAGAGACAAAGTACCATTTGGCACCGGTCAAAGTCTAAGGTTTTCCCAGAAAAAACAGACCAAACCAAACGCTTGATTGTGGAGTCATCAGTGCCTCCACTATCTTGGTGGCTTTTCAGCTCGTGCTGATTGTGGTTTTTACTCGCTCTCTTCTTCACCAAGGACGCTTTGAAGTGGCTCAGAATTGGATCACGCGCTGCAATGGAGGTAAATTTTCCACGTCATCCGGACGGAACCACGGGTCTCATCAGTTGCGTCGGGCTCCCAGCGCCCGGGTTCGGCCGACTCGCAGTTGGACCTGCAGGGACATGGGAGGAACCAAGGGTTCCAGGAGACTCAGGGGGCTCCAGGGGCTCAGGGGATCCGGTCCCTCTGACCCCAAATTTCATCTGTATGTTTCTTTGTTCAAAGACGGTCAGCTCCCTCTTGACAATGTCTTGTGTCCGAACCCAGCCACGTTCACACAACAACAAATTGAAGGACAACATTTGGAACCTCTGTGATTTTGCAACGGACACGAAGCCTTTCCCTCTATTTCGCGTTTCTGAAAGCGAGAACTCACAAAAAACCCTCAAAGAAGCTCGTTTTGCTCAAACCAAACCCAGTGTGAACAGCTCAGACCAGACTAAACCTCGGCGCAACACGAGTCTGTCTCCTCAGATATTCACAGATAGCTCAGATGGCCAGACGAACGCCTCCCAGACATTGATTTTCAGTATTTCTTGTCATCAGCGCCTGAAGTGAGGCTCGTCTGGAGACTCGCACACACAGCGCTGCGAGGCCTGCACCACAGGTCAGCTGTACAGGGCTGGTGGACCTGCGCTGGCGTCCTGTTGTGTGACAAGCCATAGCAAGATGTTGGATTGCAGTTTGTCAAGCGAAGAGCATGATGAGGACTTCAATGAGAGATCAGCTCCAGTAGGATGAGACATCAGGGGGGCCACTTCCGTCTTGACCCTCGTTTGACCTTGAAAATGTTTCTTTTTTTGGATTTAAGGCGGCATCCCAACCAACCACTGGTCGACTGGAGGTGCCAGCAAGCATTTCGTGCAAGATTGTTCAGACACAATACTCAATGTCAGCTTGTATCAATCCAGTTACACAGAACACAAAGAGACAGGTGGTACTGACACACAGCAGGCCACTTGCAGGTCACACAGACGTCAGAGTGCTGATGGATTTTCTGCTTGCATACAAGGTCCAATTCAAAAATCATCCAATTGCACGCGCGGCTCAGCGTACAACTGACCACGATTCAGAATTGCTCAGCGCCCGAACACACTGGTAAGGTTTGGCGAGCCTTAAATTTCATGCGTGAGGTGCCCCAAATACCAAATCAGGTTTCCTAATTTTCTCTGACAGCCAACGGCAAGTGACCAAATGGTGTCACCGACCTGGCAATTGGGACATGTTGGAAAAGGGTGTATATGTATTCGCCAAACCTCCGTACTTAATTGCTTGTCTGACGCACCGTCCCCCCCTTCCCCGGGTCAGGCTCATACATTCGTGCTCCCCCTGCAGCATTGCAGCACGATCATCGGAATTGTGCCATGCTTTGAATCATTTCAATGTGTCCGTGCCCTCAGCAATAAACCCGGCCTGAGTGCGCCCTGGATCCGCTGATCGCTGATCGCATCAGGCCACATCGCGGCAGGTTGAGGCCCTGATGAACAGCGCAGTGCAGCTACAGGTGGGCCAGGCGTCAGCGCTGTGTTACACAGGCAGGTGTCCTGGGCATGAAATGTGGGGCTGCGTCACAAATCAGACGCTCTGACGCAAGCGAGCTGTACAAGCGACCTGGATGTGTTCGCTAGTGGTGGTGCATGGCATAGAAATAATGAACGTGGACTGTGATTGCAAACAAGAGGGTCGAGTACGCATTGGACGTTGTTCCTCTCAATCTGCGTGCTCGCAGTGTGGCAGGACTCTGATATGCTGAAAGAATGACAAGAACAAATGTACTGTATCTACCTGTGTATGAGACGCACCTTTTTGTCCCGAAATTGAGCACCAAAATTATGGGTGTGTCTTCACAGGTTGCGTTTTCTTTTGTTTCAGTGAGACCTGACACCAGAAAATCAAGGCAAAGCTTGGGTGCGACTTATACACGGGTGGATACGGTAGTTTTCACGCAAATGTTCCAACACCGTCCCTTTGCACCTCAATTTGTCCCTTGCTACGCTGCGTCTCGCACCCACGTGTCGGTCCCGGGCCGGCATGATTAAAGCCCCGTGTGCTGTGTTGGCGGGGATCGGTCCCTCGGGACGTGTAGAACATGCCTCCATTGTGCACAGGCCTCACCCAGCTCCACACAGTGCGGCAGCTTACATACCTATACACCGGGCTTGAAGCCGTGTTCCACGCACAGATGGATCAGTGTTGGCGTGTGTGAAAAATTTCCAACAACAATGGGTGATATTGATCCACGTGTTTTGCGCTGTTCTTTCTCAGCAGAGTGTCGAACTGAAAATGGTGAATCTTGTGTGTGGGGGGCCAGGGAGATAGAATTGAACATGGCCGGAGACAATGGTCTGCTGGCGATGTCTTATGTTGTGACAAAGTGCTTTTTCCCTTCCAGAGCTGGGATCTTCTTGCTTTTCACGACGTGACTGAACTGTTGATGTGAGCGATTGAGATTTCTATCTTCATTTGCACACCTGATTGTTTTTGTCAGGTTGGATTTTTCCTTTTGCGTAAAGCACCTATCAAAATGAGTTGTTCTTGCTGAGAGAATCCCACCTTTTCCTGTCTCCATCCATCAAGGATTTCTGTTCCCCAGGAGTGAGCACCACCGGTCCTGCTACCGGCCCCGTCCATGGCGAGGCCTGGATCTCAGTTCTCCAGGTCTCGGGGCCACAGTGACCACAGTGGAGTCAGCGGGTCCGGTCAGTCTGCCCCCAGTGGACACAAGAGAAAATTTTGCTCTTGGCTTGGAGCAAAATTACTTCAGGATAATTTGCAAGACGAGAGAGCGCAAAAGATGTGGTGTACGCTCGTAAAGACGCAGCATGTTCAGTGGACACACGAATTGCCTGGACGGTCTCAAAGCCGAGGAGAACCACGAAAACGATGCAGTGGGAGGTTGAGGCTCTGAGGCTCAGTACTCATGAACACCACCACCCACAGAAAGCGTTCAGCTTTGCCATTGGAAAAGTCTCCAATATCCCAGACGTATCCATGCACTGTTCGTGCAAGCCATGTCACTGGTACTTACGTCACAAACGCCTAAAGCGGACAAAACCCTGTAGATAGAATGATATACTCAGCTTCCATGGCCACTGAACAAACACACATGCTTCTGCATCCAGGGGCGAATCCAGGATCTGGGCAGGAGAGGCCGGGCCCAGCTCCACTTTGAACATTTTTTCAAGGAAAATGGCACTAAAATAGCAACGGGTTCATTTTCCCCAGGGGTATTGGGGACCTTGCTCCCAACCTCCAGGCCCCCTCCCCCGACCCTGGATCTGGTCAGGGAGGACCGGGCCCTGCCACAAACTTTGAACATTTTTCCAAGGAAAATGGCCCAAATTAGGCGTTGGCGTTGGGTTGTCATTCATTTTTACCATGGGTCAGGGGACCTTGCCCCCCCCAACCCCCAGCCCCCCCCCCCCCCATGGATCGTCCCCTGGGCTTCCCGCGGCGGTTGTTTGTGGCTGATCGGAGTCTCCAGTGTTGCGCGCTGAGGAGCGATTGATCTCCGGAGAATGTAATTATTGGTGATTGTCTATAATTGATGAGGTATCGATTGCGATCGGAAAGGAAGCGGCCCGCGGGCCGTGCGGAGCGAACAGAAACCGGAGAGGCCGTTGCCGACATGAGAGATTTCCCATACAAACAGATTCGTGTACAAATGACAGGACAATCATGTCGGAATTTCCGGGCTTCATGGCCCGGATTTGGCGGTTGTGTCAAACTGGAAACGTGGTTGTCGAATGATTTTATCCAGCTGGTCCAGGTTCAGTTCACCTCCTGGCCAGTCAGGCCCCTCACAAGTGCGGACAGAGCCAGAGCCAGAGCCGGTTCACCTTCTCAAAAGAGCGTGATCCTGGTTCTGTCAGGGTCAGGCTGGTCGGGGCGGGCTGACTCTGGTCGTGACAGGGTCAGTGGACGTGTAGCAAGGTCAGTGCAGCAGGCGAGTTGACCCTGAAGTGTCCTCTCGGCCACATCAACGACGGCGGAGCTGACTCGAAAACAACAAATCCCAGCATGATTGCGCGCACGTTACCAAATCAGCACATCGCCCCTGGGTCCACAGTCTCGTCAGGTTCGCTGCGGGACTGCTGTTCCCAATTAATAGCCTGGTCCCCGGGGTTTTCCCAGGGTGCACCACGTGGCCCCAGCAGCTCCCACTGGTGCCACAACGGGCCGCAGATAAGTGGATGGAGCAACCAAAACAGGGTTACTGGTGCAATGGTGGGTAATTATACAGTGATGAAGCGTTGTGTGGACCTCATATATCTCAGTGACACACTTCTGTCGGAATGGTGGCCCGCTTTTGGGCGTTCCACACGGGGTTGTTTGCGACGATTTTGAAACCTGCAGGCAATGCTCACTTTGAGCCCGGTTACATCTCGGGCATCGGTGCACTGAAATTGCCAGACACCCAGGGGACACGGGTGTCTGCTCACTTCGTGATCAACCCAATCGGCCAGGATCTCATCGAGACACTTTTTCAGGTGGATGTGCTGGCTATTTCAGGTTGGATCTGATGCCTACAAACGCAAGTGCCTGGTCATTCCAGATCCCAACCAGAAGTCTGGTCAAAACCGCCCCACAGGCTGCAGTGGACCCCACCTCACAGCCTCGGCAACTCTTTCGTCTGATGTTCACATATTTTCGAGCCATTCAGCGCTGGAATGATTTCGTGATTGGTACCAATCTGCGGATGAAAGAGTCCCGACCGTGCTCCGTGCGCCCAGGGGTGACCTGCGTGCCACGGGCGGGCGCGGCGCCGCAGGGTGTGGAGGGGGCAGCCGATACTGTCATCGTGGACAGACACGGTGCATTGGAGAAGTGCAGCTGCTGAAGTGAGCGGGAACTGAAGTTGCAACAAAGCGGATGACCTGGCTCCACGTGCGACGTGCGACGTGTGACGCGCGACGCGTGAGGTGCAACATGTGACGTGCGATGTGCGACGTGCAACGCGCGACGTGCGACGTGACGCAGACTCCACCACGTGGCACGTCGCACCGGAAAGGTCCCGCAACCAAAGGTCGCTATTGACACCCGTTTCCAACGCAAATCAGTTCAATAGCACCCTCGCCTTGTCACTTCCCCGCCCAGATTCCACACAGCCCAGACCCCGCGGTCCTGACGGTGCTGAACCCGGGCCCCGGGCCGTGCCGCAAACTGCTCCTTAGCACGTGGTTAAACTCGCAAACGAGCTCCCGCTACTTCACAAGAATGCGAATTACACAGCTCCACTTTGAAGTGATCTCAATTCTCTCATTTGTATCGATCGCGGAATATTTTTAGCCTCCGAGACGGACGATTGAATGGTGGGAGACACGGACGGAATGCGTCCCTCAGCACGAGCCCAGGGGTGCATGATCCCACGTGGGTCCTGGACCCGCTGTGGTGGAGCCGGTTCTACCAGCCGGAAGCATCAGAATGTGCACCCAACAAACCTGACGATCAATACCAGATCTCGCGCGCTTTTGTCAGAACTCGTCAACGAACAGAAGCTCCGTGTCATCCACATCTGACGGTCCTCAGCACAGGCTCGACATGTTCACAAAAGAACGAGCTGTGACCACAAAAATGGAAAAGCAACCAAGATTTTGCTGTCTCGAATTTCATCAGCATAAAAAACACAGACTGGCTGAGGTGCGCGTTTGTGTTCCAATTTTTCTACAGCTGTGCGGTCACAACACCAGTCGTGTGTGCTCGCATCGAGGTAGAAATGGGTTCTCACCCCACAAAAAGGTTCCTGTTCAATCACACAACTCCTTTCTCGACCAAAGGTCTCGAAAAGTCAATGTGTTTTTTTCACAGGAACCATTTTTGTGTGGTGTGAGAACCCTGTCCTCGCACCCACACACAACGGGCTCGGCAGGTGCAACTGACACACGGACACCTACAACCCAGCAGATGTTTGCACTGATAGGATCAGTGACAGCTTCATGTCCGTGGTTGTCTGATTCTTTTCACGCCTCTCACGCTCACGTCAATAGGCAGCTCGGTCCTACGCTCGCTTCTCTTGTTTGGGATGTTGGAGTCAATTAGTTTTTCCAGGTGAAACAGCTGCAGAAACAGCTGGAGCTGCGCAGCTGTGTTTGTTCCGCTCTCTCGGTACATTTCATGTCTTTTTAAAAACTTCTCTGATGTTTGCTGGGTAATTCCATAGGATCTGTCAACACGACAAAATGTGCTGTTGGAATGAAATAATCTGACCCAGACAAGTGTGTCCACCCTCAAGAGTTGTCCTTGAAATATATCTTAGCAGACACCCGTATCTTGAGTCCAACATGAAATTTTCAGGAACCCTCGCCCCACCTGAAAATGCCACTTGTACCCCAGATCTGCACCTGCTATTTGAGTTGAACCTGAAATCCCAACCTCCTGTGTCTCCAGATTCGGGGGTTCTGGTTTCTTCGTCACACGTTCCAAGACAACTGGGGTGGAAAAATCTCGTTCAGGGTCAGACAATCGCCACCCCGTTCTCTTCTCACAACCCAAAGCCAACGTTCTGCCCCAACCCTGTGCTCCCATTGTGGTTGCACAGTCCAACCGTGTTCATATGTGGAGGGAGTATTGAAATTCATGCAGCAAATACAGCGCTGGGACTGGGGAGCTCACATCATGCACACAGCGACTTATGACTTCAAATCAGGACAAATGCCTCTTTGAAAGCGTTTAGCAAATCGCTTCACATTTCTACACGCAGTTGGAATGGGAAATACCGTATCCCCTCGTGTATAAGTCGCATCCATGTTCAAGACGCACCTCAAAAATAGCTCCTGTTTCAAGGTATTCAGATGCTATGAAAACTGTGTAAACTCACACTCATGCAAGACGCACCCCAACTTTTGATACTAAATTTTGGGGCAAAGCGGTGCGTCTTGTACACGGGTGGATACGGTAACCATTGCAACGCACACCCCGGTGTTCCATGTGTTGTCTGCTATGCACGGAACCGCACTGTACAGATTGTCAGCGCACTGAAGGGGTGTGCTGCACTCTGTATGGATTGATGCCTCATTACCCTCTGCCGATCCGTTCCATGTAGCGTTCGCAAGTGGTGCGTGTGGACAGACAGACAGGCAATTGTGCAATTCCACGGACGGGATACATGTATCCCTGTATCCCGTACCTGAAGCACTGTAACGTGTCCTGCGCAACGTTGTTGATGGTCGCGTAGCCGGCCATCTAGGTGCCGCTGACAGCTTAAAAACCCTTAGCATTCATGTGTGCGTCTGTCCACACTTTGGAATGTAACCACCCCTCCCCTGGTGACCCCCTCCCCCATTGTAGATCACCCACTGCAGCCACAAGG
>JAAUXT010040010.1_pt1 | contig 19148 bp, 12 predicted proteins | sample 7278171 | NCBI WGS metagenome assembly JAAUXT01 (sample SAMN14350112, study PRJNA611818) | marine sediment metagenome | isolation source: surface marine sediment (1.8m) | place: French Polynesia: Moorea | collected 2018-08 | reverse complement strand
TAGCAAACTGTACATGCACAGAAAAAGCATCGAATTATTGCCCACAGGAAGTGCTTTTGTGCCATACTGCATGAACTTCCAGACACGTGTAGTACGACACAAAAAATGATACTGCTCTTAAACCATACTGCATGTTAGAGCAGTATGACTTTGTCATAAAAATAACCGAAATAACTGGAAAATGATCACATTCTGAAACGTACTACTTGAAAGAGCAGTATGACTGAGCGTATGTATGTGTTTGCCAACGTACTGCTTGCTTCAAGCTTCAAGCAGTACGTCGAGGAGTACCAAAATTTGACTCCAAAAATGCAAAAAATCATACTTCTCGGTATACTGCTTGGTAGGAACAAGTAGTACGACGTTTCTTGATGGTGCATGTGATTTTAAACCGTACTACATGTATTTTGCAGGATAGCAGTATGGCTTAGAAAGTATGCAGAGGTCATTGAGTTCACATACCATTCATCCGTTTTTACAATCTGTATATCATGACTTTCTGGAAATTTAATTGAACCATACTACATGCAAAGTACGGTTTAAAGAACGTTACTGTTAAACCGTACTGCATGAAACTCAAGAGTAACCCGGCTTATGCTCAATTTTAGATGCGGTGTAGGCTAAGGCATGTTGATGAACCGTACTACATGACACAGAAGAAGCAGTATGACTTATATGCAAAGAATTCCTATTGCTAACCATACTACTTACACAACACTGATGTAGTACGGCTCTTTTAAACTGTACTACTACCGGAAATGGAAATAGTACGGTTTGAAACAAAACCATGGCTCATGACAGAGACAAATGACAGAGGTTATGGATACACATGTTCACGGCGTGAATCCGTTTTGTGGCTGAACTTTGTATTCTCCGTCGGGGAAAATGTTGGAGGGGGGAATGCTGGAACGTGGATGGACGCTTCAAGACGCAAATGAAAAAAGGTGAAAATGTCTTGGTGAGTGCATTGCTGCACTGATGACTGTTGTGCTGTTTTGAAGGTGAACAAAAAGAAGGTATCTGGAGACCGGAATTGAAGTGTGGAAACATATTTTGCGCGCGTTCACTTCTGTTCAGTAAACACACACACACACACTGCATGCTCATCTGCCCTCAAGTGCGACAAAAACACGAAATTTCTTCCATTCAAGACAGGACATGTTGCATTTTGCGTGGCGGGCGCGCACTGTTTTGTTGGCTAATTTTGCACAAGGAGTTGTGAGATTTTGGTTTGTTAAGGCACAACACGCTTCATTTGACAAGAAAATAGCGGTCAGAGTTCTGCGACGTTTGAGCGTCATGCCGAGTGGAAGACGTTTCATCTCCGCGAGGGTGACGACGTTGGCTCTCACGGGTGAAATGTTTGCCGCCTGAAGTCCTCCGTTGTCTTAATTCGCTGACCAATGCTCGCCTCACTTCCTCCAGGATTGAGTTGTGTGATCACCGCGGCATTTCGATCAGAACGAAAACTAACGCCCAAGAAAAAGCGCAGTGTCCGTCAAAGTCTCGTGCGAGGAGGAAAAACAAACTGAAAGATTTCTTTTCACAAAGCATTTCTTGCAGCTTTAAGAACAACTTCGCACCGAACTGACGGCAGCCTGCGAAAGCTGCACGCGTTTCGAATTTGGCAATCTCACGTAAAAATTCGCACTTTGCCGCACGAAAAAAACTGACGTCAAGAGAAGGACGCGCATTACGTGTCAGTACGAGTCCCTCCTTTGTTTCAGGGGGGGGGGGGGCTCAGCACCCAAGGGAAAATCACGGCAAGCAGCTCATCGCTCGATGAATTTCACGACGTAGTACTCGTCCATGCGCGCCGTGAGTACGTGGAATGCGATGCGGTACACAGAGTCCAGACACAGGAGCATCGAGGCCCGGTACACGTCCACGTTGTACAGTGGCGCCCTCTCGTCCTGGAACACGAGGAACGGTTCAGCGTCCGGGCACGAGTCCGCCTCCCGCCACTGCAGCACGTACTCGAAGTCCATGTAATACGTATTGCGCTCGTAGTCCGTTTCCTTGCGGAACTCTGTTGCGTCTGCGTTCACTGACGTCATCGTGGCGTTGTCAAGGCAACGGAAGTCCTTGGCGACGATGACCCACGCGCTCTTGTCGTGAGGCCACGTGATGGAGTGGACGCCGTTGCTCTGGTCCGCCCATGCGCGGTACGTGACCTCGCGCGTCGTTTTGCGTCCCGGGGAGCGCGTCCAATGATTCGGATCCTCGTACGACATCGTCCCTCCTCGCAGAGATACTTGCATCAAGATCTCAGGGGCAGAGAGTTCACGGTTCTGGATTTTCCTGTTGAATTCGTCTCTGGACACCGCATCGCGGAGTAAATCCATGATGAGGGTGGGTTTTTGGAAGGTGAGGTCAAGGTACGCTCTGTGCGCGTGGAAACCGATCGTCAAGATCCCGCCACAGATGATCATGACGATGATGACGAGCCTCGGGGTACTCCACTCCTCGAACACGATGGACGCTTGTGATAGCAGCACGATCAGGCAGACGATGCCCGACCAGCAGAGCACGTTCCTGAACAGCGCCATTGCGATCTGCGCCATCGCCTTTCTGCGCAGCTTGCGGATTTTCTTGGTGATTTCGCGCTGTTTGAGGGGGCACCCGCCCTCCGTGATCTGGTCGTCCGGGATGCTCGCTTGGCTCACGTCTTGGAGGCCTGGATCCTGTATCCCTGTCACCTGGATCACGGCGGAGTCGACGGGGGATGACGTCACTTCCGCTTCCCCAGTGACCGGAAGTTCACCGTCACTTCCGTCGGTCTTCTGGCCGGACGTCTGGATGACCGCCATCGCTTCGTCAGGTCTGATCACGTCACGTCAGTGATGACACTTCAAAAGAGAATTGATTCAGTTTGCAAACTTGTCCTTCCCCTCGTTTGTCGTGTTGATGTCTCTCGAAAGACACGAAGTGCTGCAACTTTTTCTTTGTTTCTCAGGTGCAAAATTTGTGTGAACTTAGTTCCGTACTCGTCAGTGACTCGCAGGATCCGCCGAAACGGTCAGCAGTCTTTTTACTTGTGTGAAATGTTGCATTCCTACATCCCACAACCATGGCAGCGTGTTGTGCTGCCGGGAGCGTACTCCTGCATCGTGACAGGAACAAACGAAGGAAAAGCTTGAATTCTTTCACGAGCAACACCAGACACACACAAAACTTTGGCGCAAATCAAACTTGGAAGGTTGTGGGGCCTGGACCCAGGGGGCCCTCCCCAGATCCATCAGAGCAAGTCGCTCCATCAGGTAAGAAAGGCTTCCGTGAACGAAGGTCCCAGCTCCAACAAAATTCAGCCTTCGCTCTTTCCTTTGGATTGTCAGCTGAAGCAGACGCCCTGACGATAATGTACAAGCGTTGTTTTCACCGCATGGCTACTGAATGACTTAAGGCGCAAGTGAACACACAAACGTGTCAGCACCTCGCTGTGGCCCTGTCATCCCCGTTTGTGGACTGTGACTCAACAACCCACCCAGAAAGGACGTGTGATGTGCTGTTTACGTTTGGCCAAGTTTCAAGAACATTCACTGTGTATTTTTGATGGAATTGGTGCAGGGGCTGATCCAGGGGTGTCTCGCGTCCCCTGTCACCTGAAATCCGTCGTCAGCAGGGGCAGACGCTTTGCATTGTCCTCCGGGAACTTTATTGAGTTGAAGTCGGGCCATCAGACCCCCCTGGGGTGTCGGCTCCCCTTGGCCAGAACACGAGACATTGACATCAGCTTTTTGCAGCAAAAATTTTGAACAAAGCCAAGGCGAACACAAAGTATGAGTGGGGTGTAAGTGGTCACGATTCTGTGAGGACAAAGTGCCAAGAAAACTGTACTCGAAAGTGGGAACAATATCAGAACCTCTCAAGCATCAAAGAGCGGATTCAGAGGGGCCCAAATCCCCACAATTGCGCCACAGACACAAGGTTTTCAATTGACTTTGACTCATCAATTTCGGCAAAATTGAAGCCGAGCTGCTCGCCCAGAGATTGCCCGCCCCTCTCGACCAAATTCAGAATCCACCCCCGGCACCTGCGGCACGGAACGCTATTGATCGCTGTTGTTTGGAATGCTTTGCATGAAACAGTTCCATTTGGGCTGCAAAGCAATCCACTTCGCACGCAGTTAAGTGTTGTGTTGTGTCATAAATGGAGTGCGCTGAATACTTGTATGCCTTCGAGCTTGAACACATTTCGTAAACATGTTGCACAAATGGTGTCTGCATCAAGATTGTGGCCGTTGTACTGAGAGTACATGAGACGGGCAAGCTCGTCTGAGTACTGCCATTTGGGTTGTGGCCATTCTGACCCTTGACTGAAAGTCCTAATGCGTTATTACCCACAAAAGATCCAAATTTTGACTTCACCGTACACAGTTTCTTTTTGCACTCTTTATGTCTGTGGAAACTCCACAGGAACTTCACCTTACCTCTGTCAAGTTTCAGACTCCACAGATCTGAACTAGAAAGTGATATCTTGCATGGTAGATTCCCAGTGACACGATGGTATCCAAAGTCTCAAATCCAGTTGCTTCTCTTCATACATGTCCAGAACACACAGAAGACTCAACGTGAAGAGAGCAGCCGTTTTTGGCTCGTACACCTGGCGGTTTGTCCTCTGTTCACCTGGTGCGGACTGTTTTGATGTCACTCACCATGCAGCCCGCACACAGCCCCGCCGCCTGCCAGTCAGGTGAGCGAGTGGAGGAGGAGAGCGGGGAATCAATAGGGTGTGACGAGTCCGCGCCACCGCTGCCTCCGCAGCACCGCAGAGGCTGAGGAGGTGTGTGTGTGTGTGTGTGTGGTGTGTGTGGGTGTGCGTGTGTGTGTGGGTGCGTGAGTAAATCGACAGCGTGTGAAGGAGTTCGCGCCGCCACTGCTTTCTCATCACATAGAGGATGTGTGTGTGTGTTTGTGTGTGTGTGTGAGAGAGAGAGAGAGAGAGAGAGAGAGAGAGAGAGAGAGAGAGAGGGAAGGAGAGGGAGAGAGAGAAGGGGCAGAGAGAGAGAGAGAAAGAGAGAGAAAGAGAAAGAGAAAAGAGAGAGGCGTATGTGTGCGTGTGTACATAAATGTGAGTGTGTGTGTGTGCGTGTGTGCGCGTGTGCACCCCACTCTGTTGGACAGAAGCCTGAAACAAACGAGTGGATCCGCGCTGCCCCTCGTGCCCCCCCGAAAAATCCTTGGCAATTCTCCACCGTGTTCTGCTGCGTTTGGTTAAGATCGGACTCAGCTGGGGGGGGGGGGGGGTAGGTCGCTTTGCCTTCTGTCGCAATTATCCTCCGTGTATTTTCTTGTGTGTGTGTGTGTGTGTGTGTGTGTGTGTGTGTGTGTGTGTGTGCGTGTGTGTGTGTGTGTGTGAAAACTACACGACTGCGTGAATGTCGGACACATGCACGCACAAGTGAAGGGAACAAAGAAAGTTAAAGTTTCTGTACGACGATTGTTTCCCTCGGACCCCCTTGTTCTGCCCCTGACGCCTGAGCCACTTCAATCCCCATGAAGACTCCTCAACAAAAACTTCTCTTTTCAGTTGTTTTTCCAGCTGACCCAGAGCCAGAAACCAAGTGCCATATTTGATTCAAAGAGCCAAAAAATTTCTGAAACTCTTTCATTGCAAAAGAGAAGCGACTGGTTCAACTGGGAATTTTCGTGCGTGGGAGATCGGAAACTTGCGGACAACAGACGTGCAGCACAGGACAGGTAGACGTGCAGCATTCTTTCAAAATTTGTCAAAGCGCCGCTAACTTCGTGAAAGCTGCAGCTTAAAGGACAGAGCAGACCTGTGGAGATGTATGCAGGATCAGGCCAGTGCGGGCACCGAACTTGCAGCAGCAAACACTGAACAAAGCAACAGTGCATAATTGATCAGGCAAATCTTTTGTTCTTTATCCGCACGTGCAAAGCCACCGTTTCAGGCGATGAGGTTCGTTGGAGTTCTACTGTGGACTGCTCATTTCAAGTGACACACGTGTGGTGGTCACACAGACCTGCTGGGGCTGTAGTTTCCAAACATGGGCTTGTGATGGAGTGAGGACTGTTTCGCCCGGAACAACGCAGTTCACAAACGTGGTTCGGTTGGGAGGAACTTGCGAAATTTGCTCGAGCAACACAAAACTGGCCGAGATCGGGTGGGGCAAGGGCGGACATTTTTCCGGGGTGGTTATGACTGCTGTAGCTGAGCCCTGGAGTTTCCCCTGCAGATGCTGGAATCACACGCGCGTGTTGCAGATCTGCGCAACGAACCGGACCTTGGTCTTGGCAGTGTCCAACCTCAGGAAGCAGAAAGAGAGGGAAGGGCAAAATATTGAGCTGGATACAGGAGGCTTGAGCAAGACTCAACAAGTTTTGTTTGTGCAGATTTTGTATGCCAGAGGTCGCTTTCTGGTCTGTCGTGAATTGAAGCCGCACGACTGAACAGACCTTCAGCTGAGATTTGCGTGGTTCTTCGGGAGTGGTTTCCCCAGAAATAACAGAGGCGCATCCAGGATTGAGTCAAAGAGGCTCCATCGCCTTGAGGGGACGACTTCTGCTTTGAGAAAAGGTGCAAGCCACTCAAATGTGAAAGAAGCACTGGCAGGGAAAAGTGTTGTCAGGGATCAGGCGGAGATGGCCCCAGATTCCTCTTTGATGTTCACCGCCGGAGAACCTGGTTTGGTTTCCGAGGTCCTTCCTGTGATTCAACGGTACCTATCTGGTTACCTTGATTGAAATCTGCCTTCATCGGGACATGTCGGCTTAAAACACAACAATTTGCAGTCCAGACACGTGCACGTCCCAGTCAGAATTTTCAACATTCTTCCATTCTCATTTGAAACTTGTGAAAACACGAAGTCTGTTCAGGCGAGAAAAATTCATGACTGCCAACGATTCGTCTGAAAAAGTTTTAATTTCACACTGAATTGCCTTGGGTTACGTACAGAGAAGATTTTCGTTCGTTGTTCACACTTGCGCAACAACAACAAGGAGCGACCTCAGCATGTTCGGAAACAGACGGACCTCCAGGGAAGCGCGGATCCATAGGAACCAGGCGCCGGGACCTCGACTCCAGAAAGCAAAGAGAACCACCTCAAATTCTGTATCACACACAAGTATTTTCAAAAAGCACCACGGGAAATTTTTCAATGACCGTGTCCCATTGACGCGTCCGGCAAACTGGCGGCGAAGTCGCGCAACTTTGCCCTTGGGTTGGAGACAGGGTGAAGAGGGCAAAGTCGACCGTTTGGCCAACTGGGCAAGCCACGACGCGCACATGGAACACGGCCAATCTTGATGTCGCTCCCCCCAAAAATGGGGTCGTGCGCTTGATTCTGGACGAACCCGTGACTACCACTGTGCCAGAAATTTGAACTTTGCGCAGACTCAGAAAACTGGATTGTGTGAGGAGGTCACAAACAAGAAACCTCGTGAACGAAGGATGTCACCAGCCGATACAAAATTGGAGAGAGGGTTCCGGTCGGTCAAGACAGGGATCCGACCTTGGTTGGTGGTTGAAGGCGGTGCCACACGACTGAACTTGTCGAAGTTGGGGATCCATACAGTCGATTCCGCTTGATCGGACCACGCTTACTTCGACAAGCCGCATATTTCGACACTTTTCCAAACCCAGTTTGATCGTGCACAATGTTTCTGAGTCGTATCAAGCGGGTTCGACTGTTTCTACAGAATATATTTTCCCTGTCCAATGGGGGCTCTCAGGTCCATCTTGACCGGGCGAGAGGAGGACTGGTGGTTGGATTCAGATTTTTGAAGGGACGTCAACTGTTGCAGATGTCTCTGCAGAGAAAGAGAACACCCGCTGACTATGTTGCTGAGTGCAGAGAAGGTCGACTTGTCTCTCGCTTGCCAGCATGATACTCCCCTGGGGAAAAAGAATTCTGTTGCGGAATCCTGATCACAAGAACAAAACCCACGTGACCCAAATGCTTCCGTCTCGAAGTCAAACCAACCACACGTGTCAGCTCCAACTCTTGAAGCGCCCCCTGCCGCCACACTGCGCGTCGCAACGGTTCAACTGCGCACGTCATCCTGCAGGATGTACCTCGTACCACGTACAATGCGTCCTTTTTTCACCGAAGCTCATGGCTACACACGAGCACCTCACCTCACTCCTAATCTTGTGCAAACTTCCACACCATTTCACAGACTGAAGCCTGTTCTGTGTGTTGGGATTGACCTGTAACAGACGTTCGCAGAGACACATGAGCGCATCGCCTGTGGCCATCATCACATACAGAGCTCGGCGGCTGTGGAGTCGGAACCGCCCGGCATCTTCCACGAGGATGAACACGTGCGGGAGAAATTGTCCTCGATTCTTCTCTCAGAGATGCTCCACACCTTGCTTGGCGCAACCAACACAATCCAGGGGCGGGCCCAAGATCTCGTTCAGGGGACCACCCTATGCAGGAGGGGGTCTGACTTAAACTTTGAAATTTTGTTGTGTGCCAATGGGATCCGTTCGTGCACTCACTCATCTTATTGGAAATCCTTGTGGCCGTTGAATATTTCCTCTGTGTGTGTGTGTGTGTGTGTGTGTGTGTGTGTGTGTGTGTGTGTGTGTGTGTGTGAGTGTGTGTGTGTTTCTTTCGCAGGATTCAACGTTGAATTCTTGCCGGTAACCTTCGCGCGTTCTATCTGAAACTCTGCTCTGAATGTGAATTGATTCATCCCAATAACCGAGGTTGTGCCGAGGTTGAACTCCGAGGTTTGCTTGTCTGATCATGTGTTGTTTTTCTAATAAAGCGATCAGACTGACACGACGAGTTCTTGTTTGTCTTCACAACTAGACAGGATGTTTCTTGCTGTTGTGTTTGAGGTTTTTGGTTTGTACTCGTTCGTGCACACAAGTTGGTGTTGACTCAAATCTTTCCCAATGAAACAGGAAGAAAAGCACAGGGAAACGCAGGTTTTTAATTTCCACGAGTGTGAAAGTTTATCCAACGCACGACGTGACGGGTGCTGTTTTTGCTCAAGGAAAGGGGAGAGTGTAGCAGGAAGAAAACACGTTCGCACTCATGTGTTACCGATGTTGGAGCACAGACCCACATGTCCTGGGTCCTGGGTCCTGGGTCCTGGGTCCTGGGTCCTGGGTCCTGGGTCCTGGGTCCTGGGTCCTGGGTCCTGGGTCCTGGGTCCTGGGTCTTGGGTCCTGGGTCCTGGGTCCTGGGTCCTGGGTCTTTGGTCTCAAGTCTTGTGTGCTGGGTCATTGGTCCTGGTTCCTGGTTCCTGGTTCCTGGTTCCTGGGTCCAGTGAGTCCTGGGTTCTGAGTGCGCTACTGTCAGTTGTCCCTGCCGGGGACCGCCCTGGGGGACCTGGCTCCCTTGGTCAGGTCCTGGATCCGCTCGCTACACACGATGAGCTTTCAAACCGAACCCATATTGAACGCAGGTGCCTCCAAGTGGGTTCAAGTGTGAGGCAGTGAGCGATTATAATGTCCCCGGCGCATTGTGCGCAGATCTGCAGTGCTCTCAATGGCTCTTCTCTCGGGTGATTAGGAAGCGCTGAAAGCGCCAAAGTGAACGTGTTTTTACTGAGGGTGGAACCAAAGGTGCAATCAAAACCTCCTCCACCCTGCCAGCGCCGTGTTGTGTGCCTTTCAGTTCGCATTGCGCCTCGCGGGTGAAGTGGGTACGAGAAGCCTGGCTGCGAGGAAGCAAATTGGGGGGAATAACGCGTGTTGTGAAACGTGACAGGGCAACGACCTAGTCTAAAGACGCAGTCACTTCTTTGCCAAGACTCGTGCGTCTTTTTGCAGAAAATTGCTGCCTCATGATGTTTGGTGCCGACCTTAGTCATGACGTTCAGAACAGCGAGGAGTCACTTTGATTTCGTCCCCGGACAAGGTTTACAAGTCGATGGGCGCACGCGTTTGTTTTGATATTCGCACCCGGCGATTCGCACTCGGCCATTTCCACGGGTGTGTCGTGTCCACCCCAACTTCCCAGCTTGGGCACAGGGCGCGTGCGCAAAATACACGCACACAGAATAAGCTTGCGCACACACACCCAGGGCACGAAGGCACGATAAACGAGCGCGCTCAATGGCAAACTTGATCAACACTTCAGAAAACATCATCAAATTCGGGAGCAGCAGTTTGTGAATTTTTGAATGTCACCACACCCCGCCCTGCCTACATTAGAAAGTCAAACAAGGAGCAAAACAGAACATTCCTTCGTCTCCGCTGCCTTCTCCCGTGGCGCAGTTTTTCGATCCGCAAAAAGGTCTCAGAGAGAGGGTGTGGAGAGCCACACACAGGCGTGTCTTGCTGCAGGGGATGGTTCAAATATACTTTCTCTTCCGTCTGATATTTCACACCGACTTTTGCTCAAGATTCTATTTCTTCAGCAGAAAGGAATGTTAGAGGTGTGACGCATTGGCTTTTGACTGGCCCTCAGTCTAGTTCCCACCTCGAAGCCCTGACAAGAATAAAAATATTTGCGCCTCTCCTCTGAGCTTTTTGTTTTTTACTGTTGCAACTTGGCTGGACTTGGATCCTCTCAGCCGGGCCTGCCACACCCGAATCTTTGATCCAGAGGTTCGACAACTGAGTTGGATCATCATGCAAGGTGAAACGAATGTTGTTTCCACCGTGCGTTTTGCTTAGCTTGGCTCGCACAAGAGAAGATCCAATTTTCTTCTGACACCCATTGAGCTTGATACAAACACATGTGGATCGAGATCAGCCTGTGAATGGAAAGGTGCAATCACGCATTCGTGTGATGCCAGGTTTCGCGCGTCCTCCAATGCCCTCAGATCCCATCTTGTGAGTACTGCCTGATCCGCTGTTTTGCAACCAAGTGGCTCTGGAGGATCCAGGGTCGGGAGCAAAAGGGCGGGGCAGGGGGACAGCCCGTTGTCCCGGTGTTCAAGACTGGGCCCGGGGGAGACCTCAGTCTTCTCTCAGGTGTATTCCCCAAAAGCTCGGTGGGGAATACATTCCGGTTTTCTTGGGAGTGAGGACCCAAGTCCACCAACCACCCCTTAAAATTGTGTTCAAGCAAAAAGAAACATTGCGCATTTTCCAGGGTCAGGATCCGCTTGAGGTTGCGAGTAATGCCTGATCCGCAAGTTGCATCCCTGTGCCAATTCACAGGAAAATGGGATAAGACTGTCCGTGCCCCGAGGACGAGCAAGCCTGATGCAAATAAATCGTCACGCCCGGGCCACAAAAGCGGCGAACACAATTTGTGAGGCGAACAACAAGAGGACATGAACGTGGTTGTTGTGTGTTGAGTTGCAGGCCTGCGGACTTCCGGCTTGACCTATTCGTGGCTTTTGGTCAGGGTGTTCACGTGAGTCTGAGAGGTGTGTCAAACTACGAACACACACTTCGAGTGTGGAGCCTCAGAACTTCTACCACACAGGCATGAGTGCGTGAGTTCCAGTGCGCACCAAATGCGTGTGTGGTAGAGTTCTGTGTTTCCTGTTTTTCTTCCGTTTCTTCTTAAGATTGCTCTGCAGGTCAGTTTCCAAAGAAAGAAATGCCAAATTGCACTGGAGGTCGCATAAAAGTTCGAAATTTGGTTTGAGTTTTAATTCGTTCACTTAAGGACAAGAAAATACAGGAAGAAATTGGGCGGCCTCAAAATTGTGAGTATTGCGGTGCGCGCGTGTTTGGGTCTGAGAATCTTGTTGTCACGCCTGAGTTGCTTTCACCCCACGCTTCAGTGACGACACACACAAGCCAAATCAAGCATCCCGCATTGTGCGTTGGGCTGACTGGGATTCCGAAAAAGTGACGACCGTTTCCTCGCAACATCGCTGTGCGGCGCGGACAGACTCCGAGAGACGCGCACTCAAATCCGCAAAGTCCGCAAAGGAGCAGAATTTATCAGGATTGGCCAAACATTCACTTCAACACAAATTCGTGGTAAGTGAGCTGTATTTTGTTGAAAGATGTACTTTTTGCGGAAGTTTTCACATCAAAGAAACTTTGAAATTGAGAATATGTGAAAAGAAGAGAAAAAACAGGGAATTGCTTGATTGGATCAAATTTTCACTCAAAAAATTGCATGTGGAACCAGAACTCGATCATTCATAGAACAGAAAAGCGGGAGAAATTAAAAATTCGAAGCGCAGCCCCATAAAATTCTGTACGTATCTGCGTCGCCTGCGGGGTGTTGTTCCAGTGAGGGCTGCAAAAGAAAGACTCGGAAGTGATCTGCGTTTGGCAAGGTTCACTTTGTTTCAAGCTCCGCTTGGGTTTGCTGGCACAGGCACTCGTAGAAAATGGTCACCTCGGGGTAAAAAACATCGAAGAGCGTTGAATTGTCCAATAGTTGAGTGAAATTTATGGTGTGCGGCATTCCATTCCTCCGACGTGACTTCGTCAGATCGTTTTGTCGGTTGACAACAAAACCGCATTCGGCGGCTGTCATGACAACGTCGTTTCCATGATCCTGGAGATCCAGGTCTCGTTTTGAGTGATGTCGCACACTCACGTGGCAATAGATTGCAATTTCGTCAACCTGAAATGTATCATTCGTGTGTATGGCTCAGATGCACTCAGGAAAACAACAAAATCCAGCATTCCCACAAAAGGAAAACAGCGTGCGCACCCTGAGGAGTTTCGGTGTGAGGTTTCACTCAGAAGTGCGCAGGCCTTTGGATTGTAAACACAACAAGCGCACCGGAGAAAGCACCAAACAATCTTTCAACATGCGCTCAAAAATGCCTCGTGTGGGAGCACACCGTCACTCTTCCTTCGTTGGTGTTGATTGATTGATTGATTCGTTCATCCATTCATTCATTCGTGGAACCTGGAGTCGGTATAAGAAGTTCTGGTGGATAATGGGGTGTTTGCTGTTTGAATTTCCGCCTGTTTTTGGTCTCGGATCCTCATTCTTTTCTGCAGAAATGCCAGGCGGGAAGACGGGACAGAAAACGAAGAGAGAGAGAGAGAGAGAGAGAGAGAGAGAGAGAGAGAGAGAGAGAGAGAGAGAGGCAGAGTTTACTCCGATATGACAGTGAGCAGGAAGTTCAAACTCATTATTTCCTCCCTCGTGATACTGAAACTCGCGATGCGCATTCTTTGTCATTCGCGCCAAAAGCAATCGTGATGAACCCCGAAATACGAATTCCACTTCCTTGGAAAAAAAACACCAACTTCACAGCGCACTGATATAAGACAGGGCTTGTGCCGTGTCTTGTCGTTTTTTCTCCATTAGCAAAAGCGCAACATGCTCTGTGTGATTTTTGTGCGCCTGATTGTTGTCTTGGTTGCACTGGCAGTCTTTTCCTCCAGGTTTGAGGACGGCCTTGAACGAGCTGAGCTCAAATTGACGAGTCCTGAAACACGGAACCAGGGGCGGATCCTGGTGTGCCTCGTAAGCTTTGTGCCGCCTGCAGGAGCTTTTTTCACTGTGTTCTTGATTCGAATTTCAAGTCAGGCTTCCCAATGGGTTGTCCGCATCAACCAAATGCAGGATCTCCCCCTCGTTCTGCGACATGGAAGCGAATCGGCACAAGTGAATCGCCCAGGGTGTGTCAGGAAAGTTCTGAAAATTTCCTTCCCTTTCCCTCACAGGCGTGACCAGAAGCTCAGGTGTTTCCTCTATCGTCTGGCAGTCAATTTTGTTCCCTTTTCCTGACAAAATGTGTGAAAACAGCGCAAGGAAGTTTAGCAAAACGTTTCTGTGACAACACGCGCAACCATTGAAGGAAACTGTTGATGTCGCCTCTTACAAAGCTACAACAAAAAATTCAGAATTTCCTGGTTCTCCCACTGCTAGGTGTGGAGAAAATGATGCCTTCAGTTTTCTCAGACTTTTCTTGTTTTGTCACTGCTGCAGATCACAAAACAACACAACACAAGGCGACACGCTAACATCACACGTTTACTCCTGTTGAACATCATCGCTCGTTCCTTTGCTCGAGTCACATGTTGAATCACGAGGTCTTAATCTTATCACAACACGGATGGGCCTGGGTTGAATCTCCTCACCCAATGCAACGCCTAACATTTGAAAATCGCTTTCAAAATTTATTGTCAAAAGCTTCGTGTTTCATAGAAAGAACCAGCAAGAAAAACAGGCTCCAAGTCGCGTCGGAGGTGTTTCGTTTGCCTTGGTCTCTCACAAATACCCCTTGATCCACGGATATACGTAACACGTTGTTAGGCTCCACTCTGGTCCCTGAAAACATTAGCTTGGCCCATTCAAGAAAATTCTGGGTTCGTCTCTGAACAAACAAATTCAGCTGACAAGAAAGTACGAATTACGAGGCTTGGGTTTACGCAAATCAAAGCAAAGGCAACAGCTACAGAAAAGGCATTTGCGGATGTGACCTTGCCATGGATGCTGTTGTCCCTTCCTTATGTTTGTCTGACAAACTTGAGTCCCTTTGAGGAACTTGTGTCTGCAGCACAAATTCAAGAAAGCGAAACATTTTTCCAGGCGTCAGGGGACCATGCCTCGGGGTCCCCGGATTCGGCCCTGGATACTGTTGATCTTTCTGTTTGTTTCTGGGTCCATCACAGTCACCGGGAGTCCCTCGCACTCTTCAGTGACCCGCCATGAGCCTGCATGGCTTTGTTTGTGCCTCTGGTTCTTCGGCTGGTTCCTCAGTGTCTGTGCGTGTCGCGTGGAAATAAACGTGAGAGAGATCAGGAAGATAATTTCTCGTTTTGAGTGGTGCAAACAAGACAAATTCCTTCAAATTCTGTTTGTGCAGCAACGCACTGTGACACCGTGCGCTTTCACAGCGGTTTCTTTTTGACGTTGGAACCTCGTCTGTGCACAGTTCGAATTCACGAGTGCAATTGAACCGGGACTGAGACTGAAGACTTTTTGTCCAAACACAGCCTGGAATTTGTACGTTTGGTGGGCAACTGAAAAATGAGCAATCGCGATATGGTATTTATTTCAAGTTTTGATGTCACGCACTCGGCAGTCTCACACTGCATTGACTCAAGGGATTTGTTCAGATGGAGATGTCAGCGAGAGAGAGCGGGTTAACTTTGAAGGAGGGGAGCCAAACTCCAACTTAAACCAACTCCAAATGGAAAATGAAACATGTTGCACCATTTTAGGGAGTAATTACCTTAATAGATGTCAGGGAGGACTCCTGACCCCCTGGGGCTTTGGAGACCCGTTTGAGCACCGTGTCAGCAGCACACTTGAACAACAGACTCACCGAGGCTTCTCTCGCACAAGCGAATCACGTTCTTTTGATCACTGAAGCAGAGCGAGCATATAATCTCACAGGTCCCCGCACCCAAACCGGGATGCGCATGTTTCAGTATCCAGGGGTGGATCCAGGGGCGCGAGGCTCCCCTGACCCCTGAAGCTTGTCCTCCCCTGGCGACGGGTCTCCTGCACGTCTTTGATCCTATTTTTCATTTTCATGTTCACACGAAAGAACTTTTCTGTTGAAAGAATTTTTCCATGTTGAAGTCAGGCCTCCAAGGGGTTGGGCTCCCACTTCAAAACCATCTGAATCCACCTGATGCAGTAACTGACTCACCTCGTACGAGGCATGTGGCACCGCAAGAGAAAACTCGGGTTCTGTGATCGTTTTTCAAGGAGCGACAAACAGCGGTGGAATTGCGCCAAAAGTGAAGGTTCTCAAAAGACGTTTGTGATGCACCAACTTTTTTTTCGGGATTTTTGATTCCTTTTTCAAGACACACCACACCCATTGAGCCACTTGCTGCACTCACTGTGTCGAGGATGTGACTGAAGGGTCAGACCCTCGGGGCCCAGAGGCCCCCTGATCCTATAAAATTTCAATTGCTTCAAACATTTGTATCTCAGACCTGAGCAAATCGCATTTTCAAAGTTACAACACCATCGACAACCACAACACACTGAATTATCTTTGAGTGAGCGGGAAATGTGAGCACGAATATCAATCACAAGAACGTGGATGATAAATGAAAAAAGTTACGAAGTTTGGCCTTTCAAGGAGGCTGTCCCCACTCCTTGACAAAATGGCCCCATTCTGGAACAATAGTCCTGACGAGATATATTCCCCAGACCTGTGTAGGAATGATATCCTGGTACCGTGGCACGGACATCTTTCCAAGTTGCCCCAGGATTGTAGCCCAGGTTCTCATGCGTGAGCCCGATGCGCTGTGCTTCCCGCAACGCGAACGATGTTCCCGTGTCCTGCTCCAAGGTCAGCGTCTCGTTGCTTGCAGCGTGACCATTAGATCTATTTCAACACAAAAAAAGGCCATAACACGACGTTCGTTCACGAAGTCTCCGCAGGCTCGAAACGCTCAAACCGTGTCCATGTTGCAACTGCAGTTGATGTTCAGCGAAAAGATGTGTGATAGGATCTCTGTTTCCTTCACTTCAACAAATTCCGCGCACCTTTCACTCGTTCAAAAGTTCCTTTTCCGTCCATTTTGTGACAGCGGAAGTGTTGGGATCATGACGTCACGAGTCGCTCGCGCGTCGCTCTGCGTCCTGCTCCTCGTCACCGTCGACGCTACGTCGCTCCACCGTGACGCTGACTTCGTCTTCAACGACGTCGAACAGAACGACACGATTTCAGTCACAGGTAAAACCTCCAGGTTATCCAGGGGTTCACGGCGACCTCCATCTCATTTGGTCTCATTTGCAAATTTGAGCGCGGGAGAGTAAAATTTGGGTGGGGAATCAGTGTGCCTTGGGGGGGGGGCAGGGTCGAGGTACCCACCTTCAACTTCAAATTTACACGATGTTTGCGAAAAGTAACGGACTTTTGCTTCAATCAGGTGGGGGGGGGGCAAAATATTCTTCAGGGCAAGGGATGGTCTCAGGCCCCTGGATCAGCAAACAACAATCAGCACATTTGCAAGCATTTATTAATTCCTGTTCAGACAGAACTTGAGTGACTATTTGTGAAGGCGTGCCCAGCCCAAACTTTCGCTGTTGACTTTTAATTTTCTCCACTTTCGCTTTCTTTTGCTCGATGTCACTGAAAATCCTCAAATTTGTTTTCAACTTGTCTGAAACGCGACAACTCGAAATGAAGTGTTGAAACAAGTCTGTATGAATCGGGAGGTTCAGCGGGTTCGTGCTGACCTTTCAAGACGTTTTCAAAACAGAGCTTACGTCTCCCAACACCAAAATCTTTTGATGCAACTCACACGTGTGGCAATGCGTGACACAAACCGTGAGACATTTCGCACGCGTGCGTGATAAGTTCTTCAGGCCAAGCTGAACTCGCCAGTATTTTCAGAGTCGCCGTCGGCGTGCAGCGTGACGCTCCCGTTTCCCGGGCAACGCCTGACGGGCGCGGTTTGGGACGCGCGCGCCGCGCTCCACCTGGCGGAGTGTCGCGCGCGCTGTGGCGCCACCTACGAGTGCGCAGGGCTCTCCTATCGCGAGGACAAACAACTTTGCACGCTCTTCAGGTCAGTACCAGGGCATAGAAGAAAGGCACGAGGAGCTGGCACTGATGTCTTGTTGGCTAGGCAAACAAGGTCAACCTCTTGCGACACTCACTGAGTGACGCAAGCTGGTCCGTCGCAAGTTGGTCCGTCACCTTGAACGCCAGGCCTGGTCACGGCCGCTCAAACGCAGCCCTGGCAAAAAGCGATTTATGCAATGACAGTAGAGGAAGGATCGTCCACCAGCAGCTGATGACACTTGCCTGTGTTGGGAGAAGACAGACAACAGTGATCACAACTGTACCGTCTGCCTGTCAATCGACGCACAGATTTGGGGCGCCAAGTTTCGTTCTCCTCCTGACCCCCGCAAAATGGGAGCCCTGGTGCATATCCTTCAAGAATATTCTACCAATCGGACACACCATGCTTTGACCTCAATTTCAAAACAAAACATCTTTTTGCAGCGTTGTGCAATCGAGCATCATCGACGAAACTTCGAGTTCCTTAGTGTGTCAGGACGAGGCGGCGGTGGCGGCGGCGCCGGGGAAGGCTGCCGGCGGCGCAGTCAAGACGCCGCCGACCGACCCCGACGCCGAGCTAAACGACGCTGACCTGTCACACGAGCGCGACAAGCGAGCAGTTCCAACGTCAAGCGGATATGACGGATATGACTGTGGTAGGGACCGCACCCCTGCAGACCCGCCTTCAGTCGCATCCGGCATGAGACGCTCCAGAATGTTTGCCTTTGTTTTCTGGTCCTGAGATCACCTGAATTGGAACAGTGATTGAACTCGTACCCGCGTGCAAGATGCGCCCCTTTTGATGTCTGAATTCGGGGCAAAAACACATTGAAACGCAGGTGAAAGCAACGTGATTTTTATCACGGTGAGTTGAGCTCCAGGCCAAACCTCATCCAGGGATCGAAATATCCAAGAGTGAACTCACCGGTTTCGCGAGCTGGAGGTGTGTCTTTTCAACACAAAATTGCATCTGGCCTTGGTGACAACAGCAAAATTTTACGAGTGTTGTGAAAAATTTCTTCTTCAGACGCCGACAACCTGTGGGACATCATAGACGAGTGCCTGGCGCTGGCCAATCTGAACCGGGGCGTCGTTCTCAGCCTTCTCCCCGGACAGAGATGGAGGCAACGTCGGCGCACCTGCAGGTCGGTGTCGGGGGCGAGTTTCGCGTGCGTCAGATCTATGCGGTCAAGGCGCCCCAATTGCCAGATCGGTGACACAGTTCATTTGGTCACTTGTCACAGCTGTGTCACCGATCTGGCAGTTGGGGTTTGAACATAAACTGAAAATTGTTGGTTGGCTGAAAGTCGACACCATATCTCAGCACACATCTCCAGTGAATCTGAAATTTTGGTTGGGGCGGAACCTTGCATCCATGGGTGTGTGCATGCCAAACAAGAGTGCGTTTTCACTCCCAGTGGATCCGTGGGGCCCAGGCCCCTGACCCAGGAAAAAGCAACTTGTGATGGAAGTGAAAACCCAACAGTTGAACATTGCCCGTTTTTCTCAGCGCGTACGACGTGGCGATGAATTGCATCCTGTGCAACGTGAGCTACGAGTGCCACGCGTGTCTGACGAACCGCCCCTCCCTGCTGACCATATTCGGAGATGTGTCCACGCCCACCGGGTTCATCTGGGCCTTCCACAGAAACTGTCGAGGTGAGTCGGGATCCCGGGAATTCCTTGGTTTTGAACCTAAGAACACGGATACACATTCACACACACCAAATGCACACACACGTGGGAACACACAGGCACTCTCTCTCTCTCTCTCTCTCTCTCTCTCTCTCTCTCTCTCTCTCTCTCTCTCTCTCT
>JAAUXT010029220.1_pt1 | contig 19153 bp, 20 predicted proteins | sample 7278171 | NCBI WGS metagenome assembly JAAUXT01 (sample SAMN14350112, study PRJNA611818) | marine sediment metagenome | isolation source: surface marine sediment (1.8m) | place: French Polynesia: Moorea | collected 2018-08 | reverse complement strand
TGCCTTGTGCCTTAAGTCAGTTAAAGAACAGAGAGCTGGAGATTAATCAAAGCCTCGGCTTCGCCTCGGATTTGATTAATCTCCGGCTCTCTGATCTTTAACTATTACTTCTTTCGTTGACATGCGATTGATTTGTTGGCCGCGCAAAGCGTCATGCACTGAGGCGACTGACCGCGTAGTCGAAGCAGAGACACTCATAATGAATTGGTGCCGGACCCACATTGAAGGTGATGATTCCCCCCAAACAAGGTTGGATACCCCCACAGCACTGCAGGTTGATGTTTGCCCCTCACAGACATTTAGTGGTGTTTCCCTGTTGACGGTTGGTGACCTTCCCCTCCGCCTCCTGTCTTTTGACGACTGGTGGCTCCCCCACCTTCTGTTTCTGTGACAACTTGCGTGGCCAAAAGTGTCTCAGCAATCGTTGCGTTGGTTCTTCAACGGCCAAATGTCCCCGTCTGAGACCAATTTTTCAAGAGAATGTTCAGTGAAAATTTAGTTGTCAAGCACTTGAACTGCGCTCAGCAATGGCACATGTCACAGTCATAAATAACCATTCACGTCATACTTCAGCGTTTTCAAGTTCACTTTATCTGGTGCAGTTCAATGCGTCGTACATCGTGCATAGTTTCGCGCTGTTTGACTAACGGCAGCTGATCCAGATGTGGTGGATAGGACCACGCCAAAATTGGCAATTCAGGGGCAACGTTTGTTCTTATCCGTACATTCTGGACAGGTCAATCAACGAATCTACGGTAGACTGACCCATCAAGACAACTGTAGATTTAGTGACAGGTCCATTGCACCAATTGAGAGATGACATGGTCCATTGCAGCAAATAAGAAAACAGTAGATTGATATGCGTCGTGGCATCTTATGAGAAAACAGTAGATGTCTTGTGCGAAGTCAGTTGATCACTAGAAAACTAGATTATCAAGCACCTTGCCGTTCACTCTCCTTGCCTTCGGCTCGGAGATAAAATTGGTGCGATGCTTGATAATCGACAGTTTTATGCTCACTAACTATTCCATAACACAAAACCAACGCAGGCACATAACGTGGGTACGCGCCACATTATGTAACGCAGAGGAGATTCCTTTCTTTGTGGTTCGGCTTTCTGCCACGTCGCTGTTTATTTTCTTCAACTCGCTGTCTTGAGCAAAGGGAACAAGTCGGTGTTGATCACTGTAAAATACCTTGTCTGTCCGTGTTTACCCTTGGGGGTCTGTTTTAACTTTTGGCACGCTTTGTTGTTGGGCACATTGTTTCTGTTTCATGTTGATGTGTCAATGATGCGACGATATGGACACAGGAGCGTATTTTTACGTGTGCGTTTGCACGACTACTTAACTCAAGATTACCTGGACGGTTCCGTGACGCTGAGTTCTCGTGCATTGTTCTGCGACTCCTATTTTGGCAAATCTTGATTGAGAGCCTTGGTACACGTGGCAGACTCTGTTTCAGTTCCACGTGTGCGACACAAACTTTGAATTGGAGAGAACACTGAACGAAAGAGCAAAGACGAGCGGGGTGAGTTCTCCAGTATTTTGTAACGACAGCACGGGCAAAAATTGTCATGCATAATTCATTGGACAAGTGATCTGAGCGAACAGTAAATTTGTGACGACGCAGGTCAGGTTCGACAGGTGGGTCACAAATTGATTTTCCACCGCAGTTTCCACATCTCAAACTTTGAACTTTTCGCTGCAATTCAAACGCTGCCGAGATCAAGTTGGATCTCTGCGAACACGGGACCACAGTTGCAACGAGGATTCTTGCGTCCATGATGACAGCGACAACTTTCTTTGTGGCACTGATTGGCATCTTATCTTATCAACTTTGAGGAGGCTGATTGACACACACTCACACACACACACACACACACACACACACACACACACACCTTGCCAGAAATTTCCGCGCCAGACGCTGGAAAATCCGTCGTGGTCTGCTCCATACAAGTCTGAAATATTCTTCCACAACAGAACAGACCCACCCTGGAAGTCTGAAAATGTGCTTTCGTGACAGAGAAAAGGCCAAAATGACTTTTTGTCCGTGGTGTACAAATATGAGTTTTCGTATACTGGTCTGACACTTTGTTCTGTGCAAGTGTGTGTGTGTGTGTGTGTGTGTGTGTGTGTGTGTGTGTGTGTGTGCGTGCGTGCGTGTTTGTGTGTGTACCCAGAGAAAACGTTCGTTTGGAACAGGTGCTAAGAACCATGTGGGGAAAAGGTTCCCATTGCTCACCCAATTTTTCTGCAGGACCCGTTTTTTCATTTATTTATGGCAAAAGTGCTTTTGTTTGATCAAAGGGTGCTCTTTTGGGCGGAGGGAAAGAGAAGTGTGAACGAGCACTGCAGACGTGATTGAGTGTCTCGTATACGAGAAGAAGCGGATGCCAAGAGGAGTTGTATACTCGGTCGTGCGGATGTAGTGTACTCGTGTACCTGTTGTGACACAGAACGTCTGAATGAGATGGTTGTGGCATCCATGACACGCACTTTGTTGCTGTTCCGATTGTACGTTGATGCTCGTACGACTCGTTTGTACGAATCGTGAAAACATGTGCATGTTTCGGAGAGGAAGGTTGGTGGTTGGAACTTGTTGCTGTGGCTAAGATAAACTATGTCATTATGTTTCCGCGGGTGTTTACATGTCATCAGAAGGGCGATAAGAGACTCGGTGCACCACACGAAACAAGCTCCGTTTGGGAGGATTGCACTTTCTATGGACTGGCGTGGGAAACCTGCATCGGGATGGATGTCAGCGAATTGTGAAAGGTTTTATCAGTACATTTGGCTGATTGGATACCTTGGCTGCATGTTGGCAGTGCCATTGTCACAACCGGAAGGACTCAAACACTTGGGAGTTCAACTTTTGTGCTTTCACTGAAGGGATTGCTTGCTTGATTGCGTGTTTTGGCGGTGAGAACATTTTGCAGGTCTTCAGGTAAGTGTCACTGGAAGTCAAGTGAGTTGCAACAGCAGGGCAAACTGCACATTTGTGCAAAGCGAAAACGACGAACTGAGGTTTAATTATCTCTCTTGTGGAGGAATCACAATCGTGCAAGGTTTCTGCTCAACTTTGAATTCAAATCTCCAAAATGCAGTGCAAGTGTTTCTGATTTTCAAAGCGAGCCCTTCATGTGCGGCAGGGCTCCTTGGCATGCAGATGAAGAGCAGTTGAACTCGTACGTGCAGCTGCATGGGGTGAAATCACTGAAACATGCACGGTCTGCAGTGTTCACAGTCCATACGAAAGAAAGAACCTGCCATGGACTCGTTAGGATCTGATCGTGAGATGTTTGTGTGCCTGTGATCCTGTCGCATGCTGACGCTGATAACGAACGATACCGGAGATAAGGGCTTTTCACTCTGTATCTTGTGCTACATTGTGATGTATTGTCGCCAGAAAGTTGTCTGCGTTCGAGCTTTTTGTCGGCCATGAACAAAGTTCCGGGTAAGTTGGCTTCATATGATCATATGGTAACAAGAAAATCTGACCCAATGAAACTCAACTTTATTCTCCAGACGGACACCTTGTGGTTAAGAAATGCCAACCACAACACAGTTGTAGTTCAGGCTACTTTTGTCGCTCCTCGCCGCAGATCCATGGTTTGGGACCGTCTGTTGTGGTCGCGATGTGGTTTTGTTGTTCCGTTGCCGGAGGATGTCAAATTGTGTGCCTCTGCACAGGAACAGGCGTTTGGCATCTCCAGCAAAACAAAGACCTGAACGAATTCGTGTCCGCTCGCAAACCTCGTGTGTCAGCAGAAAACTGACGTCGAACTCAATTGTGGTGTTTCCTCCCGGTGCTTGTTTCCTGCAAGAGGAAGCCTGTGTTGACTCGGCCTTTGACGCGGTCTCACTGGCTGCACCGAAGTTCCACGAACCTTGTCAACTCGAGAGGCGCGTTGTGAACACGATAGAACAGTGTTTTCGTTCTTTTCAGCGTCGGTTCGAAAGATGGTTGACCGTGTACAGTGTCCATGATTTTGTGATTTCAAGACAGACAAACAGACAGACAGACAGACAGACACACACACACACACACACACACACACACACACACACACACACACACACGTGGTATCCTCCACGAATGAGTTGGTTGACCAGTTGAGCTTCACTGCTGTGACTGATAAACTCGCTGCTTGTTGCAAAAGGATGTTCGCTCGCACTCCACTTTGGCAGTGTCGCCAACTGAGATTTGGAGGATTTAATCCGGAGCGAGCGCCAATCCATCAGGGCAACAATCATCTTCAAGTGAAAGGCCTGGAAACAGTTCACCCCATTTTCGTGTGTGAAGACACAACAACGCGAACACAGAAAGGCACAAAACACAGTTCGGAAGGTTGCAGTGAAGGTTGCAACGCAGCGTAATTGGTGAGACGCAAAAACAATGGACCTCATCAAAACTGAAAGACAAAGTTTGAAGACGGGTGACAAGGGCACGTGCACGGACACTTGCGTCTGTTGTGTTTTTCAACCTTCCGGAGATTTTGTTCGTAGCATCATCCGACCTTGATCTTTGTTCGGGTGGATTCGGTGGACTCACTTTGACGTGACCTGGGCGGAGTTGGGTGGACATTTTTGACACCCAGAAAGTTGGATGTGCCTCGTACGAGCGTTTTGCCGCTTTCAGTCCAAGAAAAAACTATAGTGGAGGTCTGCGAACTCATCAGAAGCATGCTCTTTCATCGCACATGCCGTATTTTGTGTACACATGCAAGTGAGTTGCAAGAACTTTCTGCAGGGGCGTCGCCCAGTTTTGTAGCTTTGTAGCCTTGTAGTTTCCTAACATTTTATTTTCAGCCGCTTGCGCTGATATTGTGTGACCGCGTGTGTATCTGTCCAAGAACCGGATAGCATCTGGATTACACCCCCTTACCAACACCACCCTGTTTGGTTAGACTTTGTCAGTTTTGGCCCGATAGGTTTCTGGGTCGGCCCCAGTACTTCTGCCATCCATTTTGGTTTTTTTTTTTGGGGGGGGGGGGGCTTTGTCATAAAAAATGGACCTTCCGAATTTCTGGACAAGAAAATGTCTGGACTTTGCCATTTTTGGTGGACCTTCTGGGTTTCTGTGTCACTACCTCCTGGTACCACCACCAGCCAACAGTTTTGGACTTTTGTCAGTTTTGGCAGACTTTCACTTGGCTTTGGACGAATGCGTGTAGATCTACGTAAAACGTGAACTACGGCTCGAGCGGCTGATAGTCTACTTGAAAGTCCAGTTGTCAATGTTTTCTGTGCAATAAATTTTTATTGCGTTGTTTATGACCGTGCCTCAACAGAACTGATATGGAAGACAATTGGTTCTACAGAGATGTGTTTTCATCTTGTTTTGTCGGGTCCAGTACTTTATCTGAGATGTGGAGGCCCAACATGTTCACAATTCTTGTTCTGTTCTGTGCTGTCGTGGACGAATCCAACAGTTTGCCATTCTGCACCTGCGCATACATATTCTCAGTTTATCGGGGTGGACACGGGTTTGAGCCCGTTTACGTATACATATCCAGACCAGTGCCAAACTTCCGACATTACACATTACACATGCCACAGCCAAGTTTGGAGTATTCATTCTCCTTTCTCGCCGGTTCATTGTCAGCAATGGTTTCTGCCCTGCAGAGGAGCTGAGGCGAGGCTGCTGCTCTCTCCGTCCCATGGTGCGATGGTGGAGCGGGTTCCCCGGTGCGCCGCTGCTCGCCCGCTGCCTGCGACGCCGCGCCGCGCTGCCGCCGCCGCTCACCATGCCGCGAGTGCTGCTGCTGCTCTTCGCCCTGTCGGCCGGCACGCTGGTCTTCGTCGCAAAGTGTGGAATCAACTTCGCGTCGGACCCCGGGGTTGAAGTCGTGCAACACGGAATACTGAACATTCCGGTACTGTGTTGTACATGCTTGTTTTTCCTCCAAAACGTTTGTCTGTTTTTCTTCACGCAAAGCCTGTCAGGGCAGGTTCGGAAGGGACGGAGTTGCTTCATTCAGCGCGTCGGACTGCTTTTTCGAATTTCAGATTTGACACCCGAGTCATTTGATTTCTCACATCCAACGTGCCTGGAAAATCTATTTTTGTTTCAATTTCCTCTGGCAGGTTCCCAACAAAGATTTCTTCGCGGAACTGCTGCGAAACCAGGAGGAGAAGCACAAGGCTGAGATCGGCCGTCTGAAGGACAAAATTGTGCAACTAGAACTCGAGTTGCACGAAGCGAAACTTGCGGCAGTAGAAGGGGTCGGGGCGCCCAATTCAACAGCTGTGCTCAACAACCAGGATGCACTGTTGCAGCAAGGTGGGGTCAACCCTGACCAGAAGGACGCCTCAATCAACTGCCAACAACACACGGCGCAAGCGCTTTTCTACACTGAATTCCTCAAGGGAAAGGTGGACGCGTCAGAAATCACTCAGGGTGTGTCTCTGCACAACGAATACGAAATCATCCCGTATGTACGGTTCACACTGAAACGCATTTACTTGGTTGACCCAGGAATGGGTAAGCGAGTCGTGGAAAAGCCGATAGGTTTCAGAAAGAAGGACTTGCAAGAAGTGATAGCTTATTCCATTGAAAAACTCAACTTGCAACGCAAAGGAAGTGGTGTGAAGAAGTACAGCGCGGAGGATTTTGTGGAAGGGATCTACAGAACTGAACCAAGTCTGGGCTCCCACTACACCCTGGTGTTTCGAGATCAGAACAACCAGTCCAACGGGAACTATCAGACAGTGACTTTGACGAGATCGTTCGCTCCGCTTCAGCTGGTGGACACGAAGCGCATTCAGGCCAAGAGCGAGACCATCAACCTCATCCTTCCGCTCTCAGGGCGCACTGAGAAATTCCAAGGGTGAGCTACGTGTGATGTTTGCCTTCTCCGTCCAGAATCATTGGATGAGCCGTGAATGGTTTGGTAATTTTATACCATGTGCACTGGCGTCAAGTTGCGAAAATTCCAGTTTGTAGCTGCAGTCGTGGGTGAAAACGCGAAATTTGGCGACTCGTGATCCTTTGGTTCAAACAGCAAGAACCTTTTCTGCGTGCTTGTGTTCGCACTGTCTCGTCTCGAGTTCCCAGTAAACGAGAGTTCAACTCAAAATTGACGTGCGATCCCACGAAATCGGTAGAATCAAGACGCTTGACTGTTCTTCCCTCCCTGTTTCAGGTTTCTGAATCGCTTCGCGCGGGTGTGCATCAAAGGCGACAAGAACGTTTTCCTCACAGTCGTGTACTTCGGCACAGAGGGTCTGAACGAGGTGAAGAACCTCATGGGCCACATTTCCAAACAGTTCCGCTTCCAGAACATGAAGCTCGTCACGCTCAACGAGAACTTCTCCAGGGGCCGGGGTCTGCAGGTGGGTGAAGTTGAGCGCAAATTGATGCAAAGTTTTCTGAATTTTGAATGAATTGTGTCGTACAAGGCAACATAACTTCAAGTCATTGCTTTCTGTGGCAGTGGGGTTTGAACTTGGCGCGTGTCCGTTGTGTGTTTTGAAATGACCCGTATTTATTTTTGCTGACGAAAATAACAGTTCGTCGCAAGATGTGCAGTTGTGAAGGGTGTGGCTGCAGTTGGGTTGTGCGATGCATATTTTGCAGAAGATTGAGGAGTGTGCATGTATTTTTAAGCGTGTGGTCCCGAAGGGTCTCGACCACACGCTTAGTGTAATCACCATCAGTCTGTATGTGTGTGTGTGTTTGCACAAAAGTGGTCCTAGAAAGTGGTCCTAGAAAATTTTCAGAAAATGGTTGGAAAGTGATCAGTGATCATTTTTGGCCATTTTTGGAAAAGTGGTCCCAGAAAGTGGTCCCAGAAAGTGGTCCTAGAAAGTGGTCCAAGAAAGTGGTCCCAGAAAGTGGTCCTAGAAAGTGGTCCAAGAAAGTGGTCCTAGAAAGTGGTCCTAGAAAGTGGTCCTAGAAAAAAATTCTGGAAAATGGGTGAAAAATGGTCAGTGAAGGTATTAGGTATTTATGAGTTGCGAACATTTTTATGGACCACACGCTTTTTATGCGTAGCATTCTTGTTCACTGAGACCTGACGTCCTTGCCACCACAGGTCGGCGCGCAGAGCTGGTTGGACGGGACGGACGTGCTCATGTTCCTGTGCGACGTCGACATCGTGTTCAACATGGAGTTCCTCGACCGCTGCAGGCTGAACGCAGAGCGGGGCAGGAGGGTGTACTACCCGATGGTGTTCAGTCTCTACAACCCCAACGTCGTCTACAGACTACACAACCTTGACGTAAGTGTCAAATGAAGTAGCCGCTGGTTGAAATGTGGGAATAAGCTGGTGGGAAGAACAGGAACAGAGGATGGTATTGGTTTGCCGGTGTATCTGCCTGACTGGGTGGCAAACTGGCCTTCCGAGTTTTGCCTCCCCCCCCCCCCATCCCACTGGTTGCAAAATTTTAACAACTTCTGGCTTGCCTATAACTCGGATGCTTCTCGGTTACTCCCCCCCCCCCCGCCCCAAGTTGCAAAAAGTTGGATTTTGACAGTTTTTCAGATCTTTTCGGAGTTTCTCTCAAGGTTCCCCCTTGCCCTGCAAACGTTGGAAAAATTGGAGACCTTTCAAGTTTGGAAGGTTGCACTGTGGATGACCATGCGGCTGGTGTTATACTTGAATGTCTGGTTGTGTGTTGCTTCTGTGTTTGAGTCGAGGGAGAGGCGAAACCACACCACGTGCGGTTCGTCGTGCTCCTCGTGGTCGTCTCCTCCCTCCTGCTCAACCATCAGGGATTCAAGTTCAGTTTTCGAAAAAAGACCTTGGCCTGCCATGTTGCATGCAGTTGACTTGTGTTTTGCATGCGTTGACAGGAGGTGATGGAATCCGACAATTACAGAATTAGAAAATTACAAGATCGAACGTTGTCCACCAACCAGGTTCGGTTTGTAGATCCCGCGCTGGGAGAAGCTGTCGGGGGCAATGGGCTTGGTAGCGGCGGCTGGGGTACTTTGCATTGTGTGTCTTCTCTACAGATCAACCATTGCTGTTTTCGGGTCATCATAGTCTTTCTTGGTTTCTGTTTCTTCACAAATGGATGCAGAAAATGAGTCCTGGTCGACCCGAGACAGTTGAATGCCAAACCCAACACGAAAACCAATCCTGGTTGGCCACCACTATCCGCTCGTTTCTTCAATTGATACATGTACACACGCAGATTTCGAAGTGTATCGGCTTGTGTTATGCAGTCACCTTTTTCAAGATCGGGATGTTGTGGACGGACCGCCCCCCACCCCCGACCCCGTGAGCAAAAGTTGGGCTTTGACATTTTCAGTTCGGCGAGGCCCGCTCCCCGCGGATAGGACTTGGGCTCTGGGGCTTTCGTTGGACCAAGAATTTTTTTCTCTTTTCACATTTGAAGATGTCTGACAGCATTCCACGTGTTGCAGGTTGTACAGAGGGGAGGAGGACTTTGGTGACTGTTTCGTTTGTCTTGCGTGACCCCTTACTGTTTGTTGTTGTCCCTTGTAACACGGCTGAGAAGTGACCATCGTGAAACTCGCATTGAGTGATGCTCGAACAGAAACGTACACATGGTTCGTCCTCTTCTATGAATCTCGCGCGGAGTTGGTGACGGAAACAATGAGTTGTTTGTTGTGTTGCAGGTCCCCTCAGAAGAGGACCAACTTATCATTTCCAAAGACACTGGCTTCTGGCGGGACTTCGGCTTCGGCATGACCTGCCAGTACCGCTCGGATTTCCTCAACATCAAGGGCTTTGACGAGGAAATCACAGGTTGGGGAATGGAGGACGTGTATTTGTACCGGAAGTACGTGAAAAGTGAACTCATGGTGGTGCGGGCCACGGACCCTGGCATATTCCATTTGTGGCACGAGAAACACTGCGACCCCAAATTGACTTGGGACCAGTACAGAGGGTGCATACGCTCCAAAGCTCTGAACGAGGCTTCTCACGCACAGCTCGGGATGCTTGCGTTCAAAGAGGAGGTGGATGTTCACAAGAGTCTGGTGCAGCAAAGGGTGGAGCAGAAACTGCTGAAGAAGGGACCAGGGCCGGCCGTGGTGATGCAGAAACAAAGCAGAAACAGGTAGCAGAAGAACAACGACGGACAGTGGCTGGACATGCTCAGAAACGAGCAAATTTGATCTGAGACTGAGCGAAGAAATTCGTCTGCTCGTTGAATTTGCACTGTGAGAGTGTGTTTGTCTCCTGTGATAAGAGAACGGGCACTGACTGGTGCAGACGATGCAAATTCGAGACAATTTTCTTCGCGTTCATTGCAAGTGGCCGTGCTCGAAAAGAGGGGTGTCTGCGTGCGTGGAAGAGTGAATGTGGAATCGTATTTATAGCGCGCTCGGAATGTGCGCGCATGTGCTCCAAAAGTTTGTGAATTTTACGCATGCGCCCCATTCTGTCTGGATGCATGAGGGATGATGTGCCAACTGGGTGGCCGTTTTACTCTGTGTTTTGCCAGTTGCTCGCCCAACAAATGCTGCGTCTCCAAACGGGCCACGTTCCCTGTGTCGTTCGTACGGAGATGCACATTTCTGGTGCTGGGGTTGAACTTCTGTGTTTTATTGAGATTCGTCGTGTGTTTGTCAGTACTTATCATTTTCATGAGGGCCACGTTGACTGTTGTTGAAACAGTTGTACCGAAAGTCACAACTTGTCGCAATGGTGCTACTGAATGCTATATCATATTGCTGTACCTTCTCTTTGTCATTGTGCACGTACATGTAGATGAACTCAAGCGTTGTGTCGTACCCAAGTTGCGTTGACACGACTGCAAGTCCTGGGTGGTGGACGCACTGTGTACTTTGTCTTTGGGATAGGCGGGACACACGGAATCAAGAACCAACCACACAAGGTGGTGGTTGTGTCACATTTTTAAGTGGTCAAGACGGATAGATTTCACTTTTTGGTGTGTGACTCTGGCAACCTGCCGCTTCAAACTAGTCATCTCAGAGAGTTCTCACTTTGCCACCGACGGCTTCTTGACACGAAAGCTGAAGTCAAAGAAACGAAGACTTGATTCACTTCTGGTCACGAATTCACTTCAAGGAACTTCACGGCTGCAGACACTTCATGAAGGTATAGATAGCGAACCGAAAGCAGCAGTAGGCCAGTTCAAATTCCTCACCGATCAGAGGAAGATCACGAACCCAGAAATCCTTTCAATTTTCCACGGAAGAAAAGTCCCAGTTCAAGAAAAACAAGATTCCTGGTGAGAACTTTGACAGTTCAGCATTCACACAAGGGTTTTGTCCGCGGAACATTTTTCTCAATAAAAATTTGTTTGAAACTCATGCAGCTTGTGTTAAATATTTTCACTCGCATTTCGTTCGTTTTCTCAGTGGGAGAAACACGTTTTGCTTGTGGGCATGTGCTTGGTTTGCTTGTGAACATCAGTGTCTTCATATCAATTGGACGAGGAGCAATTTCACACGTGGCATTGCGTCCTGGGGTGAGGGGTTGGGTAAAGTGTCGAGGTCGGTGCTCGGGTTGGACCCACCCTGCCCTGCAGTTCTGGGGGGGGGGGGAAACCCTCTCACCTAGTTTGGGCCGGTTAGCGATATCATCAAGCGTGCGACCCAATGAGCGAGATGGGTGGGACAAGTACAGCTCGCTTCCGCCACAAGTTTCCTACGCTGGCTGCATGAGAAACAAAACAGTGTCGGACGCAGGACTGCCGAGAAACAAAAACGAAAAAACAATGTTTATTCTCAACGTTGCGTCGGGAGGAACTCCACCACCTCCCGAAACTTTATTCAACCAAAGTTTTTTCACCCTTGGAACAAAACCAAACGCACAGAGTTGCAGCTTTCACATGTGCAGGACTTGCCAATAAGATACTCTCCAAAGTGCAACGATCCAAGACCAAAGAATAATGGCTTTTCTTTCGCTTGCACCAATACTATCCTTGTTCCTGCAACAATTAAAATATGACCAGTCTGACATCGTTTAGTTTCGCGTTCCCCACCAGCATATCACGCTTTACTGGGTCAAAATAGATATAAATATCTGCAAAAAGTACGAAACAGCGCACACGCATAACTTCTCCAAACAAGTTGGACACTTCCATTCAAGAATCAAAATTGTCATCAATCGCAATCTATGCAAAGAAAAGCTCACACACGCGATGCTGAGGACCATTTCAACCTCGAGAAACTTTGGATGGCCATTTCTCAAACATGTCAACCGAACGTTCTTTTCTTTCTTCAACTTCAAAAACTTTCACCGCGCGGGTGCTATCATCAAGCCTCGCTTTGAATTTAGCAGTTTCAAAATGTCAGTGACAAATGCAAGAAAGAACCCAAATATGAAGCTGAACCTCAAACTCAACAAAAGTTAATGAACAAACAACTTCCACACTGTAAGTAGCTTCAGAAGATTCAAGAACAATTGCCTGTGATCTCGCTTCTCTTTGGTTCACATTTTGGCAAGCTTTTTCAGGCCTTTTAGGCCAGAGATTTATACTCGTCAAAGAAAACAGCAGATTTCAACAGAAAGGCAGAACAGTTTATGCAAAGCAACCGAACGGGGACATTTCTTCTGCAGTCCATTTTCAATTTCCCCTGCATTTTTATTTCCCGTCAACCAAAGCATTTTAAAATGAAACGCGAAGCAAGCAAAGGAAAAGAATTTTTTTCTTTCAGTGTGAATGTTTCCGACTCCATTCCATACGTTGGCGACAGGAGTCGCCTTTCGCAGTTCAAAAGATATTCACTGTAAATTCCATTTCATTCAGCACCAAACACAGCAATACTTCTACAAAACACAACCCGCAGCCCACGCTTTTGATTGCCAAGTACAGTTTTGAGTTTGTCTATCAGTGGCGTTGTCTTTTTGTTATCACATTCAGTTTAATGCTTTTCAGTTTGACGAATTGAACAACGTTCCCTGTTGGAACACAAGTGTGGGTAGACCCCTGAATGCATGGTCACATCAGAAATATGTGTGAAATATCACAATCGAGTCTCTTGAAGCACAACCAAATCGCCTTCACATGGATGGCACTTGAGAAATGTTTTGCACTGAAATGTCTGCAGAACATGCCGTGACCCGCGACGGCAGACATTCCGACGGACTGAAGGCCTGACTCTGGGAATCACCACTGAATTGCACATTCTCCTTGTCATCTTCCCTTCTACACAAAATGTTCCCAACGTATTTGGAGTTGTCACCCCGCAGTTTCAGTGTTCTCAATTGGTGAACCCCATCAGACCAGAGATGTGTCCCATCGCCATCGCGTTTCCCTCGCTTCCTCTGAATTCTGTTCGGGTGGTCCCTCTGTGACTGCGCAAGCGCGCTTGAGCTGAATGGAGCGAGCGACAACCTGATGTTTTCTGTCTTCATTGTAACCGTCTGAACCCCAACAAATCCTGCTGTCATTCGTACTCCAGGATCTGCTTGTGGTAGAACAGGAGGTACCTGCAAAAAAACAATAAGGCTGCATATTGAACACATGTTCACGTTCCCCAGTGGTCGTGTTGGCGTGTGGGGGGCAACGGGGAGAGTGATGACCACAGACCAGGGTGCCTGGCAGTTTCGTTCACACGGCTCACTGCGGTCATCATTTCCCTTTCCCGATACCTCATCATATCAAACTGTGGTCAAGGCATATGGTCACATACAGGCCGGCCCCACTGGGACTCGCTCACTGGCAGGCAAAATACAGAAATCCGTTCTGTGTTTGCCAATGGAAGAGGGTGAACCCTTCAATAAATCGAAGACACTCGGAACGACTTCCAAGTATCCAGAACAGTCAAAATCGTGAGAAAGCAACGTCGCACCAGCACCAGTTTCTGGACACAGACGGTTGTTTCCTCCGAGTGGGGAAAACATTACGGCAGCAGCCGTAGAACTGAAATAAAACACGCGAAGCAAATGAGAGTTCAATTACCCCTCGCTCCTGAGAACGTCTTCAAGTGTGACTTTGTTGATGACGTGGTCCTCACATTTGAACCAGTGCGACTTGTGTTGGCGGATAAAGCACGTGTAGTGACCAGAGTCGGCAGAGCCACGGTGATTCACCACAGCGTACAGCGAATACCTGCAACACGAACAAGTGTGAAGCACAACACCTCCTGTACTGCTCCGCAAAGAATCGTTGCTCAAAATTGTTCGTGCCATGTCGTGGAGATATGGTCCTCAACTACGAATGCGAAAACAAAGTTAAGTGAACATGTGTGTCACACACAAAAGGAGAGAAGCCGTCTCCATTTGAGGATGAAATGAGACTCCAAAGCAAGGGGCGACGCCTTGGCCGAGGTGCCACATCTGCACCGAGAACTTGCTCACGCCACAAAGTGCATTTCCGTGAATCGCAAGCACACAATTGTCTGAAGTTCACCAGTGATAACTTCGTTTGCTTTTTCAACAAGTAAGATCATTGATGTTGGCTGAACGACTCAAGTCTGCTGCTTCATCTGCCTCTGGTTTTCGACATGCAAAACGCAAGGACGGTTGGACGCACTTGTTTTCGGACGAGAGCGACGTAGCCGCTTCCTGCACCACCTGCTGCGTGAAGCCGTTGTTGTGGTTTCGCGATGACGACATGAACGGGGTCATGTCGAGTTCTTCCGGAAACGACACGTACTTGGAGATCTTTTTGTGGTACCCAGTCGAGTGCTCAAAACGCTGAAAGAAAGTAGCAGTGAGCTGGACCACTCGGCCACACATGTACAAAAACAAAAGGGTGGCAGGTGCGACCGGATGGAGGACAGGTCCACAATTCTGCAGCTTTCTCCTGAAGCTAAATGCACTCGTGCGTTCACCTTGAGATGGAAACAGGCGACCAGCGGCAGAGTTTGCATCGTCAGCTGTTTGGTGGACTCCTGGTAGCTCTGGCACGCGCTGCACTTGATCTTGGCGGAACTCCCAAGATGTTCCGGCTGCGTGAATCTGAGCAAATTGACGTGCAGATCAAATTTTTTTATTCAAATCTCCTTTTTTTCAAATGAAACGGACGCAGAACTGTTGCACAAACTTGAAAAGAACTTGAAAACTCATTGTGTTCAGCCTCACGAGAAAAGAGTTGCCGGGGCAGTTGCACGTCTTTGCTTTTGATTTACGCTTTCAGAGAAAAAATTCCGACCTTTTCAGGCAGCTGTTGAGTGAGGTAGGATTCGTCATCTCATCTGAACCGTTGTCGAATTCTGCAACACCAGAACACAATGGTCAGCACAGAACAACTTGTGCACGGCAACGTTCAATGACCGCAAACTCCAAGGAAAGTCAACTTTGAAATTGGTTTCTACGAAATTCATCGTGACACCAACCTACAAATCTTCGAAGCAATGTGTGTGGGGTTGTGAGAACACGTGCAGTGGGAGAGCACTAATTTATATGTCAGCAGTGAAATTGTGGAGGCGCGAACACAAAACAAGGGCATTCAGGGTCGCGCATGTCATCCGTGAAGTACGATCGGAAAGAGACTGCCCACACAGTGTTGCTGATACTCGCACACTGCGTGGATCTCTCCCCAAGGAGCAGCCGTCTGACAATTTGTTGAGGCTGACTCGTTTACACAAAGCACAAGCACAGTAAATGTAGCCACTCCACACCAACATGAGAAACACAACAAATCGCTGAAGTTAGCACGACGTCGTTCCTCTCACTGCATTAAAGTGCAACGTCACTGAAACAAGCGAATCACACACGTCTCAGAATTACATTCTAGTTGCACCCATTTCTTACCAAGTGAACAGCCCACAAACTTTTTTCCTGCAAAAAAGCAATCGGTTGTTCAGACAACTGAGAAGAAACCAAAGCTGTGCACAGCGGCACAAGACATAGGCAGACGCTCTTCACCGAAACGAATGGCACTGACCAATGACATCGAAACAAGCAACCAAAGTTGAAATCTTACAAGAAACATTTGAATGCAAACGTACTTGGATCTTCAAATGCTTGTATGTCAAAACGAAGTTTGCATTTTGCAAATTGACAAAACCATCCATGCAAACAATCAAGAAAGCATGCAAAACTGGAACTTATTGTCGGCCAACATTGCGTCTTCGTCATTTGTCCAGTTAGAGCACTAAAAATTGAATCAGACTAACCGTCTGGCGGTCCGAGATCAAGCGAGATGTCCCAGATCGGGTCAATCGTTGTTGAGACGCGTCTGCAAAATAAAATTGCACAAGTCTTCAGTCCTGAATTTTCCTTCACTTTGCGGAATGAATGTTTTCAACAGGTGCAGCTCGTAAGTGGAGCATCTTGTCAAACATGTCCCTTCAAACAAAACGATAAACGAAATCGTGGCTTTCTCCCACAGTTTGGTGTTGTTTCTGAGGTTTCCTCTGGAAACGTTGTTCCACAGGAAAAACACCGTCCCCCCACTCACTTGCACTGTTGGCAGGTGACGTCTGACTGCAGGCCCCCTGTGAAAATGCGGTCGATGATGCAGTTGCAGTGGTGCGGGTTCTCGGTGGATACCCCGTTCGTTCCTGCAACACAAATGTGCGAGCTGCGAAACGCCATCCCGACAACCAGCAAATTCCTCATCGTGAGGCATCGACAGCGGAAAGAACATGAGCAACGGTTGACTTGTTTTCGTGCGTAGCTTTGCTTCTGGTGAAAACATATTTGTGGAACGCGTATCAACCAACGGGAACTCGGGAAAATCCGCTCGTACCTCAGGGGAAGAATTTCTTCGAAGTTCCCACCGTGCTTGGGCACACACGACCACGTTCCCAGAAGAGCATTTAACTTTATTTCATTTTGCAAGAAACAATCACGGGAAGAGTTTCACGCAACGCATCGCGCGCACCTTTGCAGTGCCTGTGGAGCACGTCGAGCGCCGCGATGAGGAATTCGTGCGCGTCCTGCTGCTCGTAGCCCGCGAGATGGCGCGCGTGCGTCCACACCAGGTGCAACAGTTTGTATGGCGTGTGCGGGCTCTTACTCCCCGAGTAAAACTGCGCGAGAGAAGAAGACACTCAACGCTGCAAGTCCCCCTTCCGGACAAGCAAGAGAGCGAAGATGTTTGCTTTGGACGGAAACTTGTTAACACACGGAAAAGAAGTCCTATTTCCACACAAGTTGTTTGCTTCGGTCTCGTTCTGGAGACAAACTCGTCCGGAGTGGGCGTGGCCTCGTGAGCTTCAGACCCAAGGAACATTCGTTGCACCCAAATCCCTCATTCCCTTGCTTCTCAACGTGCACTTGTTGGACGTGACACGTGAAAAAGTGCGACTCGTACTCGCAGAACTGGACATGGGCGTGACATAATCGTCCATTTGCTTCGGTGTATTTTTCCTCAACGTGTTCAGTGGGGGAAGGAGTGAGACAGAAAGATATTTTCAAGCAAATTGCCAATATCTGAAATATCAGGGTGACACACATGAGGCTCCCTCGATCTCCAACAGCAAGAAGGCTACGCCCAGCATCAAATTCTGAGCTGACGATTGGACTGAGTGACTCGCCCCCATTGCCCCACAAGACAGACATACCGACACCACGCCCGCGGTGCTGACAAAAAGAGCCACTGTGTTGCCTTCATTTTCGTGTCGTGGCAAACTGGTATTCAGTACTTGCCATCACACGGTCAAAAACACCGTGCCAACCTTTCTATAGAACTTGGAAACAACATAAGCAGTGACAGCGCAATTTTCAGACCAATGACTCCAAGACAGACCGTCTGCAGTCACAAGATGTCATGTGTTGTCACCCAATGACGGAACCAAGTTCATCAAACAGAATCGAATGTGACGGTTCTTGGTGAACAAGCAGACAAACAATTCCCAAACACACACCGCAACGCATCGAGAACACCGAGATTCCCCTCACCTCCTGGAAGAGTCGGGCCATTTCACAGACGAGGCACTGCTGGGACTGTTTGAGCATCTGGCAGTTGTGTTTGTCCGAGAGGAAGAAGTCGCGCAGCAGCGGCGTGTGCGTCAGCGCTTGCACGATGCAATTCATGAAGCACGTGTTGCCCAGGTTGATGAGACCTCGTAAGCCTGAAACAAGTCAAATCAAACTTGTTCACCCTGCACAGGGCACCAGCATCAACCAGACGCTCGTGTGGCTCCACCATGTTCTGTTCTGCGTTTGCGAACCAGGTTCTTCTGTTAGTTACCAATGGTGGTATTTCCGGTGACTTTGCGGCGCTTTGGGTTCTTTCTCAGCAGCTCCAGCTCAATCGCGGACGGCTCCCACGGGATGAAGTTACTCCGTATTCCTGAAGACAAACAAACTGTGCCATACAAACGGGTTTCACATCCAGTTGTTCAACACGTCAGGGCACCACACACAAATATCTCGTGTTCTACCGGTGGTTGAATCCAAGAGCCAAGCTCTGTGACACTGCAGTTGGATTGTGGTAACAGAACTTGACAACATACCGAGGGACTGCGCGGCGGTCAAGGTCTGCTCACTCGTTGCTTTCTCGACGTCTTCGTCGTAAACGTAGTCGCGACACATGAAGCAGTACACCGCTCCGTACGACAGGTCCATCGCTGCGTGACATGGGACATAGATTGGAAGAGTGTTCCACTGTGTAACAATGGGTGCAAACTTGCAAGGCCCCTCACCCTCACTGCCCTGCATCTGATGTTCTGGCACGAGAAATGAGGCGAATACCCGCACAATTCTGCCAACAAGAATGGAACAGAGAACGATGAAAACGAAGCACGAAGACGCTTCAGTGTCGACAAAGAATGAGACACACGTACCCAGGCAGTGTTTGCGACTTTTGGCATGTTCGTGGATGTGGTTGGGCTCGAAGCAGCCGAAGAAGACACAGTGGAGGCAAGAGTGAAGGCGAGGTCCGTATCGCCGGCACACATGGCACAAGCAAGACTGAGCCTGCAACAAAGACACATGTGTGTGTTGTTTTTTTTTCTGGGAAGGAGACAATGAATTACGCTCGTACAATCTACGAGGTAATATCCAACCACGATGAGACTTATCATGTTCGTCTGTGACCGTCCGGTCACTGTCGCAGAACATGCGGATTCTCATCGCGGTTGGATATTACCTCGTAGGACGATCAGTGTCGAACGAGACATCGACGCCATGTTTTCTGACAGACAGTGTACGAGGATGTTTCAACTTCTGGCGAATGAATTGCATGTTGAGCGGTCATGTTCATACTCTTGGACACATTGAGTTAACACAGTTCTGTCAGTACACAGGAGACAAATTGATCATGATTTTGCACGCAATTCATTCGCCAGAAGTTGAAACATCCTCGTA
>JAAUXT010100864.1_pt1 | contig 19154 bp, 25 predicted proteins | sample 7278171 | NCBI WGS metagenome assembly JAAUXT01 (sample SAMN14350112, study PRJNA611818) | marine sediment metagenome | isolation source: surface marine sediment (1.8m) | place: French Polynesia: Moorea | collected 2018-08 | reverse complement strand
TCCTTTTGATGGTAGTTTGGCAAAGTCATTGCAACTAACTTGGTGATGTTTGTTTGTGGATCGATCATGATTCATTTTTTCAGAATCACAAAAGCAATTTTGACATTTTTATTTCTTGACAAATTTCAACTTTGGTTCCGATTCTTCTTGGAGGGTACGAAAAATGCCATCTTTGAGAGATGGTATCAGAGCTATGAATGAGTGATGGATTAGCGGTTGCACCTGGTAAAAAATAAAGAGAGGTTCGTGCATAAGTTCGAATCACCGCAACGTCCAAATTTTTGGACGTTATTTTTGTCGACAAGACAGGTTTGGGTATCACATGAAAATACAGGCACAACAACATCCGTGGTGTTCTCAAGACGCGTCTGAACTGTGTTCTTGTTTCAAAAGCTTGATCACCACTGAGGAACAGTTTTTCATTCTCGTCGAGATCTGACCAGTTGACCGCAGATCGCCATCTCTTTTCAGATTCTGACGAGTTTGATGATCCAGATCCCACGTACGCGCAGGTTCGGAAACCGAAAATTACTGTGGTAAGCAGAAGAATTCAGTCGCTGTCATTCAGACGTCGGCAACCGAAGCGTACGTCGACACTGACAAGTGTTCCTGTTCTGATGTCTCCAATCATTCATGGACCAAAAATAGAATTTATATCTCTGTTTGCCAGTCGACGCCACCAGCGGACGACGTTGAGGACAGTGACGTGGCAGCACCGGAGCGTCCGCAGGACGGACGGTCCAGCGCCTTGCGCAGGTGACGGGCGGCTCATCTCAATCACTGAAACCATGGCCGAGTGAGAGTCGGCCCTGCGGTCATGCCAACTGGTCAACCCACGATACGGAAAATACACGGTCCAAGGGTCGAACTTTACAACGCCAGCGAACACCAATCTGATGCGAAAAAACTTCATCTTGGCGTCAGTTTACGTCATCGGTTACGTCCTCGTGACCACAGGTTTGAGGATGAGGATGCGGCTGCGCTGCGGAGGAGCGACTCTCCGAGCGCGCGGCCGGGGTCACGCCGCCGCCGCAGTGCGTCTCCGCTGCAGCGCTCTACGTCCGGCTCCGGGAGAACGACGCCCAGTCTTCGTGATGTTGTGAGTAGTGCTGTTACCGACCGTTTTCGACAAGTTCTCAGCCTTGTGTGTTGTTTCTTGGGCGCTGCGGTTGTGATGTGGTTGTGTGGGGAGGGGCGGGGACAGGTGCTTTCTCCAACTGATGTTTCGTGTGTCACATTTTTCAAGTCCACCGCATTTTGGCGAGCTACGGGCTTGGTGCAGTTGCGATGGTGTTGTTTTGTGTTTGTGTATGTGTGTGGACCATTGGTTTACTACGGGTGAGGGGTAAACCAAGGGTAAAATGTCTGCTGCTGTTTACGAAGCCAACAGTTGCTTTCCATTGGGTAAACTGGTAGTTTTGCAACCAGCAGCGGGGCAGGGGGGAACCAATTTGACGAAAAGTCACTTGCTCTCGCACCCCGCTGTTTGCAAAACTAATGGTTCCTGGCAGGCAGGCAGGCAGGCAGCCGTGGCCTGTTTGCTGGAACAATGCGCATTGTGAGCCAGGGGCTCGTTGATCTCAAATTTCTTGTTCCAAAACTGTGATGAGTGAACGACTACTGGTTGCAGGCTGAAGACGTGGCGCGCGACCGAGCGTCGGGCGGTGTGAGCGTGAGGAGCCCGGGCGGGAGCAGGCGGTTGCAGGTCACGGACGGTGAGTCAGACCAGCCGCGCTGTACTCAGTGGGCTTGGGAACAGAAGTTGTAGACTTGTGGTACACTTGGGGAGCGATGTTGTTACGAGCCTCGTTGGAAGTTTTGCTGCACTGTCTCTGGTGTCCTTCATGTGTTGCACACATTGAGCACTATGAACATTTTCCGTGAGGTTCTCTTCTGCGCACACAAGAAGAGATGTTTCTTGACTTGAAACTCAGAAGTGTGACCTTACATGAAATGTTAGCAAAATGAATGTCTTGTGCACATTGTGTTTTTACTTACGCGGTGAAGTTTCACGGCACTTGTGAGTTTGGGTGAAGTTTGCACATTTTGTTTCACTGTTTTCCCGTGTGTTTTTTCCTTCTGATGCACTGAGCTCTCTCTTTGTGCACATGCGCTCTTCGTAGCCTCTCCTTCGGAGGAACATGCGGTTGTGAGACCGCTTGTATCAGCAGTGGAGGAAGAATTCCAGATGCAGAACGAAGTTTTCCAGCCACAGTCACCTGGAGATTCGAACGGAGACACAAGAAACCCGAAGCCAAAGGCTCGCCGGAGATCAGCCAAGATCAGGCAAGAGAAACCCGTAGAGAAAATCTGGTCCAGTCCAGTCCTGCGAGACGCACCAGAAAACGACGGAGGGGAGTTTGGTGTCGATGACACAGCAGCGACGGACAAGCCGGTTGCGAGTCGCAGAAGACTGAAGAAGCGCGTCAGTTGGCCCGAGGTGGATGAAGTGATAGTTGAGAGACGGTCCGGACAGCAGTTCGTGGCCAGACCCGAGTCACCTGACCCAGAACCCGGTAAAGAATGCACTCAGACCAGTTCTTCAAGATCGTTTTCTGTTGATGTTGAAGTTTTTCTTGAGTTATTCCACTTCAATTGTGGTGTGGCGCTCGTTTTGTCGCTTTCGTTCGGTCAGAGGCACTCAGATTGTTTCAAAGAAGGCAATTGTTGCTGTTCGAATGCTTCGATCGTGCTGTCATGATGAAAACATTGTTACCCACGTGAACATCCTCGTATGAAATTTGATTCAAAGAGAAAACCAACAACACAATTTTTCTTTTTGGTTGAAGATTGAAAACCTTGTTTCTGGACTGACGAGGCATTTCTCGTTCTGTGCGTGCTTTTCAGCATCGGTTCACACCCAGTCGCCGAAATTGGCTGCGCTGGAGGAGAAGAACGAAGAGTTGCTCCGTCAACAACAGGCACTTCAGGTGAGGCAGTGCACACAGTTTGTTTACACGCAATCGAAGTGATCCCCAGAGACTGGGATAGGAGCTGAAACACAGGTCACCAAACGAATCCGATCCGATGCTGGAACTTGGTCGCAGTTGAAAGTGTTGAACGTTGTGTTGCCGCACACAGGCTCAGTTGGAGGAGCAGAGGCAGCAGCAGGAGCAGCTCATGTCGCGCCTCACGGAGAAAGGACTGCTCGCCTCGCAGCGCCTAGACGACACGTCGCCCGAGGAGATGGGAACCCTGCTACAAGAGACGCAAAGTGCGAAGTTATCCAGTTTGTGTGGTCGTGAGCTGTGAGCGACCTGCTTATGCGTACGATGGGTGAAGCGGAATGACAGCTGTTAAACATGTCGGGTGTCACCCCAACTTCCCTTTTGTGGCAAAGGCTTCCCGAAATAATCCGCGGGCTTCCATCGAAGTAATGGAGAAAACTGTCAGGTTTCTTCCGAGAACGTTCTTGTTAGCTAGAAATTTTTGCGGATTCCAGGTGTCACGGAGGGAACGCTTCAGCGGCAGAACGACCTGATCAAGTCGATGGAGAGTCGGAGCTGCGTCCTGGAGCAGGAGAAGAAGGAGCTGCAGGAGCTGAACGAGCAGCTGCAGGCGGAAATCAACTCGCTCAAGCGCATGGCTTCCTTCAAGGACACCGGTGAGCAGAGCGCTCCATGGCAACTTGCGTGCAGCGCAGATATGAATTGAAATAGTTGTGCAGAAATGCGGCTCGGCGAAGAGGTCAGTCAGAGTTGTCGCGCGATTCATTCGCTGCTCTCTTTTATTCGTTTTGACTGGTACGTGTTTCTCTTTCTGTGCTGCGAAGGATCGCTGAGAGTCAGTTTCGATGGTACGTCAGGAACTTGTGCTTTCTGGTGGGGCCATCACTCCCAAGACATTCTCGCAGCAACATAACGCCAGCAATCTCGAATTGTTCAGTGCTTCACGTTTTCAAAACAACAGCAAAAACGAAAAAAGAACCTCGTATTGTGAATGAGCAAGAACAGCTTGGCCCGTCGGAGTGAAGTAATGCACTGCTAATTTCTCCGTGCTGTTCTCGAATGTGTCGCTTCCTCGCGTCCGTGCTTCTGTTGCCAGACGATGCCGGAGGAACGCAGATCATGGTGCTGAAGAAACAGCTGCAGGACTTCAAAGAAGAACGAGAAACGCTCAAGTCGACGGTGCAGCGACTGACAGGAGAGTTGAGTCGCTACCAGTCCAAGTACAGAATACCGTCTGCTGTGAGTACTGTAGTTCCACTCGTATCCAAAATGTTTCGTCTTCAGGTTTGTTGAACTTTTGTTCTGCGAAAACGACATCGTAAGTGTGTTGTGGTTTTCAGAAGGACGATACTGGCCTGCCGATGAAAGGACCTGTTCCGTCATGGCTTGTAAGTGCAGTGTTGTGCATCGTTGCGCCCAATTTGCCACCAAAGTTTTGCTGAATTGTCACAATTGAAATTTCATTGAGCCTCATTGAACAGTGAACTTTGAACATGATCTCATGTTTGAGTGGTTCTTGTGGGTTCGTTTCAGATAAACACAAAGTATTTAGCCCCACTGTTCCTGGAATACGATGACCGATTGCGTGAAAAGGAAAACATCATCAGGCACTGTGAAGTGGGTACCGTCTTGAATATCTGTACTTGGAACTTGTCCATTTGGACCCTAACTCCATTGCTAACTGTCGTGCGTTTCTGTTATCTTGAAACAAGAAGCAGTGCTCAAGGCAACTGCAGTGTGAAGTCCCTTGGCAGTAGTGTTGTTGATTCTTCCTTATCCTCCTTGTCTTCCACAAGTCATGCAGGGCAGGGGGGGTTTGGGGTAGGTGGGGTTTGGGGCAGGGGTCCAGGGTGGGGGAGGGGGGTCTGGGGGGAAGCGGGCATCCACCTTGCCATATACTGCACTACCACATGGTGCTTCGCCCTAAAGGGACTTCGCACAATCAACAGCTCAGAATCGAGAACTCGGCTGTGTATGTTTCCACGCGTTGGTTCGTTTTCAGTCCGAATTGGAAGGGTTTGGTGAGAGAGTTGACGAGATTATACGTGAGAACCAGAGACTACACTTGAGACTGGAGCAGACGGACGTTTCGGGACCTGTCGGGATGACTGAATGGTGAGAATGGTTTCTTTTCCACGACGCATTCAAAAGAATAAAACCAAAGCCGAGGACGAACTCGTGTGACGAACTCGTGTGACGCTTGAGCAACCTGGAGCAGGAGCAAAGTCGGCTTCAGAAGAAAGAAAAAACGTTCGCATTGTTCAGGCAGTATTTGTTGGTCAGGCGGCAGCTGCAGGAGCAGTGTAAGTTGGTGCTGGAGGAGAACCAGCTGCTGATGGAGCAGCTCGACGTGCAGCAGAGCAAGGCGCGCGACATGCACCGCGCCCACGTGCAGGAAGGTGAGCTTCCACAACTGCGCAGAGCTGCAACCACGTCTATCCTCGAAGATTCTTCGGATTTTGGCAAAAACAAAAACACGCGGTGTTTCATTGCTGCGGTCTCTGACGTCTCGCAGTTACGAAGCTGTCGAAGAAAGTGGTGCAGCTGGAGGCGGAGCTGACGGAAGCGACGCAAGCAGAGGAAGAGGCTCGGCACCAACTGATGAACATGAAGCAGAGGCACGACAACATCCTCATCGAAAACTCGAGCAAAGTGGCGTTCGAGGAGCACGTCTCCAGCGTGTCCGAATTGAAGAAGTATGTGCAGCCGTGTTCTTGAAACAGCAGACGCTTTAGTGCTTGGCAAGGTCTCAGTTATGGGAGGGGTGTGTCTTTGTAGCAAAATCCTGAAACCTGAGGCTCATCATCGTCTGAATTTCTGCTCATTGTGTTATTTCTTTGCTGCAGGAGTCGCGAAGAAGATAAACTGCGATTGAATCAAGAGATTGCAAATCTCAAGACCAAGGTTGAGGCAAGTGGATTTCTTCTACGTTTACATTCTTCCACACCTTTGAAAAAGACCAATTTTGCCATTCTTGTTTTTGTCAACTTTGTAGATTGTTCAAGGAGAAAAGAAAGGTTTGGCTCTGGAAGTTGAAGATCTGAAGGCAGAAATTAAACAAATGGAGGCTGACTTCAAAGCGATGCAGAAGTCGCATCGGTGAGTTCTACTGTCCGCTTAGAGCTCACAACAGGGTGTCGTTGTCCTGTTTGGCAATTCTTGTGAAAAAAGAATGCCAAGTTAACAGAAATAGGTTTTTGTTCTGTCAATTCGATTTGAATTCCGTTTGCAGAAAATCGCAACAGAAGATCGGGCTGTTACGACGCGCTTTGGAAGAAACTGAAGTGAATCAGCAATCTGCCAACACGTACCTCTCCAGCGTAGTGAGAGTCGCTGAGAAAATGGCAACAGAGAGAGACTCGTTCGCGCAAGCGGTGAGAATATCTGAAGAAAAATGCTGAAAGCTGCATCCTTCCGTCTGGACCAATGTGAAACTGGTTTCATTTGCAAATTGCAATCTTGTTTTCTTTCAGGCTCAGGATACGGAACGAGAGAAAAGACGAGCGATGAGCAAAGCCGCGGAAAGAGACATCACGGTCGGGAAAATGGAGGAGAAGCTCCGCGTAAATTCTCACTTCCAGGCTTATTGGCAGCGTTGTATTGTCTGCACATCATCTCAGTCTCTCGAACTATTCAGCTGTCGCCCCTCACATCTATACAGATTTCTTCTCTTCTGTGATTTTTGTATGAAAAACGAACTCGCGTCTGTTTACAGATGGCGAAATTGAAGGCCAGCGAGAAGGTTCAGAAAGCTGTTGAAAGGTATGAACAAGCCATTCCAGACAGGTTGAAAAAGTACAAACAAAAATAAATAAATCTAACGTGCTGGGTGAATTCGAACATTTGCAACTGGTCGGTTGTCACGGGTAGACATCATCCAGGACACCTGGAAGTTCAGCTCTTCTCTCAGAACAGGCATCGGGCACCGAAATCTGAACAGCGAAAGCCTCAAATTTTCGGCTCAGCCGTTGTTACCGTTGTGGAACTGTTGGTGATGGAAAGTGTGCCGCTGCAGGTTGAAGCAGCAGGACGACGACTTCACGGGGCTGCGCGAGGAGTACGAGCGCGAGATCAAACACCTGCGCCTCCTGCTGCGCGAGCGCGACGACGAGCTCAACGTGTTCGCCGGCGACAAGAAGTGAGTTCTGCGAGCTCAAGCGCGCGCGCGCCACACCGAACAACAACGCGCACTCTCGCACGTACGCGCAAGCACCCTGCTTCTGCAGTGCGCAGCAATGTGGAGTGAACTTGGGCAGTCCACGGTTTGAAGTCAAAATGTTGAAAGCGCAAGTCTTCCAACGGTGGTGATTTACGGGTATATCCTTCTGAGTTCCGGAGATAAGTTTCTGCAAAAGCTCATGTTTTTGTGTGGTCGTCTTCCATTGCTCGCCAAAGGCTAATCACGAAAAGACGGCACACTCCGGAGTACCGGGATTGTTGGTGCCGAGCTGAGCGTCTCATCTCGCAACTTTCCTATTAAGAGTGCCCACACGAGGTATTCGCTCCCCTGAGATCTTCGATCGCTACGTAGCGGCTTGATGTGGCGTTCACATTGAGGTGTCTGGTTTTATTTTTTGCATTCTGAAAACATGCATGCAACTCTGACATCAATCACTTTTGGACCTGAACATTTTGTTTGCCCTTTTCATATCTGTGGCGTAAATTTCGATGCAGGGTTTGTCAATCAAAGTTACATTGCTCTTTCTGCACGCGGCATGTGATGCAAGCACTCACCTCGACCAGTTGCACTCAGTAGCTGCGTGCGTGAGGCATCATGTTTCTGCTATTGAAACATTTATGAAAGCGTTTGTCACTGCCAGTCTTCGTGCCACTCTTATCTGCTTTGGAGACTTCGTTCACATATGAAGAACCGTCGAACAGAAATTACTCTGTCGCTCTTGTGCATCGTCAGGACATCTCGAAATGTTGAAGCGTGGCCCACACCACAGCACGTGTTTTCGTGCAGAACCTTCTGTCAATGTGGTGTTACGTTGAAGAGCATACGGATAGACAGACAACAATTGCAATTGTAATTTTGTTGCAGGCGGGTTGAGGACGACTTGGAGACGATGTGGCAGGCGGTGACGGCCGACAACCGGCGCATGCGCGAAACGATGCGGCGCAGCCTGCAGCAGCTGAAGCAGCACGAGTCACTGAGCGCGCGCATCGAGCAGGAGGAGGACGTGGAGCGGGCCGACGACCAGGACATCGCCGAGTGACTCCGTCAGTCCCGTCTGAAGCAGCTCGCAACTTTCGAAATTGGGGCGACTTCAACGTCATTCTAAAATCAGTGAACGTCCGGAGGGAACCAGAGGTGCCATTTTCATTGGATTCCGTCCAGTTGTTCCTTTCGATTCCGTGGATTCGCGTTTTGCGTGCCTTCGACAACAGCGTCTTTCACGAATTGGTCGCCGCAGACAGCGTCGTGATATTGTGAGTTGACGATATAAAAGCCAAACTGTCTGGAGGATTCAGTGATGGTTGTTGAACTGATGGAAAAACAAAAGAGTAAGTTTTTGAAGAAAGCAACACCACCCTGGGAATTTTCTCACCTTCGTCGAATCAAGGTACCGTTTTCGGTTTTCTTCATTCTTGACATGCGAGAGGACTTCCAAATTGACCATCTTTGTATTCAAGAAACGTATTCGGTGAGAGGTTTGCTCCAGTACCATGACTATGACGTGCTTATGAATGGTTCTCACCCAAACCTGTAATGCTATTCTTGGTGCTAACTCAAACAGCACGGAATTGACCATTTTTGAGACCCGTGTTTCTGCAGGACATTTTCCCTTCCTGAGATTTTTTAAGCGCACCTGAAGTGCAGTCGATCCTCCGAGTCCTTGTACAGTCTTTGCTGTTGTTCAAGAATCTGAACGCTTTTTATTCATGTCCGTCCACGAAAAGTACCGCATCTCACATTTTACGAAATCTCACCAGGGCAAGCGAACTGTATTGGGACAACAGACCAAGAAAAAAAACGTGAACGTGAAATCGCCAAGTGTAGGTGTATTTTGTTGTACGTTTTGGGAAATAATGCTCGTCCTGGTGGTGCAGTGCAATCTGTGATGAGTCATGCCCACGGAGAACTGATCTTTTTCTGTGCACGGGGCAGTTGCTGACACAAACACATCGACGAATGATTAGTTTGCGCACCAAGTGGAGATTGTTCAACAAACCCACAAAACAGATGTATTTTTCGGTGGTTGTGTTTTGGCCTGAAAAAGGAGACAATACGAGGATGTTTCAACTTCTGGCGAATGAATTGCATGTTGAGCGGTCATGTTCATACTCTTGGACACATAGAGTTAACACAGTTCTGTCAGTACACAGGAGGCAAATTGATCATGATTCTACATGCAATTCATTCGCCAGAAGTTGAAACATCCTCGTACCACAAACACTGTTGTTTCTCAGCAATTAAGTCTCTGACTAGTCAGAAGAGAACAAACTTCTCTGGTGCTCTTGCGATGTTGCCAGCGGTCGCCTTTGCATCAAGCGAGACGCGTGCACACGAGCGCGTGAAGAAAAAGTTGTTTCACCAAAATCATCACATTGTAAGACTCAGATGTTTGCTTGCTTGAAGGCCATGGGCGGTAAAATTGTTTTGCAGTTCTCAGTGAACAGCTCGACTGCAATGACATCAATTTTTCAGTGAACGAAGCAAAAGGTGTTGCTCCGAGTTGCAACAGTGCGGCAAAAGGAACAATGCGGTTTCTTGGTGTTTGAAGCTGTCAAACTTCATTGCTTTGGGTACTCGTGAAGACAGTTTTGGGGTTTTGCAAACTTCTGCGGATCTGGTCAGTTGAAGCACATTCTGCGAATTCTGTCATCGCATTTCTTTCCTGCACGCTTGATCAGCATGCTTGCAACTTTCTCATGCAGAACGACAAAGTTTGATTTGGGCTTTTGTGCTTGAAACGTATGTGACTGTGATACACAAAGGTGATATTTTGTTCTTCAGTGATCCGTGCTATGTTTGCCATGGAGGAATTGTATTTACGTACGATCGTATCGAGTCGTCTCAACAACACGAAATGTATACACAATTTCTTTTTTTCACTTGAACCATGCAACAAGAATACATTTAAGCAGCCAGAAAGAATTTGAGGTCCTAGAAAAATTGAAATAAATTTGTTCACGGCCACGAACAAATGGAAGTGCAAAAGTTGTTTTCACCTCAACAAATTGCTGGACACCAGCAAGCGGTACTAATTGTGCACATGCATGTCTGGCTCCTGAAAGTTTCTGTTCTGAAACTTCCGAAGCTCAAACTTCCTTTTTGCAGTGCGCACGTGCTTGCATATTTTACGTTCGTGCTTGTCACGGTCAGTATAATACACATGTACAGTCGCGGTTGTGTAACATAGCGGGTTTCATCGTGCGTATCGGGCAACAAAAACTCGGTGCTCTGATATTTGACCGAGACGCATGAAGTTCACAGCCGAGAAAAGTGACACAAACCGGTAGATTTATATGTGCATGAGCCAGAGCACTATACGAGCAAGTCTGTTTATACCCTGAGCGTTGTGTCGGACATGCAGAAGAACAACAACAGTTGTGCTGTTGACTGACACACATATACAAATTTGCTGACACACCACCATGTTCGTGATCGCACAAATTTCGCCAATGCATTGAACAAGAGCTTCAGAGTAAGTATTCCAACAGAGTGATTCGAACAGGTTTTGTTTCCTGCTGGTTCTGTGCATTCAGGATTCCTGCAAAAAAAGGAAGTGTTCCAAGTACACGTACAATGCACGCGTTCAAGAGATCTGCGTACTCTTCCTTCATGAAGTGTCACAGGTTCACGAGACAAATTCCTTACGCAGCGTGCATTTTATGCCCTTTCCAGAGGATAGGCAACACCAATCGACATGTACATCATAAACCGGGTGCACAGCGCGACTGCGGAAGGGGCGGACGAGGGGGCGGTGTTCGGGGAGAGTTTCTGCGGTTCGCTCGGGTTCGGACCGTTTCAGAAGGGCGGGCTGCTCACCCCGTGCTTCAACGACATGGTGCTCATCACCGCCGCTCACGCCTGGATCATCCTGGGTGAGAACACGTTTTGCGCTCGGTTCAAGGAACACAAACGTGGCAGCCCAAATTAAATTTGTGCTCTTGTTTCTTCTGGCATGGAGACACCCGAGAATTTGGTTCATTCCTTGCTGATAGATGACCAAAGGTTTACTTGCGAGAGCGTGGAAGCCTGATGTTCGTGAAACCAAACCTCGCAAACCTCAACCGCACACGCATTTTTGGTGTGTTTTGTTTTTCCACCAGACGCATCGAACGAGCAAATCCCGTCACGCGACATGGAACCGTTCACTAGATTTGTGCGGACTCGTACACGTGTTCTTTGCGCACAAAAATCTCCTTGCTGCATGAAGCAAGGTTCCATTGAAACAAAATCTCGACACCTTTTGATGTCAATTTTCGGTGCAAAAAGTGTGCATAGAACTGGTGAATACGGTATTTCCAGCTCAAAATGTGTTCGGAGTTCATGGCCAACTCTCGCAACCTTGTTACGAGGGAGGTCCACGAATTGGCGGTTTCTGTCCAGTATTTCCAGTGTTTACGGCACGCTCGAAAAGATCGCTACTTTGTGGACAGAAACCGCCAATTCGTGGACCTCCCTCGTACCTCATTGCTTTCAAGATCGATTGAAAGAATGAATGAATTTTTCACTTCGCTGAAATCGAGCTAATTTCATGGTCTTGACATTTCAGGTGGCATGTATAGAATCGTGACCGTTCTGCGGCAACCTCAGTTCAAAAATCCCAAATATTTCCTGAACTTCTGGGGTTTCCTTTTCACACTGGCCATTTTCGTCTGCTCGTGCGTGCAGCTCGGCGAGGGTGTGTACTTCCTGGCGGAAAACAAGAGGAGCCTCGCCTACATCATCAGCTTCAGGTTTGGATTCACAGGACAGAAATCACAAGACAGAATAAACAAAACAATCCCACGGCAGTAGGGACGGGGAATGGCTCCACTCACCACTGAACATCTTCTTTGTTTTTCCTTTGGTGGCAATCAGTTCTATCTGCCACTGCAACTATATCAGAGCCTCAAGTTTCCGTCTTGACACTTTCGTTGCAGAGTCACTCAACTTCTGGCGTGGACAGTATTCTTCATGGTGCAATTGGCTGAAATCTCCCGTTTCTTGCCGCATTCAAAGCTAGTGCTCACCTTCAGCAAAGTCATCTTCGTACCATCAACCATCAAACTATACTCAATGGCCAGGGACCGCTATGGTCTCATCCAGCCGGAACAGAAACTGACTTACTACCCCATGTACGCCTTCATCTGCTTGCTGACACTGGAATCCATATGGTATCACTACTTGGCATTCGGGAGACAGATTCTGACTCCGGAAAACGTCGAGTTTGATGAGATTCCAGAAAACTTGGAGCTGGATTTGTCCGGACCGAGGCGTTACTACGAGAACTGGTCGAGTTCTCTGACCATGGCCCCCAAGAAAATATTCGCACCTTCAAACGCACGAGAAATAGTGCAGGTCGTGCAACTAGCCAGAAAGTACAAGCAAACGGTAAGTCCTTGGGCACTGTGGTTGTTGCGGTGTTCCTGTCAGTGTGAACGACTGTGCGACAGCTCTGGTCCCTCTGCAGGTTCGAGTGATCGGAAACGCTCGGACGAACAACAGCAGCCTCCTCAGTGACGGCTTCCTCGTCTCGCTGCTCAACATGGACCGGTTGGATCGCAATGTTGTCAGGGTGGAAGGAGAGGATGAGAAATATTTGGTGAGATTTTTGTGGTCCCTGGAACAGATCCAAGGACCCCAGTTTCACTTGGTTTCGACCGACGGCCAAAACTGCTCAGTTTTCCACTTTCAAATGCACGGCAGCCATTACCTTTTTCCATGCCAAAGACAAACCCATGCTTGAGGCCTGCAATCCAATGCATGGAGCATGGACAACGCTTGCGTGGACAGAAGAGCGGTGGCATGGTACCTCGCAGGAGACATGCGGTGATTCAGGGTCCTTTTCTCCCGTGGTTCAGGTTCGCGTAGAGGCCGGCAAGAACCTGAAGGTGTTGTTTGAGGAGTTGTTGACGCTGACGCCGCCGCTCTGTCTCCCCGTCACCGACGACCTGTGGGACTTCTCGCTCGGCGGCGCCGTCCTCAGCGGGCGGCACGGCTCCGGCTGCACCTACCCGACCATGTCCCAGTATGTGGTGAGTCCCTCGCAATTAGTACACATTTTCCCAACCGTGATGTGACGCAACAAATGTTTGGCTTCCACACCGGTTGAATTCGAGATACCCTTGCCAGGTGAAAAGGCAAGGCACAAAAAGCCCCTTGCGTTGCATTGTTTGGCTCTTTCTCTCCCAAACTGAAGGGGTTGATTCTCTCCACGAATTTTGGGCAGGTCGGCATGGAGCTGGTGACGGGGACTGGCGAGATTCTGGTTGTGGACGAGAGGAATCCGGACCTGCTGGACGCGGCGCGCGTCAGCCTCGGCTACCTCGGGGTCGTGTTCGCCTTCACGCTCAAAGTAGAACCCAGCTACCAGCTAGAGCAGGTGACACCCTCACTTTCAAGTGCACCCAACCAACAACCAATAAATAGCAGTGAAGAAGAAAGAACGGCGTGCTCAAAGTCCAGTTCCACGTGTGAAACATTGAACTTGCTGCAGCTTGCTCATGTAGGTTTGAGATAACGTTCGGGAATTGCTCGTGTTGACAGTCAAAGAGAGGTGGAAACGTTGACGACATCCTTGCCAACCTGCCCGAGCTTTTGAAGAACGTGGATCACTTTGAGTTCTACTGGTTTCCTCACACCAACAAATGTCAAACGGTGAAGCGAACTTGTCTGAAGGGCAGGCACTTCGAGTCGAAGGTAAAAATACTCAACCAGTCTTCACTTTTGCCAAACGAACATTTTTGGCTCTGAAAAAAAATGAAAACAAAGAACGTCTTTTTTTAGAATCCCAACTGCCTGAGTCGATTTTTCAGCTGGTACAGTGAAAACTTTGTCTTGTTGACACTGAACAGAATCATCGAAAGATTTCCGTCGCTCACGGTCAGTGCACATGACAAATCACGAACTCTCATTGCACAAAAAAAAAACGAGAAAATTTAATGGAACCTTTCGCACATGTATGCTTGTCTGTGCAGCCAACCATTTTGAAAATGGAGACGTTGTTCCTGGATCAAGGCAACGTCACCGGCCCCACGTCGCTCATTCAGTCCAACGTGGACCCGCTGCAGCATTACTACGAGGTGGAATTCGCTCTTCCCTTCGACAAAGGACTGCAGGTCAGCATTCTCGTGCTTGAAAGGCTGAGAATGCGCAACTCTCACTGTTTTGCTGACGTCTTTTTCAAAGTAAGTGCTGTGGGGGAAAAGAAACAAGGTACAACATATGTGACCCGACATTTCCAGGCGTTCGCAGAGTTGCGATCGTTGATCAGAGAGGCGCAGAAGTGGGAGTGTCCGTACTACTGCAACCAAAGCATCTCCGTGCGCTTCTCTGCGGCAGACACGGCCTATCTCAGGTTGGATGCACCACATTCCGCAGCTACTTTTTCGATTTTGAGTCACTGCTTGTTTGAGCCGCCACGGTTCAAGTCTCGTCCTTTTGTCCGTGCAGTCCGGTGTTCCGGGAGAAAGTAAGTTCCGAGCAGAACGAGGTGGACACCTGGAAGCCCGCCTTCATGTGGATCGCGTTCTATTGCTACGACCAGCATTACGCATCCAACGCCACAGATTTTTATCTGGCAGTCCAAGGCAAGAGACACTGTCATCATCACTGTTGTTTGTTGTGCTGTAAATTGTGAACGTCACTCCTGTGTCAGACAAGAAAAAATACGATTGTTTCATTCTCCGAATTCGTGTGTCCAGACAAGGCTGAGTTTTCAAATAATTTTACAGTTGAGCATTTTGTTATTGTTGCAGACCTGTTCATCAAAAAGTACGGGGGTCGCCCGTCGTGGCCGGGGGAGATGTTCCTGACGCCGCTGGAGCGCGCACGCTGCTTCCCGCGATTCAGCGCCTTCGCGCGGCACTGCGCGCGCCTCGATCCGGACGCAGTCTTCCGCAACTCGTTCATCTGCGACGCCATCGACGCGTTCACCGCCACCGACTCGCGAGCAGTGGGCGTCAACTGAAGACTCCGGGACCAGAGTCACAAGTTATTCGTGATAGGTCTTGCCTCCGAACAAACGATGTCGACACCTGCTCTCACTGAAGCTGCAGGGACTGTGGACAGACCATTGGTGCAGCGGATTAACGATTCAGATTTCGTTTTTGTAACGTAACTCGACGTGGAGAGAAACGGGACAGAGAAACGAAGACAGTCCATGTTTTTTCTTGGTTGTTGTATTTGACAAAAACAAAGTGTACAAAACTATTCGAAGAAAAGAATTGTTTTCTTCACAAAATACAGAATGCAGCTGTAAAATCCGTTTGCATCACAGAAGTCTGACAACAAAGATCACGAGAAAATGTGAGGTAAAGTCTGGTCTCGGCTTTCCGGTGCAACGAGCCAACAAGGGAACACGAAATCGTCACAAGGGTTCAAGAGATTGTAATATTTGAGATGACGTTCCAAGGCAAATTGTTCTCTTGGGGCCCGAATGCATGACACAGAATGGGGTCGGTGTTCCTACTTGAAGCGGTTCATCTTCATCGCTTTGCTGACCAAGCGGGAGGACTGTTCGATCTGAATATCCGATTCCTTCACGCTCCACTCCTGCACCCGTGGTGCGGAACTCGGGGCTGCAGCAGCTGCCACAACCTCCTCCTCCTCTTCCTCGTCACACTCTTCATCATCCTCCGAGCTTCGTTCCTTTGATGCAGAGGAACCAAAAAGCCCGCTGAAGAGGCTGAAGCCGCCTTTTGCCTTGGTCTTTTTCTTGGAGAGTGCTCTTGACCTTTTCTGGCGGTGTCTGCGCGAAAGGGAGAGTGATTATGCCTTGAGGTCAGGACTCCAACATGATTCCAACTCGCACTCCTCAGCCGCGGAGGAACACTTCGTTTCGTCTCACAATGGGGAAAAGATGTGTGAAAAACAGTTGCACGAAGAAACCTCACATTTTTTTCCTCATAAATTTTCCTACTGCAAGACTTTACAAGTTCAGTTTTATCATCTGAAGCTCAAACTCCACACGTCACTGAACATCACAATTTGTATAACAATTATTCGACGCGTGTGCACAGCTCATGTTCCGCCAAAATTTTATTTGTATTTGCTCATTTTCATGGCTTTGCTGACAAGTCGTTGTGTCTGCTCTTGCTGAATTTGTTGCGACACAACACTGTATTCAGCGGGGGCGCTTGTTGGGGCTGGAGCCCCCAAACTGAACCCTCCACTTGGGGGAGCACACATTGCCATGGACGACATGGGCGGGGCAGGAGGGGCAAGACTGCCGAAAGCAACACTGCCGCCCACAACAGATGACGAGGCTGGAACAGCTGCTGGGGCTGGGGCACCTCCAAAGGAAAATCCAAAAGCCCTGCAAGGAAAGGGAACTCAAGTTAGTTCAGGATTTTTCTGCAAGCGTGCGTCTGAAAGAAGAATAGAACCGTTATTTCTCGAGCGCTGAAGAGTGACTAACCAGTGACTTTAGGGCTGGGCTCGGCAGAGCGTGACAAACAGTTGTGTTCAGGAAATGACACTTACGGTGAAGGCATGTTTTTGTCCATGTCTTTCTTCACATCAGCCATGTTCTTGTAACCAGCCAAGTTCTTGCCGTACGAAGAGGCTCCTTCCAGCGCCATTGAATTCATCTGCAGCTGTCGAGATTGTACTCCTGCAAGTTACAGAAAACCAACGTTCAGTGGACAAAAGATTTTAAGTTGTGTGTTGTGCTCGAAGGAAAAACTGGAAAGGACTTTCCAAATGTGTAGTGGGCCATTTTGATCAACGGGTCCGAACGTCTAAGCATCAACCAGTGGGTTTCACCTGGAGACAACTGTAACTACCTTTGTTCATGAGTTTGGAGTGGACGCGGTGCGTGAGCGCGTCTTCGTCGATGTGCTCGCCTCCGCCGTGCGCCGCCGCCTCCTGCTGCACCTCCGAGTTGACCTCCTCGAGCAGCCGCTGCAGCGCCAACTCCTCCTGCGCGCCGCCGATTATCACCTGCACAGAGAGCACACGGACAGCGTCAGAATATGTCAAGCTTACAAAGTCTTCGCAGAGACTCAGCTGAACACGTCAGTAACAGACTGAACTGTTTGTGACTTTGCACTGTCGTCAAAAACTTTGCACACATAAAATGAAGGAAACGCGCTCAACGCGACAATTTTCTGCTGAAAACCGAACAAGCGTCACAAGGAAAAGAATCTCAGTGTGTGCATATGTGTGTGTGTGTGTGTGTGTGTGTGTGTGTGTGTGTGTGTGCGTGTGTCTGTGTGTGAACACTTGTTGATTTCTTGTTTGTTCAAGTGCGCGGGTTGATGGAACATTCAGGTGTATTTACCTTGGACAGGAATGTGGAGTTGGCGAGAGGCACGTACTGTCCATTCGTGATGTGCGCGACGGCCATGAACCAGTCTCTGTAGGGCGTGATGGAAGGTTCGCAGCCCACCATGTACATGACGATCCCCTTCTCGCCAATCTCGTTCGCGGTCTGCATCGGATCCAATCCATCTGGGCATCCTGTGAACAAAATGACAATCCAAGTCGTTATTTTCTTGATGGAATCAATTGTTGACAAAGGAATACGACGCGTGGCACGTGGATGACGAGAGATCTATTTTTGGATGCTTCGTCACCACAAGCACCACAGCGTCAGCTCCTTGTCGTCACGTCACGTCACGTCACGTCACGTCACGTCACGTCACGTCACACACAAACACACACACACACCGTACCATTCGGAAAACCGTCCCCGCTGTGGCTGCTGAGTCCATGAGGCGGCGCGTCCGAGATGAAGACGCAGATTTTGGCGGCCTCGTCCCGCCACGACAGCTTCAGCACCTGGTGCATGGCGTCCGCCACGGCCTCGGGACCGTCGCCTCCTCCCGAGGCGCTGCACCCGTCCAGCCAGCCCTTCATTGTCTGAAAATAGTTTGTATTGAAAGCCTTCCTTCGGATCAAGGCTTGGAAACTTCTTTGTTCTTCACCCAAGGGTCAAATACCCAAAATATTCGTGCATCATGTCACAACCACGACGTTCGCGTGACACAACAATTCGCTAGCTGTGGATCTATCATCCCGAGAAAAACAGAATTGGTGTGTGGTCTACCTTGACAGAAGGGGTGAAGTCATGGACGCGAGTGACGAATGAGGAATCCTGGGGAGGGTGATCCCTGTATTCCACCAGCGCCAGGTGAACGTCCGCTTTCTCCGCAGAAACGATCTCTTCCACGATCGTCCTTATGTTCTGTTGAGCAAAACCACAATCGGTCAGTTTTGGCGACGTGAAGATCCAGATTTACGTCTGTCCTTGCAAGTCAAAATGCGGAAGTGAACACACAAACGCGTTCTCTTGTCGAACACCATTACGAAACACACAGAAAGAAGTCTGAATGTTGTTGACGAACCTGCCTGGCCTGGTTGATGTAGCTGCCCATGCTGCCTGTGCAATCCATGGCGAAGGCCAAATCCAGAACACTTGGACCGTCATCCTTCTTTGCTTCCTCCTTTTCCGCTCCGGCACCAGTCTCAACTTCCATTTTTCGGTCTTCAGTTGACATGTTGCTGGTTGTGTATCAATGAGTACACTGACGAAATGGTTCAGGGATTCTGGCTTTTCTCAAGTCTGGGGTGAGTAACAGACTATTGTTAGTCTTGCCTCGTCAGCACTTCCACGGTGGTGAAATGTTTGTTGTGAAACGACGGAGCTCCCGCTCCTTTCTACTCAACGGAGTCCGAGAGACACGGGAACCAGACGATAACCTCCACAACAAATCCCCTTCTCGCAACAAAAATGAACTTCTTCTTGCTTTTAATCAATGATGCTATTCGATTTACACTCTCGGGACCCGAGAATCACGTTTTTCTCGGATCCCAAGAATTTTTGTCTGTTCTTTTTTACTCTCGGGTCCTGAGAATTTTGAGTCTCTCGACCCAGGAATCCGAGAGTGTCTTTTGTTCTTGGATTCCCGGGTTGAGAAAGTAAACAAAAAGTTATTTCTTCAATTTTTTCTGAAATAATCATTTTTTTGAGCTTGAAATGTGATTTATTGAGTTAAAACCACTGACGCGCAAACATAGCAACAGCCTTGAACCCAACAGAATGCGCC